>Ga0307505_10000395_pt1 | contig 49352 bp, 53 predicted proteins | sample 23_S_MG_FD_202183 | JGI IMG/M metagenome (GOLD analysis project Ga0307505, IMG submission 202183) | Soil microbial communities from Populus trichocarpa stands in riparian zone in the Pacific Northwest, United States - 23_S | ecosystem: Environmental > Terrestrial > Soil > Riparian zone > Trees...
GCGCGAGGCCGCTCTGCAGCCCTTCCTGCATCGCTACAACTGGCATCGGCCACACTGCGCTCTGAACCGCCAGCCTCCCATGAGCCGCATCCCGGCTGTGAGCAACCTCTTGGAACTCAACACCTAGAAGGTAACCCGCGACCTACGCCAGGAGCGCGCGCAGCGTGTGGACGCTGCAAGGCGTCCGTGTTGACCGGCAAGTTCTTCGGCGGCACCTGCGGCTCTTTTCCGTGGCGAGACTTATCGCCGCAACTTGCCGCTTCGGCCTTGGCGGGTTGCAGCGGGCGGATCAGCGTCGCGGCCGCTAGACTTTCAACACCAGCTTGCCGAAGTTCTCGCCCGAGAACAGCTTCAGCAGCGCTTCGGGAAAGTGCTCGATGCCTTCGACCACGTCCTCGCGCGAGGTCATGCGGCCGTCGTTCAGGTAACCCGCCAGTTCGGCGATGGCCTGCGGATAGCGGTCGGCGTAGTCGAACACCACCATGCCCTGCATGCGCGCGCGGTTGACCAGCAGCGACAGGTAGTTCTTCGGCCCCTGCACCGCGCTGGTCGCGTTGTACTGGCTGATCGCGCCGCAGATGACGATGCGCGCGCCGGGTGCCAGGCGGGCGAGCGCGGCGTCGAGGATCTCGCCGCCGACGTTGTCGAAGTAGATGTGCACGCCGTCGGGGCAGTGCTGCTTCAGCCCCGCCTTCACGTCGCCGGCCTTGTAGTCGATGCAGGCGTCGAAGCCCAACTCCTTGACCACCCAGTCGCATTTCGCCGGCCCGCCGGCGATGCCGACGACACGCAGGCCTTTGATCTTGCCCAGTTGGCCCACCGTCTGCCCGACGGCGCCCGCCGCGCCGCTGACCACCAGCGTTTCGCCGGCCTTCGGTTGCCCCACGTCCATCAGGCCGAAATAGGCCGTCATGCCCGGCATGCCGAGCACGTTGAGCCAGCGGGTTGCGCTTGCGAGCTTCAGGTCGACCTTGGCGAAGCCCATGCGCTTGACCTGCTCGGCCGACACCGTGCAATGGGTCTGGATGCCGAAGCTGCCGCTCACCGCGTCGCCGGCGGCGAACCCCGGATGGCGCGACGCGAGCACGCGGCCGACACCGCCCGCGCGCATCACGGCGCCGATCTCCACCGGCGGGATATAACTCTTGCCCTCGTTCATCCAGCCGCGCATCGCGGGGTCGAGCGACAGGTGCGTCACCTGGACGAGCAGGCCGCCGTCGGGGGCGTCGGCGGGCACCAGCTCGTCGGTGAACTGCCAGTTGGCGCGTGTGGGCAGGCCGTTCGGGCGCGAGGCCAGGCGCACTTGCCGGTTGCTGAGGGGGCTGGTCATGGCGAGTCCTCGGTGGAGTTTCTTTCGCGCGATGATCGCACCATGAGCGCCCCCATCGTCCTGCTGAAGTCCCCGGTGCATGGCAGCGTCGTCGCGATCGAGGTCGAGCCCGGCCAAGCGGTCGCGCGCGGCCAGGTGCTGATGCTGGTCGAGGCGATGAAGATGGAGCTGACGGTCGAGGCGCCAGCCGCCGGCCGCGTGCTCAGGGTGAGGGTTGCGGTCGGCGATGTCGTGCAGGCCGACGCGCCGGTGCTCGACTTCGAGGCCGGCGGTGTCGATGAAGCCGCCGTCGCCGCGCCCGCCGCGCCGGACCTGGACACGCCGCGCGCCGACCTCGCCGCGGTGCAGGCGCTGCACGCGCAGACGCAGGACGCCGCGCGGCCGGCGGCGATGGCCCGCCGCCACGCACGCGGCGGGCGCAGCGCGCGCGAGAACGTGGCCGACCTGGTCGATGCCGGCTCCTGGGTCGAATACGGCGCGCTCGCCGTCGCGGCGCAACGCACGCGCCGCAGCCTCGACGACCTGCGCGCCAACACACCCGCCGATGGCCTCGTCACCGGCCACGGCAACGTCAACGGCCGGCCGGTGGCGGTGCTGGCCTACGACTACACGGTGCTTGCCGGCACGCAGGGGGTGTTCAACCACAAGAAGAGCGACCGCCTGCTCGCGCTGGCCGAACGTCGGGGCTGGCCGGTGGTGCTGTTCGCCGAAGGTGGCGGCGGGCGGCCGGGTGATGTCGATTGGCCGATCGTCGCCGGCCTCGACTGCACGACCTTCGCGCGTTACGCCGCGTTGTCGGGGCGGGTACCGCGCATCGGCATCGTGCACGGCCGTTGTTTTGCCGGCAATGCGGCGCTGCTGGGTTGCAGCGATGTGATCATCGCCACCCGTGGCGCCAGTATCGGCATGGGCGGGCCGGCGATGATCGAAGGCGGCGGGCTGGGGCGGGTGGACGCGGATGCGGTGGGCCCCGCGCCGCTGCTGGCCGCCAACGGCGTCATCGACGTGTTGGTGGACGATGAAGCCGCCGCGGTGCGGGTGGCCCGGCAGGTGTTGGGCTGCTTGGGTGGGCGATCGGCGAGCGAACACGAAGCCGCTGAAGCTGCTGACCAACGGAGTTTGCGCCACGCCGTCCCGCCGAACCGCAATGCGGCGTACGACGTGCGCATGATCATTCAGACGCTGGCCGACGTGGATTCGGTGCTCGAACTGCGGCGCGATTTCGGTATCGGCATCGTCACCGCGCTGGCGCGCATCGAAGGCCGCGCCGTCGGCATCGCGGCGAGCAATGTGCACCATCTCGGCGGCGCGCTCGACGCGCCCGCCTGCGACAAGCTCGCGCGTTTCATGCAGCTGCTCGACGCCTTCGGGCTGCCGCTGTTGGCGCTGGTGGACACGCCGGGTTTCATGGTCGGCCCCGCGTCCGAGGCGACGGCGATGGTGCGCCATGCGTCGCGGGTCTTCATCGCCGGCGCCGCGCTGCGGGTGCCGGTGTTCGCGGTCATGCTCAGGCGCGGTTACGGCCTGGGCGCCATGGCACTCGCCGGCGGGCACTTCCACGCGCCGGTGGCGACCGCGTCCTGGCCGAGCGGCGAGTTTGGCGCCATGGGGCTGGAAGGGTCGGTGCGGCTGGGTTTTCGCAAGGAACTCGAAGCCGCGGGCGATGACCGCGACGCACTCTTCAAGCGCCTGCTCGACGAGGCGATTGCGCGTGGCCGCGCGAGCGAGATGGCGAGCCACCTGGAAGTCGACGACGTGATCGATCCCGCCGCGACACGCGACTGGCTGGCGCGTGGGCTGGCTTGTGCCGCCGCGCAGCCGCTAGGGCCGCGGCGCGCGGTGGTCGACGCCTGGTGAACAATGCGAACGAAGGAGACCGCATGCTCTTCCCCACCACCATCGCCGGCAGCCTGCCCAAACCCGCCTGGCTGGCCGAGACCAACAAACTCTGGCCGCAGTGGCGCGCCGAAGGCGACGCGCTGGCGCAGGCCAAGCTCGACGCGACGCTGTTGTGGATCAAGTCGCAGGAGGACGCGGGGCTCGATGTCATCGGCGACGGCGAGCAGTCGCGCCAGCACTTCGTGCACGGCTTCCTCGAGCGTGTCGAGGGCATCGACTTCGAGCACAAGGTCGAGATGGGCATCCGCAACCACCGCTACAAGGCGATGGTGCCGCAGGTCGTCGCGCCGCTGGCGCTGAGGGGCCGGGTGCACGAAGCCGAGGCGCGTTTCCTGCGCGCGCACACGCAGCGCAAGATCAAGTTCACGCTGCCCGGGCCGATGACGATCGTCGATACCGTCGCCGACCGCCACTACGGCGACCGCGTCGAGCTTGCCTTCGCCTTCGCCGAACTGCTGAACCAGGAAGCACGCGCGTTGCAGGCCGACGGCGTGGACGTGATCCAGTTCGACGAGCCGGCGTTCAACGTCTATCTGGCCGAGGCGGCCGACTGGGGCGTGCGCGCGCTGGAGCGTGCCGCCGAGGGGCTGAGCTGCACGACGGCCGTGCACATCTGCTACGGCTACGGCATTCAAGCGAATGTCGATTGGAAGAAGACCCTGGGCGAGCAGTGGCGGCAGTACGAGCAGGTGTTCCCGGCGCTCGCCAAGAGTGGCATCCAACAGGTCAGCCTGGAGTGTTTCCACTCGCACGTGCCGCCGGAGCTGATGGCGCTGCTGCACGGCAAGGACGTGATGGTCGGCGTGATCGACGTCGCCAGCGACGCGGTGGAAAGCGCCGAGGAAGTCGCCGCCACCATTGCCACCGCCCTGCGCCATGTGCCCGCCGGGCGGCTGATCGCCTGCACCAACTGCGGCCTGGCGCCGATGGGCCGTGCCGTCGCCGAGGCCAAGCTGCGTGCGCTGGCCGAGGGCGCGGCGCTGGCGCGCCGGCGGCACGCGGGCGCCTGATGCTGCTCGCGCCGCCGTTGACGACGCTGGCGCAGCTCGACGCCGTGCTGCAACGCCAAGGCCATGCGGTCATCGACGCGACTGCGCTGGCGCAGCCCGCATGGCTGGCGTGTTGGGACCGCCTGCCCCCCGACGAACATCTGCGCGACGGCGGCCGCTACCGGCGCCGGCGGCACGGCCGCTTCGTCGTCGAGGGCGGCGTGGTAACGCCGGCGCCGCACCGCGCGCACTGGCAGCCGGTCGAATACAACGCGCTGCACGGCGGCATCGAGCGTTGGTTCGAGCCGATCGAGCCCGCGCTCGTGAACGACGCCGCCTGGCAGCGCTTGCTGCTGTGGCTGGCGGAGCGGGCCTCGGCGCTGCGCGGTCCCCAGACCTGGTACGTCGAAGCCCACCCCTTGCGCATCGACACCACCGACGGCATCGGCCGCCCGACCCCCGAAGGCGCCCACCGCGACGGCGTCGATCTGGTGGCGGTGCTGCTGGTCGCGCGTGTGCACGTGAAGGGCGGCGAGACACGCGTCTTCGAAGCCGCCGGCCCGCAAGGGCTGCGTTTCACGATGAGCGCGCCGTGGACCATGCTGCTGCTCGACGATGCGCGTGTGATCCACGAGACGACGCCGATCCAGCCCGACGGTCCCGGCGGGCACCGCGACACGCTGGTGGTCACCCTGCGCGCGGGGGGCTTTCAGGGGCCGGCGTCTTGACCGTCGGCAGGTACTGCGACGAGGTCACGCCCATCGAAACGTAGATGCTCGTCACCGCCTCGACGCCGACATCCGCCGGCGTGACCCAGGCCTCGGGCACGTAGAGCAGGCCGCCGCCGATCGGCACCGGCGAGGTCGGTATCAGCACTGCCAGGTAACGCGCGCCGCCGATCAGCACCACCTCCGCGCTGCCCAGCAGGGCGAGCGCCGCCGCGCCGCCCGGGCCGCCGAAGTGGCACCACACCGCGCTCATCGCGTGCAGGCCGTCGCCGTTGCGCTGCGCCTGCACCAGGCCGGCGAGGCGGCGTGCCAGGTCGTACACGCCGCGCACGAACGGGATGCGTCGCACCACCGCATCCACGCCGCGCGCCAGCCCGCGTTGCAGGCCCGCCTCGACGAGCAGGCCGAGGCCGAAGATCAGCGCCGCCACCAGCGCGACGCCGATCGCATAACCCACCAGCTCGCTGCCGGTGACGCCCAGGCCGATGCTCGTCATCGCGCCGCCGACGGCGCTGCCGGGCCCGAGCCAGCGGATCAACAGACCCACGCCCCAGGCGAAGATGGCGATCGTCGCCGCCAGCGGCAGTGCCGCGAGCAAGCCGGTGAGGAAGATGCGCGACAGGCGCGTCCAGGGGTGCCAGCGGCTGGGCATAGGGTGCGCATCATACGGATGCAAGCAAAAGTTCCCCCACGCAATCCCGGATGTTTGTCGCGGCGTGTTTGTTAAGGTGCGCCGCGCACAACGACCACGATTTCCTGCCTGAGGACGCTGCCGGATGTCGGACATCCTCTCGATCATCACCACCCCCTGGGCCCTGCGGCCCGACACCCTGCTCGGCGCGACGCTGCTGGCGGTGGCCGCGGCCCTGCTGGGCGAAGTGGCCTGGCGCGTGCTGCGCTGGCCGCGCCTGATGGGTTACTGCGCGGTCGGCACGCTGTTGTCGCTCGCCGGCCTGGGCGTCAGCGGCGACGAGGCCGAGCTGCGGCTGGCGGTCGACGTGGCGCTCGCGCTGCTGCTGTTCGAGGCCGGCACGCGGCTCAATCTGCGCTGGCTGGCGCACAACCCCTGGCTGCTCGCCACCAGCCTGGCCGAAGCGGTGCTGACCGGCGTTGCGGTGCTGATCGTCGCGCGCCTGCTCGGCGTGGCGCCGGCGGTGGCGGCGCCGCTGGCGCTGATCATGATGTGTGTGTCGCCCGCGGTGGTGCAGCGGGTGGTCGGCGAATGCGGCGCCGCGGGGCAGGTGACCGAACGCTTGATGGCGCTGTCGGCGCTCAACGCGCTGTATGCCGTGGTCGCGCTGAGCCTGCTGTCTGCGGGGCTGTTGCTCAGCGACCCCTCGACCTGGGCGCAGGCGCTGCCGCCGGTGCTGTTTTCGTTCTTCGGCTCGGTGCTGCTGGGCGCCGCGCTCGGCTCGATCGTCTCGCTGATCGCGCGCCGGCTCGACCTGCGCAACGAGAACTCGGTGGTGCTGCTGCTCGGCTGCGTGCTGCTCGCGCTGGTGCTGGCCAAGACGCTGCAGTTGTCGACCCTGCTCGTGCCGCTGCTCGCCGGGCTGTGGCTGCGCAACCGCAGTGACCGGCCGTGGGTCTGGCCGCGCCACTTCGGCTCGGTCGGCGGCGTGCTGGTGCTGGTGTTGTTCGTTGCGGTGGGCGCGTCCTGGTCGCTCGAGATCCTCGCCGCGGCGGGGTGGATCGCGTTGGCGGTCGTGGTCGTGCGCGTGCTGGCCAAGACGGGCGTCGTCTTCGCACTCGCCAAGCCGAGCGGCCTGGCCTGGCGGCAGGCGGCGTGCCTGGCGGCCGGGCTGCTGCCGTTGTCGGCTACCGCCTGGGTGCTGGCGATGGACTTCGCCGCTTCGCACCCGGCCACCGGCGCGCAGTTGATGCCGCTGGTGCTGGCGACGCTGGCGCTGATCGAGCTGCCGGCGCCGCTGGTGCTGATGTATGCGCTGCGCCACGCGGGCGAACTCGACGCGGAAATCAAGCGATGAGCCTCGAGACCTTTGCCACCTCGCGCGCCTTCACGCTCGGCGTCGAGCTCGAGCTGCAGATCGTGAATCGCCACGACTACGACTTGACGCCCGGTGCCGCCGACCTGCTGCGGGTTATGGAGAAACACGCCAAGCGGTTGATCGCCGACGTCAAGCCCGAGATCACGAGCAGCATGATCGAGACCTCGACCGGCATCTGCGAGCGCCACCACGACGTCATCAGCCAGTTGACGGAAGTGCGCGACGCGCTCGTGCACAGCGCCGGCCAGCTCAATCTGCGCCTGTGCGGCGGCGGCACGCACCCGTTTCAGGACTGGAGCCGGCGGCGCATCTTCGACACGCCGCGCTTTCACCAGGTGTCCGAGCTGTACGGCTACCTGTCCAAGCAGTTCACCGTGTTCGGCCAGCATGTGCACATCGGCTGCACCGGGCCGGACCAGGCGCTGTGGCTGCTGCACGCCTTGAGCCGTTTCATGCCGCATGTGATCGCGCTGTCGGCGGCGTCGCCTTATGTGCAGGGCAGCGACACCGGCTTCCATTCGGCGCGGCTGAATTCGGTGAACGCGTTTCCGCTCTCGGGCCGCGCGCCGTTCCTGCTCACCTGGGACCAGTTCACCGTCTACTTCAACAAGATGGCGCGCACCGGCGTCGTCGAGTCGATGAAGGACTTCTACTGGGACATCCGGCCCAAGCCCGAGTTCGGCACGATCGAGGTGCGCGTGATGGACACGCCGCTGACGATCGAACGCGCGGCGGCCATCGCCGCCTACCTGCAGTGTGTGGCGCGCTGGCTGGTGATCGAGCGGCCCTTCGAACCCGAGGAGGACGACTATCTGGCCTACACCTACAACCGCTTCCAGGCCTGCCGTTTCGGCCTCGACGGCGAGGTCGTCAACCCGCAGACCGCCGAGCACCACCCGCTGCGCCAGCTGATCGCGCAGACGCTGGTCGATGTCGAGATGCACGCCATCGAACTGCGCGCCGAACGAGGCCTGGCCCACATTCGCGAGTTGCTCAACACGCCCGAAGGCGGCGACGCCGGCTGGCTGCGCGCGACGCAGAAGAGGGAAGAGTTCCTGCCGGAGGTGGTGCGGCAGCAGTGCCTGAAGTTCGAGGGCGTCGGCTAGAACATCGTGTTGGCGTGCGCCGCTTCCGCGGGCACCACCTGCAGCACATCCCAGTGCTCGACGATCTTGCCGTCGGCATCGAGGCGGAAGATGTCGATGCCGGCCCAGTCGCGCTTCGCATCGCCCGGCCATTCCTGGTGGCAGTGCAGCACGACGTAGTCGCCTTCGGCGATCGTGCGCTTGAAGTGCACGCGTTTGCCCGGGTAGTCGCACGCCATGCGTTCGAAGTAGTCGATGAAGGCCTGCTTGCCGTCGGCCACCTGCGGGTTGTGTTGGGTGTAGCTCGCGCCCGCGTACTGTGCGATCGCGTCGGCCGGGCGGCACTGGTTGAACATCAGGTCGTAGAACGCCATCACGTGGCGCTTGTTGCGTTCGAGCCGGTCGTCCATCGCAGGCCTCACGCCGGGTCGCGCACGTCGGCGACCGGGTGGCTGCCGAAGTCCGGCCGCGCCAGGTAGGCGAGCACCTTGGCTGCCGCGTCGGCCGGGCTGTCGAGCAGGCCGTCGCGGTGGAACTGGGCAAAACGCTCGCGCTCGCTGAAACGCGCCGGGTCGCTCGAGCGCAGCTGCACCTGCATGTCGGTGTCGATGATGCCGGGCGCCAGCGAGACGACGCGCGCGCCGTTGGCGTGCAGGGCTTCGTCGAGCGCGAGGGCGTGCGCGAAGTGGTCCAGCGCGGCCTTGGTCGCGCAGTAGGTCGCGGCGCCCGCCATCGCGCGCCGGCCCAGGCCCGACGAGATGAAGAGCAGCTTGCGCCCGCCCGCCCACGGGCGTGTGGCGCGCAGGAAGGCCGCGCTCATCAGCACCGGCGCCTCGACGCCCACGCGCAGCGCGGCGCTCGTGTCGGCATCGTCGGCGGCGTCGATCGACCCCGGCGGCGCGAGCGACGCGGCGTTGTGGATGAGCACGGCTTCGGCAAAGCGGCTCGGCTCGAAAGCGCGCAGCCACGCCTGGAGTTTCAGCGCCGCCGCCGGCGCGTCGGCGAGGTCGACGCGCCACTGCTCGAAGCGCAGCGCATCGTCGGCGCGCCGCGACATGCCGAGCACCTGCCAACCGTGGCGAGCGAGTTGTTCGGCCATCGCGCGGCCCAACCCGCGCGATGCGCCGGTGACGATTGCAAGCCGCTTCGTCGTCATGCTTCCACCACCACGCCGAACTGCGCCGCCAGCACGCCGTCGCTACCCGGCGCAAAGGCCACCGTGAGCGCGTCGCGGTCGGCGGCGGACAGGCGCCGCCACAGGCCGTCACGTTCGTTGCCGGGGTCGCCGGCGACATACACCTGCGTCGTCAACAACTCGCGGCTGCCCTGCTTGACCTTGAGGTGGATGTGCGGCGTGCGGCCGCTGTAGGGCGCCGGGCGCAGGGTGCGAAACCGGTAGCGGCCCTGGTCGTCGGCGATCACGCGGCCGAAACCCTGGAACGCCGGGTCGGCCCGCCCGCGATCGCCCGGGTGGTGGTAGTGGCCGTCCTGGTCACACTGCCAGATCTCGACCGCGGCGCCCGCCAGCGGCGCGCCGCTCGTGTCGCGCACGGCGCCGGCGAGCCAGGTCGCCTGCCCCTTGCTGTAGTTGCGCGTGCCGTTGGCGAGCAGGTCGTGGTCGCGATCGGCAGGCAACTCGACCGGGTAGAACGGCCCTTCGGTCTGGCGCGGTGTTGGCCGCAGCGGCGTCTGCGCGTGCACACGCAGCAGCAGGGCCGGCGCGGCGATGACGGCGGCGCCGGAAGCGATGACAACACGACGGCGGGTGGTGCTCATGAGCGACTCCTAAAACGGCGGCGGGGCCTCGAACCGCAGGGCGCCTCGTCCTCGATCGTCAACGCCAGCGTCCAGGCATGCAGCATCAGGCGCGTGGTGTCGGCGCTGGCAGGCGCAGCGTACAAGACATCGCCGACGATCGCATGCCCGATCGCGGCCAGGTGCACACGCAGCTGGTGCGTGCGGCCGGTGATCGGCTCGAGCTCCACGCGTGTGGTGCTCGCATCTCGCTGCAGCACACGCCAGCGGGTCGTCGCCGGTTTGCCGTCTTCGGCACTCACCCGCTGGCGCGGGCGATTCGGCCAGTCGGCGCCGACTGGCAACGCGATCTCGCCCGTGTCGTCATGGTAACGCTTGTCGACGCGGCGGTCCTCGAAGGCGCGACTCAGCTCCCGCTGCGTCGCGGCACCGCGCGCCATCACCATCAGCCCGGAAGTCGCCATGTCGAGCCGGTGCACGACCCGCGCGTCGGGGTAGAGCGTCTGCACGCGCGCCGCCACGCAATCGGCCTTGTCCGGGCCGCGACCCGGCACCGCCAGCAGGCCGGCGGGTTTGTCGATCACGACCAGGCGCTCGTCGGCGTGCAGAATCATCGTTCGCATCATCGTGCAAGGCAGGAGCAAACCCTCATGGTCAAGGCGGTCTGGAAGGGCGTCACCGTCGCCGAAAGCGACGACACCGTCGTCGTCGAGGGCAACCACTACTTCCCCGAAACCAGCGTCAAGCGCGAATACCTGACGTTCAGCAACCACCGCAGCAGCTGCGCGTGGAAGGGCCAGGCGCACTATCACAGCCTGCTCGTGAACGGCGAGATGAACCCGGACGCGGCCTGGTACTACCCCGAGCCGAGCGAGGCGGCGGCGCAGATCAAGGGCCGCATGGCGTTCTGGAAGGGTGTGCAGGTAGTCGAGTGAGGCCGCGTCCCCACAACGTCGGAAGATCGCCACAAACCCGCTTGACGCGCGGCCTGCGCGCGGGCACATTGCGCATCCTTCTTCATCAACCACCGAGGAGAGTCGCATGGCAGCCATGACCCTTGCCCTTCGGTCGGCCCCGCGCTAAGCAGCGCGCACCCTGAGCGTTCCGCTCGGCCGCGCTGCCCCTTAGCGCCGGCTGACCCCACCGAACTGATCGAACCACCCGCCGGCTTGGCCGCGGGTGCCCCGTGTCATTTCTTTTGCGGAACGTTTTCAGCAATGAATTTCGATCGTCTCGACTTCGCGGCGCTCAAGGCCATCGGCCTCAAGCAGCCGCTGATCCAACAACTTGCGAGCCTGGGAGCACCGCCCGGCGCCGCGCTCGAACGGGTGACCGAGGTGCAGCGCGAGCACTACCTGCTGCACGACGGCCACGGCGAGTGGCCGGCGCGCATCCACCCCACGCTGTGGCAGGCACTGGCGGCGGACAGCGACGCCCTCGTCGTCGGTGACTGGGTGCTGGTGCTGCCCGACGCCCAGGGCGGCACACGCTGGATCGTCCAGCGCGTGCCGCCGTTGAACCGCCTCGTGCGGCGCGACACGCGCGGCGCGCGCGCGCCGCTGGTCGCCAACATCGACTGGGCTCTCCTGGTGATGGGGCTGGACAGCGACTACAACCTGGGCCGCCTGGAGCGCTACCTCACCTGGACCCAGCTGGTCGAAGTGAGGGCGCTGGTGGTGCTGACCAAGGCCGACATCGCGGCCGAGGTCGAAGCGCGTGTGGACGCCTGCCGTGCGCGCCTGCCGCGCGAGGTGGAGGTGCGGGCCGTCAACGGCCTGGCGGCAGTGACGCGCGAGCTGCTCGCGCCCTGGCTGGCGGCGGGCGACACCGCCGTGCTGCTGGGTTCCAGCGGCGCCGGCAAGAGCACCCTCACCAACACGCTGGTCGGCCAGCTGGTGCAGGACACGGGAGCAGTGCGGCGCGGCGACGAACGCGGCCAGCACACGACCACCGCGCGTACCCTCTATCGCCTGCCCGGTGGCGCCTGTCTGATCGACACGCCGGGGCTGCGCACGCTGCAGCTGGACGCCGCCGAGGGCGCGGTCGCCGCGACCTTCGACGACATCGTGCGCCTGGCGCCGCAGTGCCGCTTTCGCGATTGCCGCCACGTCGAAGAGCCGGGCTGCCGCGTGCGCGACGCGGTGGCGCCCGAGCGGCTGAAGAACTATCAGAAGCTGCTGCGCGAGGCGCGGCGCGACCAACTCACGGTGCTGGACCGGCGCGTGCAGCTGGCGACCTGGAAGGCGCGCTCGCGGGCGGCGAAGGCGCGCATGCGCGAAAAGGTGGGGGCGTGAGCAGCCGGCGTCAGCCGGCCTTGCTGTCGTCGCTCGGCGGCGGCGCCACCGGCGGGTAGCTGGACGTCGGCGCCGGCGCAGGGGCCGGGTCGGGCCGGCCGCTGCCGGGCGCCTTCTTCTGGCGCTTTTCGTCCTGTTTGCGTTTTTTCGCCAGCTCGCGCTGGCGCTTCTCGTACGAATAGTTGGGGGTGGCCACGAAGCTCCTTGTTGCGTCGGCTGCGGGCGCAGCATAACCGCGACTAGAAGCGGTCGATGCGCCCGGACTGGCGCGCGCTCTGCGGGTTGGAGCCGGCCGCACGCACCCGCGCCAGCGCCTCGGCGCTCGGCAGCCCGAGTGCCTTCAACATGCACGCCGCGACGGTGCCGGTGCGGCCGATGCCGGCAGCGCAATGCAGCAGCACCTGCTGGCCGGCGCGCAGGTCGGCGGCCACGGCGCGCACGCCGTCGGCCCAGGCGGCTTCGTCGTCGGCCAGGCCGTAGTTGCGCATCGGCAGGTGGCGCCAGGCAAAGGGCAGGCGGCCCTGCACGATGGCCGCGTGATAGGCGGGCGCGTCGTGCGCCACCTCGTCGATCGGGTTCAGGCACACCACCTGCGTCAGGCCGGTGCGGCGTGCGGCGGCGAGAAAGCTCTCCCAGCGCTCGAGCCGGCCCGGCATCGAGGCCAGCCAAAGTCCACCGCTCACGCCTTCGGGCAGCCGCAAGACACGCATCGGCCCATGATGCCAGCGCCAATGCGCGCAATTCAGCCGGCGTGGACAATGCGCGCCCGATGAAGACGGCCTCGCTGGTTCTGCTGTGCCTGTGTGCGCTGCCCGTGCTGGCGCAACAAGCGCCGGCGCCAGCCGCGTCCGCGCCGGTGCAGCGCGTCGAGATCACCGGCGGGCGGGACAGCGACACCGAACTGCGCCGCCGCTCCACCGCCGCCAAGATCATCGTCGGCCGCGACGAGATCGAACGTTACGGCGACTCCAGCACGCTCGAGTTGTTGAAGCGTCTGCCCGGCGTCACCGTGCCCGGACGGCGCGGCGGCGGGGGTGTGCGCATGCGCGGCCTCGGCGGTGGCTACACACAGATCCTGATCGACGGCCAGCGTGTGGCGCCGGGTTTTTCGCTCGACTCGGTCGAGCCCGACCAGATCGAACGCATCGAGATCCTGCGCGCGCCGACCGCCGAAACCGGCGCGCGCGCCATCGCCGGCACCATCAACATCGTGATGCGCGAGGGCTACCGCAAGCGCTTGAACGACGTCAAGCTCGGCGTCGCGCTCGACAACCGCCGCGCCAGCGAGAGCCTGGCCTGGACACGCAACGAGAGTTTCGGCGACTGGATCGCGAACGGCTCTCTGACATTGTTCGACCGCCGCCGGCGCGACGAGAGCGAAACCGTCACCGTGACCGAAAACCGGCTCACCGCGCAGCCGCCTGTCACGCGCCGCGAGACGCTGCTCGAAGACGACCACCGCCGCGGCCTGCATGCCACCGCGAGGCTGCAGTGGCGCGCCGACGACGGCCGCCTGCTGCTGCTGACGCCGCTGCTGATTCACTCCGAAGGGGGCGGCGAACGCAGCGGCCGCATCGACAGCGACGGCCGCTTCGACGGCCGCAGCGACGGCCGCTTCAGCCTGCTGCGCCTGAACACGCAGTGGAACCACCTGTGGTACGGCAACCGGCTCGAATGGCGCGCCGGCGCCAGCGAATCGCGCTGGCGCAGTACGAGCCAGCGGCGCGAGTTCGACGCCATGGGCACGCTGGTGTCCAGCACCGACGACCGCAGCGCCGTGCGCGACCGCAACGTCAGCGCCGGCTTCAAGGGCAGCCGCCTGCTCGCCAACGCGCACAGCCTGGTCGGCGGCATCGAAGTCGAAGCGCAACAACGCAGCGAGGCGCGCGACACGCTGATCAACGGCGCGCCGGTGCTGCTCGACTTCGGCGACAACCTGGTCGCCTCCAGCCGCCGTGTCGCGCTCTATGCGCAGGACGAGTGGGACATCAATCCGCAATGGGCGGCGCACGCGGGCTTGCGCTGGGAGGGCATCGCGACCCGGGGCGACCCCGGTTCGGGCGCCACCGAACGCAACCGCTCCGGCGTCTGGACGCCGCTCGCGCACGCGGTCTGGAGGCCGGTGCCCAACGGTCGCGACCAGATTCGGCTGAGCCTGACACGCAGCTACCGCTCGCCGCCGCTCGGCCAGTTGCTCGCACGCCCGGCGATCAATTCGACCCTGCCGCCGCCCGGCGCCAACATGCCGACCCGGCCCGACCGCGCCGGCAACCCGGCGCTGCGGCCGGAATTGGCGAGCGGCATCGACCTCGCGTTCGAACACTACCTGGCCGGCGGCGGGCTGCTCTCCGCCAACGTCTTTCAGCGCCAGGTCCCGGACCTGATCCGCAGCACCACGGCGCTGGAACCGGTGAGCTGGTCGCCGCAACCCCGCTGGGTGGCGCGGCCGCAGAACATCGGCGATGCGACGGTGCAGGGCATCGAGCTCGAGGCCAAGGCGCGGGCGAGCGATGTCTGGCCGCAGGCGCCGCCCGTCGACCTGCGCGCCAACGTCAGCGTCTTCCGCTCGCGCGTGAACAGCGTGGCCGGGCCGGACAACCGGCTCGAGCAGCAGCCCGGCGCGACCATGAACCTGGGCGCCGACTACCGCTTTCGGGGCTGGCCGCTGATGGTGGGTGCCAACCTGAACTGGACCCCTGCCTACGACAGCCGGCTCAGCGCCTCGCAGACCGCCTTCCAGGGCCGCAAACGGGTGTTCGACGCCTATGCCCTGTGGACCCTCGATGCCGGCACCCGACTGCGCCTGACCGCGAGCAACCTGAACGCCGAGGACCTGCTGACACGCCGCGCTCTCGACGACGGCAGCCTGCGTGAGCAGGCGCAGACCATCGAGCCGACCACCGTCAACTGGCGCCTGCAGCTCGAGCTGAAGCTCTGACCGGCCTGCCGCCGGGCCTGTGTCTTTTGATGTGAGCCGCGACCGACGCCGGCTCCCGCATGCCGCCGACAGCATTGCAACCGTCGGGGGCCAACAATTCCAGGGCTGGTTCAACAATGAAGGATTCGCCATGAAGAACGACCGATTCGCCCGACTCACCCTGGCCGCGTTGGCCGGCTGCACGATCGCGGGCACCACGTTCGCTGCCAACCACACGACGATGCCCGCCGCGTCGCGTCCGATGGTTGTCGACAAGGACAGCCGCATGAAGGCCTGGACGACCGACAAGGACGCCCTCGAGAAGGCGCTCGGTACCGGCAAGGACAAGGCCTTCTATCGCCAGACGCTCGAAAAAGCGGGTTACCACATCACCGCCGTCAACCGCGACAGCGCCGACGCGCTGGAGTACGAAGTCGTCAAGGGCGGCAACTCGTACGAAGTGCAGGTCAACCTGAAGGACGGCAAGTCGACCAAGGTCGATGTCACGACGAACGTCTGGAAGGCCGCGGCCACCCGCGATGCGCTGCGCAACAAGGATCACAAGTACGTCTACCCAACCGCCGTCACCAAGGATGCGGACACGGTGCGCGACAGCGTGCGGTCCAAGGCCTGGACCGGCGAGAAGGACCAGATGGAAAAGGCCCTCGGCATCGGCCACGACCGCACCTACTACAAGCCGGCGCTGGAGAAGATGGGCTTTCGCGTCACCTCGGTGAACGAGAGTGATCCGCGCAACCTCGAGTACGAGGTGGTGAAGGGCGACACCAGCTACGAAGTGCAGGTCGACTTCGATGCCAACACCAAGAAGTCGACCCGCGTCGGCGTCTCCACCAACATGTGGGAGACCGACGCCACCGAACGTGCCAAGGGCGACAAGAAGTAAGCCGAACACGCTCTGAGCGTCCCGGCCCGCAGCCCGCGCTGCGGGCCGTTTCTATTGCGTTCGGGGTTTAATACGGCCCCCATGTTCTCCGCCTTCGAACGCGCCGTCGACCCGTATCCCGACGGCGAACCACCGCCGCCGCCGCCGGGGTTTGCCGCCTTCGTCTGGGCCGGCACCGCCGGTCTGCGCGGGCTGATCGTCGCGATGGTGCTGCTCACCGCGGCCATCGGCGCTTTCGAGGCGCTGCTCTATGCCTTCCTCGGCAACATCGTCGATTGGTTGGGCGAGGCCCAGCCGGCGCGGCTGTGGGCCGACGAAGGCGGCAAGCTGGCGCTGATCGCCGCCGCGCTGCTCGTGAGCCCCTTCGTCGTCGCGTTGTGGTGCTTGGTCAAGCACCAGGCGATGATGGGCAACTTCCCGATGCGGCTGCGCTGGAACTTCCACCGCCTGATGCTCGAGCAGAGCATGGGCTTCTACCAGGACGAGTTCGCCGGCCGCGTCGCCACCAAGGTGATGCAGACCGCGCTCGCGGTGCGCGACACGGTGATGATCATCGGCGACGTGCTGGTGTTCGTGACGATCTACTTCGCCACCATGACCTTTGCGGTCGGCCGGCTCGATGCCTGGCTGCTGCTGCCCTTCCTCGGCTGGTTGCTGCTGTATGGCCTGACGTTGTGGTACTTCGTGCCGCGACTCGGCCGCATCGCGCAGGCGCAGGCCGACGCGCGCAGCCTGATGACCGGGCGCATCACCGACGCCTACACCAACATCTCGACCGTCAAGCTGTTCTCGCACGCGCGGCGCGAGGCGGGTTATGCGCGCGACGCGATGCGCGAGTTCCTCGGCGTGGTGCACCACCAGTGGCGGCTGATCACGCAGTTCGAGGTCGTCAACTACATCCTGAACGTGGTGTTCATCCTCGCCACCGCAGGCGCCACGCTGCTGCTGTGGACCCGCGGCGAGGCTGGGGTCGGCGCGGTGGTCGCGGCGACGGCGATGGCGTTGCGGCTGAACGGCATCTCGCAATGGGTGATGTGGGAGCTGGCCGAGCTGTTCGAGCATGTGGGTACGGTACGCGACGGCATGGCGACGCTGACCAGGCCGCATGCGGTGGTGGACCGGCGCGACGCCAAGCCGCTGGTCGTGACACGCGGCGAGGTCCGGTTCGACAACGTGCGCTTCGGCTACGGCGCGCCGCAGCCGGTGCTCGACGGCCTCACGCTCACCATCCGCCCGGGCGAGAAGATCGGCCTCGTCGGCCGCTCGGGTGCGGGCAAGAGCACGATCGTCAACCTGCTGCTGCGCTTCTACGACGTCGAGGGCGGGCGCATCACGATCGACGGCCAGGACATCGCCGGCGTGACCCAGGTCTCGCTGCGCGAGCATGTCGGCATGGTGACGCAGGACACCTCGCTGCTGCACCGCTCGGTGCGCGACAACATCGTCTATGGCCGGCCCGACGCCGGCGACGCCGAGGTGGTGGCCGCCGCCGAAGGGGCCGAGGCGCATGTCTTTATCCAGCAGCTGACGGATCCGAAGGGCCGCAAGGCCTACGACGCGCATGTCGGCGAGCGCGGCGTCAAGCTGTCCGGCGGCCAGCGCCAGCGCATCGCCATCGCCCGGGTGATGTTGAAGGACGCGCCGATCCTGCTGCTCGACGAGGCGACGAGCGCGCTCGACTCGGAGGCCGAGGCCGCGATCCAGCAGAGTCTGTACCGCCTGATGCAGGGCAAGACGGTGGTCGCGATCGCGCATCGCCTGTCCACCGTCGCCGCGATGGACCGGCTGATCGTGCTCGAACGCGGGCGCATCGTCGAGCAGGGCGACCATCGCACGCTGCTCGCGCATGGGGGCATCTATGCCCGGCTGTGGGAGCGCCAGAGCGGTGGGTTCCTGCTCGATGACGACGAGGACGGAGGGCCTGCGCATCCGAGCCGCGTTGGCGCGGTGCGCACTGAGGAAGAGGGCTTGGTTGTGAAGTAGCAAAGGCGCGTGCGGGCAGGCCGCAGGGCTTCATCGGAAGCGGCCTTCGCTTCGCTGCGGCTTCCCTGCGATGCTCGGCCTCGCGGCCCGTCGCTCAACTCGCTTCGTTCGCTGCGCTCTCTTCGCTCAGACAGTCGCGACGAGTCAGTGACGAGGCGCGCCAAAGCGCGCGGCCACGAGCCCTGCGCTTCTCGGCGCTTCCCAGGCGCCCTGCGTCCTGCCCGCACACGCCTTTGCGGCAGCGCCGTGTTTGTTCGAACAAACACGGCCGCGCCCCGACCGAGACTCTCACTTGACCACGCTGAACAAGTCGTTGTCGTCGTCCGTCCACGGCCGCGCGCCGGGCCGGGGCGTGACTTGTCGCGTCGCGTCCCGGATCGCCGGCTGCGCCAGCACCGCCGGGTCGCTGGCGATCAGGACCCAGTCGCTGCGGTTCAAGTGTGCGATGCCTTCGGCGGCGTCGCTGACCAGCGCCGCGTGCAGGCCGAGCGAGTGGGCCGTCAGCACCACCACCGGCGGCAGGTCGAGGAAGCGGTTCGAGACATGCACCGCCACGATGCCGCCCGGCTTCATGTGGCGGCGCCAGGCCTGCAGCGCCTGCGCGGTGAGCAGGTGGACGGGGATGGCGCCGCCGCTGAAGGCGTCTACCGCCAAGACGTCGAAAGCCTGCGCGGGCTCGCGTTCGAGCGCCAGGCGGGCGTCGCCGGGGACGATGTCCACCTCGGACGGCGTGTCGGCGAGAAAGCTGAACTCGCTGCGCGACAGATCGATCACCTGCGGGTTGATGTCGTAGAAACGCAGCCGGTCGCCGCTGCGGCCATACGCCGCGAGCGTGCCCGCGCCCAGGCCGACGAGCCCGATGTGGCGCGGTCCCTCACCCGCCAGCGTGATCGCCAGCCCGACGCCGGACTGCGGCCCGTAATAACTCGTCGGCTCGCGGCGGCGCTCGGGCGCGACGAACTGCTCGCCGTGTTTGACCGCGCCGTTGAGCAGCACGCGCCGGTGCTGCTGCGGCTCGTCGGGCTGGTGGTCGTAGGTGCGCAGCGTGCCGTAGAAGTTGCGTGACAGCGTGCGCGCGCCATCGCGGTCCTCGGTCACCTCGTGCCACTGGAAGCCCGCACACAGCAGCGACAGCGCGACCGCAGCGCGCGCCGCCACCCGCTGGCCGCGCAAGGCAATCGCCAGCAGCAGGGCCGAGACGACGAGTGCGATGCCGAGCTCGTAATACGCCGCCAGCAACAGCGGTGCGAGCAGCCCCACCGCAGCCCCGCCCGCCGCGCCACCGGCGGCGAGCAGCAGGTAAAAGCGGGTCAGGTGCACGGTGCCCGGCTTGCTGCGCGCCACCTCGCCGTGCAGCACCATGCAGGCCACGAAGAGCAGCGCCGAGTAGAGCGGCACCGCGCTGCGCAGCGCGCTGCCGAAACTCTCGTTCAGGCCCCAGGCACCGAAGCCCGCCAGCACCGCCGCCAACGGCAGCAGCAGCGCGCGGCGGTACCAGCGCGGGTGCTCGAAGGTGAAGACGAAGCTGAGCAGGTACAGCACCAGCGGCAGCACCCACAGGAAGGGGATCGAGGCGACGTTCTGCGTCAGGTGGTTGGTCACGGCGAGCAGCAGCGCCGTGGCGCAGGCCGGCAGCGCGAACCACAGCGCCTGGGTGCCCCAGGGCGGCAGCGCGTCGGCTTCGTGTGCGGCCTCGGGCGGCGCCGGCGGCAGCCGCGCCGCGCGCCAGGCGGCGAGCGCGCACAAGACGACGAACAGCGCATAGCCCACCGACCAGGCACGTGCCTGCGTCGCCAGCGGCCAGTGCGGCTCGATCGCCACCGGGTAGGCCAGCAGCGCCAGCAGCGACGCCAGGTTCGACAGCGAAAACAGCCGGTACACCCGCGCCCCGGCACCGGCGCGCGCGGCCCAGGCTTGCAGCAACGGGCCGGTGGTCGAGAGCAGGAAGTAGGGCAGCCCGATGGTCGCCGCCAGCAGGCCGAGGATGAGGGGCGCCGGGCTCTCGTCGCCGAGCGGCTTCCACTGCGCGCCGGCGACCACCGGCAGGAAGGCCAGGCTCGCCGCCAGCAGTGCGACGTGCAGCCGCGCCTGCGTGCGCGGCGCGACGCGGCGCGCCAGCAGGTCGGCGTAGGCATAACCGGCCAGCAGCACGGTCTGGAAGAACACCAGACACACGCTCCACACCGCGGCCGAGCCGCCGAACCAGGGCAGGATCTGCTTGGCGATCAGCGGCTGCACCAGAAAGAGCAGGAAGGCGCCGCAGGCGATGGTGGCGACGAACAGAAGGCCATGCGGCTGCGGCGGGTCGTCGGCGCTCATTGCGCGGACAATAGCGCAGGTGAATGCTGCTGTTTCCTTGCCGAGCGCCGCGCGCGCGCTGACCAGCTACCGCCCGTACTGGGCCAAGCGCTTCGGACCGGCCCCCTTCCTGCCGATGAGCCGCGCCGAGATGGAGCGCTTAGGCTGGGATGCGTGCGACGTCATCGTCGTCAGCGGCGACGCCTATGTCGACCATCCGAGCTTCGGCATGGCGGTGATCGGGCGTGTGCTCGAAGCTCAGGGTTTTCGTGTCGGCATCATCGCGCAGCCGGACTGGACGAGTGCGGACGCGTTCAGGGCGCTCGGCGCGCCCAAGCTGTTCTTCGGCGTCACCGCCGGCAACATGGATTCGATGATCAACCGCTATACGGCGGATCGCAAGATCCGCTCCGACGACGCCTACACGCCGGGCGATCAAGGCGGCGCGCGGCCGGACCGCGCGTCGCTGGTGTATGCCAACCGCTGCAAGGAGGCTTACCCCGACGTGCCTATCCTGCTCGGCGGCATCGAGGCGTCCTTGCGCCGTATCGCGCACTACGACTACTGGCAGGACAAGGTTCGGCGCTCGATCCTGGTCGACGCCAAGGCCGACCTGCTGCTCTACGGCAATGCGGAGCGCGCGATCGTCGAGGTGGCACACCGGCTCGCCAAGCGCGAGCCGATCGGCCACATCACCGACGTGCGCGGCACCGCCTTCGTCGTGCGTGAGCATGCGCCGCGCGGGTTCATGGAGATCGACTCGAGCGAGGTCGATCGGCCGGGGCGCATCGACGAGCACATCAGCCCGTACCAGGAGGCGCCGGCCTGCGCGCCGGCCGATGTGATCGGGCTGCCGACTTCACGCAAGACCGGCCGCATCACGATGCCGCCGCGCGAGACGACCGTGATCCGGCTGCCGGCCTACGAACAGGTCAAGAGCGACAAGGTGCTCTACGCCCACGCCAACCGCGTGCTGCACCTGGAAACCAACCCGGGCAATGCGCGCGCGCTGGTGCAGCGCCACGGCGAGCAGGACCTGTGGATCAACCCGCCGCCGATCCCGCTCGCAACGCCCGAGATGGACCATGTGTTCGACCTGCCGTACGCACGCGCGCCCCATCCGCAGTACGGCGACGCCAAGATTCCGGCGTGGGAGATGATCCGCTTTTCCGTCAACATCATGCGCGGCTGCTTCGGCGGCTGCACCTTCTGCTCGATCACCGAACACGAGGGCCGCATCATCCAGAGCCGCAGCGAGGACTCGATCATTCGCGAGATCGAGGACATGCGCGACAAGGTCAAGGGCTTCACCGGCGTCGTCAGCGACCTCGGCGGCCCGACGGCCAACATGTACCGCATCGCCTGCAAGAGCCGCGAGATCGAAGCCGCGTGCCGCCGCCCCAGCTGCGTCTACCCCGGCATCTGCCCCAACCTGGATACCGACCACTCGTCGTTGATCAAGCTTTACCGTCGTGCGCGCGCGCTGCCAGGGGTCAAGAAGGTGCTGATCGGCAGCGGCCTGCGCTACGACCTGGCGGTCGAGTCGCCGGAATACGTGAAGGAACTCGTGACCCACCATGTCGGCGGCTACTTGAAGATCGCGCCCGAACACACCGAGGGCGGGCCTTTGTCGAAGATGATGAAGCCCGGCCTCGGCGCCTACGACAAGTTCAAGGCCATGTTCGACAAGTTCTCCGCCGAAGCGGGCAAGAAGCAGTACCTGATCCCGTACTTCATCGCCGCGCACCCCGGCACGAGCGACGAGGACATGTTGAACCTCGCGGTGTGGCTGAAGAAGAACGGCTTTAAGGCCGACCAAGTGCAGACCTTCTACCCGAGCCCGATGGCGACCGCGACCGCGATGTACCACAGCGATCTGAATCCGCTCAAGGGCATCAGCCGCGTGCGCGGCGAGAAGGTCGACATCGTGCGCGGCGAACGCCGGCGCCGGCTGCACAAGGCCTTCCTGCGCTGGCATGACGCCAACAACTGGCCGCTGTTGCGCGAGGCGTTGCAGAAGATGGGCCGCGCCGACCTCATCGGTAACGGCAAGCAACATCTGATCCCCAACTTCCAGCCCACGACCGACGGCAGCTACCAGAGCGCACGGCGCAAGAACTCGACGCCGCGTCGTGGCACGGCGCTGACGCAGCACACCGGCTTGCCGCCGCGCCCGGGTAAGTCCTGAGTTTCGCGCTGCCTGCGTAGGGCGCGTAATCGCGGCACAACAACCGCGGAGACTTTCGCATGCGCCGTACCGTCATCGTTCTCAAGACCGCCGCGCTCGCTGGCTTGCTGGCCGCCTGTGCTTCCGGGCCCCAAACCCCCGCCACCGGGCCGATGGGCTTCTTCGTCACCAGCGCCGGCACCGGCAACGGCGCCAACCTCGGCGGCCTGGCCGGCGCGGACGCACATTGCCAGAAGCTCGCCGCCGCTGCCGGCGCGGGCGGGCGCACCTGGCGCGCCTACCTGAGCGTGCCGGGCGTCTTCGGCAGCGCCAGCGCACCCGCGGTGCAGGGCACGCACGCACGCGAGCGCATCGGCGCCGGGCCCTGGTTCAACGCCAAGGGCGCGCTGGTGGCGCGTGATGTCGCCCACCTGCACAACGGCAACCAGATCAGCAAGACAACCGCGCTCGACGAGCGTGGCAACCCGATCAAGGGGCGTGGCGACACGCCGAACGAACACGACATCCTGACCGGCTCGCGGGCCGACGGCACCGCCTTCGCGCCGCAGACCGACACCACCTGCAAGGCGTGGACGAGCAGCACCGACGGTTCGGCGATCGTCGGCCACCACGATCTGGGCGGGCCGCTGAACGACAACTGGGCCAAGTCGTGGAACTTCTCGCACCAGTCGGCCGGCTGCAGCCAGGAAGCCCTGGTACGCACCGGCGGGGCCGGCAAGTTCTACTGCTTCGCGGCCAATTGATGCAGCCAGCCCGTCCCCGGCTGCGTAGCGGTTCGGGGCCACGCCGCACCAGGTGACGCTGGTGGCGCCGAAGTAGTCCCTGTCCGACAAAAGGCCGGCGCCTTGATCCGGGGCGCCGGCCACCCGAGAAGTCCACTATGCTGCATTGCAGCAAACTCAGGACTTCAGTGAACCCACAATCGATTACGGCGACCATCGAGCGTGCGCTCAGCGCGGCCGGCTTGGACACGAGTTCGGGCCCCATGGCGCAGGCGACGGCCACCATCCGCAAGGCGCTCGCCGATGCGGGGCTCGCCCAGTTCGACGCCGACAGCGGGACGGCAGTGATCGACTTGCCGCCGGCTTCGCAAGCGCCCGCCGGCCTGTCCGACCGATTCACGAGCCGCACCCACACCGGCGCCCACGGCAGCCGCAGCTACAAGCTGTACGTGCCGCCGTCCCATGCGGGCAGCGCCGCGCCGCTGATCGTGATGCTGCACGGCTGCACGCAGGATCCGGACGACTTCGCGGCCGGCACGCGCATGAACGAGCTGGCGGATCGGCACGGTTTTCTCGTCGCCTACCCGGCACAGCCGAAGCGCGCCAACGCCAACCAGTGCTGGAACTGGTTCGACGCCGCCCAACAGACACGCGGTACGGGGGAGCCGGCGCTGATCGCCGGCATCGTCGCGGACATCGCGGCGGCGCACCCGATGGATCCGCAGCAGGTGTTCGTCGCCGGCCTGTCGGCGGGCGCGGCGATGGCCGTCATCGTCGCTGCCGCTTACCCGGAGGTGTTTGCCGCCGTCGCGGCGCACTCGGGCCTGCCGCTGGGCGCCGCGCACGACATGCCTTCGGCCTTCGCCGCCATGCAGGGCGGGCCGGTCGGCACGAAGGCGCCGCCGGCGCGCGCCAGCCGCGGCGTGCCCACCATCGTCCTGCACGGCGATGCGGACATGACGGTCACGCCGGCCAATGGCCGCAGCATCGTGCAACAGGCGCTGCAGGCGTTCGAACAGGGGGCGACGCCGCTGCAGGCGCAGCAGGGCCTGGCCGCGGTGTGCGGCGGCAAACAATGCACGACCACCCACTACCTCGACGCGGAGGGCGTCGAGCAGGTGGTGCACTGTGTCGTACACGGCGGCTCGCACGCGTGGTTCGGCGGCAGCGCGCAGGGCTCGTTCACCGATGCGGGCGGGCCCGACGCGTCGGCGCGGATCGTCGAGTTCTTCCTCGCGCGCCGCGCCTGACAGCCGGGCGCCAGCGCTCAGGGCCGGGGCAGACCGAACAGGCGGGCGCCGTTGTCCCAGGCGATCTGCGCCGCGGCAGGCGGGGGCAGGTCGCCGAGCCAGCGCCGCGCGTCGGCGATCAGCGTTTCGTACGCCGACCAGCGCGCGTTGATCCAGGTGTCGGAGCCGACCAGAAAGCGGCCGCTGTACTGCGTCAGCAGCGCCTTCCAGGGCGCCGAGAGCCGGCCTTCGCCTTCGGTCAGCCCCGGGCGGTACGAGAGTTCGCCATACAAGGTCGGGTAGCGCTCGAGCAGTTCGCGCACACGCTCGGTCGCGACGCCACCGATGCCGGTGTGGGCCCAGATCACCGTCGCGCCCGGCGCATGGGCCATCAGCCTGACGATCGCGTCGTCGTCGACATGCGCCAGCACGACCAGCCGGCGCTCGCGCGCGAGCTGCATCAGCTGGCGCGCGACCGGCCCGTCGGCGTCCGCGCTGCGGTAGAGGTGGAACTCGCCCAGCCCGCGGTAGGCGCCGGCCGCGGTGCCGCGCGCCAGTTCGTCCTGCACCATGGTGTGGATCGTCGGGTCGGCGAACCAGCCGGCGTAGTCGGCGCGGTTGCGGTACAGCCGCACCAGCGGCACCACCGTGACGCCCGCGCGCCGTGCGTCGGCGGCGGCGAGTGACTTGGTGCCGTCGTTGGGCCGGCTGTTGGCGAGCACCGCACGCACCCCCGCCCGTTGCAGGCGTGCCAGCACGTCGGCGATCGAGTAGGGTTCGATCGCGTCGTCGTTGTAGTGCAGGTGGGCGTCGAAGATCGGCCCGGTGTACGGGGCCTGCGCCTGCGCCAGCATCGACAACACGCAGCCGCAGGCCGCGAGCACGTGTCGAAGCAGGCGGCCGCTCACGCGGCGATGATGCCTGAAGCGCGGGCCCCTCAGGCGCGCGCGTCGCCGAGTTGCTCGTCGAAGAAGGCCGACGGCACCGGGTCGTGGTGATAGTCGAACTCGTCACCGGCGGACAGCAGCTCGTGCATTTCGGGCACCGGGATGGCCATGCGACCGGCCTTGTCGACCAACGGCATCGGCTGCGACGCCGTGCCTTCGCTGGTGATGCCGAACATCTCCCGCACCTCGCCCAAGCTGGGCAGGTCGAGCACCGGCCAGACGTGCACCTTCAGGCCGGCGGCGCGCAACACCTGCGACATGCGTTCGTGGCGCATGCGCGCACGCGGGGTTTCTTCGGCGCCGCGGATCTCGATCGCGGCGATGATGCGCGAGCTGAAATCGCACACCAGCAGGTCCACGCTCAGGCGGCCGACACGGTCCAGCCACTCGCCGTACGAGTGGCGCACCGGCACGCTGACAAAACGCGACAGCGGCACCTGTGCCAGCACCATGTGCTGGGGCAACGCGCGGCGCAGGATCTCGTAGGCCTTGCGTTCGGGCGCCGTCATGATGCGCACCGCCTGCGGCGGCCAGGCCTGCACGGTGTCGAGTTCTTCCTCGGGGCGCTTCTTCTTGGCGCGTGCGCCGGCACTCTGGCGACGGGTCCACCACAGCGTGAGCAGCAGCACCATGGCCACCAGGATGGCGAGCGCGGCGGCGGGGTCGGGCAGGGGCATGGTGAGGATTCCGGCTGAAAGGGGCAGACAACCTGAACACGCTATCGGCAGCGAGCCGGCAGGGTCAAGGCAGGGTGGCCCTGAACTTGTGTCGAAATGCTGCGCGGTAAGCTGCGTCGACCGCTACGAAAGTACTTCCCCCATGGCCGCCAGCAGCCTGCTCGCCCTCATCGACGACATTGCGACCGTGCTCGACGACGTGGCCGTGTTGACCAAACTCGCCGCCAGGAAGACCGCCGGCGTGCTGGGCGACGACCTGGCGCTCAACGCCCAGCAGGTCACCGGCGTCAAGGCCGAGCGCGAGCTGCCGGTGGTGTGGGGGGTGGCCAGGGGCTCGGCGGTGAACAAGCTGATCCTGGTGCCGGCGGCGCTGGCGATCAGCGCCTTCCTGCCCTGGCTGATCACGCCGCTGCTGATGCTCGGCGGCGCCTTCCTTTGTTACGAAGGCGCCGAGAAGCTGGCGCACCGCTTCCTGCACAGCCGCGGCGAGGCTGCGGCCGAACATGCCGCGCTGACCCAGGCGGCCGCGTCGTCGGCCGAAGACCTCGTGGCCTTCGAGCGCGACAAGATCAAGGGCGCGGTGCGCACCGACTTCATCCTGTCGGCCGAGATCATCGCCATCACGCTCGGCACCGTGGCGGGTGCCAGCTTCGGCACCCAGGTCGCGGTGCTGGTCGGCATCGCGGCGCTGATGACGGTGGGCGTCTACGGCCTGGTGGCGGGCATCGTCAAGCTGGACGACATCGGCCAGCACCTGGCCGCCAGCGTCAATGGCGCCGCGCGCGTGCTCGGGCGCGGCATCGTCGCTGCCGCACCCTGGCTGATGAAGGGCTTGTCGATCGCCGGCACGGCGGCGATGTTCCTCGTCGGCGGCGGCATCCTGACCCACGGCATCGCGCCCATCCACCACTGGATCGTCGCCCTCGACGAGCGGCTGGACGGTGTCGTCGGCGCGCTCGCGCCGCTGCTCGCGGACGCGCTGGTGGGTCTGGCCGCCGGCTTCGTCGTCTTGGTGGGGGTGATGCTCGGCAAGCGCCTCTTCGGCGGCGCGAAACAAGCCACCGCCTGAGGCCGCGTTGAGGCCGACCCTGCTGCTCGCGCCCGTGGAGGGCCTGCTCGACTTCACCCTGCGTGACGTGTTGACGCGTCTCGGCGGCCTGCAGCGTCGCGTGAGCGAGTTCATCCGCGCCGGGCGCGCGGTCGAGCGCGCGCAGGCGATCGAAGCCGGCGGCGCGGGCGAACTGGTCGTGCACGCGCGCACCAGGGCCGACGGCTACCGCCCGCCCGCGTACGGGGGCCGCATCGGCGAGATCAAGCGTGTAGTCAAGCTGCCGCTGATCGCGAACGGCGAAATCTGGAGCGTGGCGGACGCTGAACGTTGCCGCGCCGAGTCGGGCTGCGACACGCTGATGCTCGGCCGCGGCATGGTCGCGGACCCGGGCTTGGCGCTCGCGATCGCCGGCGGCGCGGCGGTGAGCTGGCCCGCGCTGCAGCCGCAGTTGCAGCACTTCTGGCAACTCGTCGTCGCGCACATCGAGCCGCGGCACCGCGCGGGGCGGCTCAAGCAGTGGCTCAACTACCTGCGCCGGCGCCACCCCGAAGCCGAGACGCTGTACGCCGAACTGCGCACCGTCAACGACCCGCTGGCGGTGAGCCGGCGGCTCGGGCTCGCATGACTGGCATCAGCCGTCGTGCGTGGCTTGCAGCTGTGCTGCTGCTCGCCGCCTGCACGCGCAAGCAGCGAGCGCAGGCGCAACTCGTCCCCGACGGCGCCACCGTGCTCGCGCTCGGCGACTCGATCACCTACGGCACCGGCGCGCCGCCCAAGGCGAGTTATCCGAACGTTCTGGCGCGGCTGACGGGCTGGAACGTCGTCAACGCCGGCGTGCCCGGCGACACCTCGGCGCAGGCGCTGGCGCGCCTGCCGGCGCTGCTCGACGAACACAAGCCCGCGCTCGTGCTGGTGGGCATCGGCGGCAACGACTTCCTGCGCCGCCTGAGCGAGGCCGACACGCGCGCCAACGTGCAGCGCGCCGCGCAGCTCGCGCGCGACGCCGGCGCACAGGTGCTGCTGATCGCGGTGCCGCGGCCGACGTTGGCCGCGCACTTCACCGGCTCGCTCGACGACCACAAGCTGTACGGCGAGATCGCCGAGGCGCTGAAGCTGCCGCTGCAACGCGGCGGCTGGGCTGAGGTGCTGGGCGACGAGCAACTGCGCGCCGACCAAATCCACGCCAACGCGGCCGGCTACCAAACCTTCGCCGAACGCCTGCTGGCGACGGCGCGTGCGGTGGGGCTGTATGCGCGCTAGCAGCTGCCGCAACTTTTTACCCGGAGTGAAACGATGACGATCCCGCGCCGTCACCTGCTGATCGCCTGCGCGCTGGTCGCCGCCGGCGCGCAAGCCCAGCCGAGCATGACGATGAAGTCCCAGGACAGCCCCAACGACGGCCCCTGGCGCACCAGCAGCGAGGGCGCCGAAGCGCGCCTGATGCTCGAAGGCCACGACGCGGTGGCCTACTTCACCCAGAAGGCGGCCGTGCGCGGCGACGCCGCGATCAAGCTCGAGCACAAGGGCGTGACCTGGCGCTTCGCGAGCGAGGCCAACAAGGCCGAGTTCCAGCGCGCACCCGACAAGTACATGCCGCAGTTCGGCGGCTTCTGCAGCAACGGCATCAACTACGCGATCCCCTGGGGCGGCGGCGGCGCCGAGAACACCTGGCGCATCTACCGCGGCAAGCTGTACGTCTTTGGTGGCCAGAGTTCGCGCGACCACTTCGAGATCGAGACCGAGAAGAACCTCGAACTCGCGCACCGCTACTGGAACGACGAAGTGGCGGGGTCGAACGCGCTGCTGACGCGCTGGAAGCGCCTGCTGCTGCGCGTGCCGCACTACAAGACCGGCAAGCAGCTCGACGAAGAGTGGCAAGGGCTCAAGGCGGCGGGGAAGTTGCCGGTGATGCCGGGGGGTGTGCAGGTGGTGCCGGCCGGGGTGTGATCGCGGTGGACTTCCGCCGACACTATTGCTACGATGCAATACGTGAAGGCCACGCTGCTCGCCCATGCAAAGGAGATTCTGGACGACGGAGCGATCGTCGAAGTCGTTGTCTGGCAAGTTCCCGAGCCCATTCCTCCTTGCGTGCACTCGTTCAAGTACCGCCTGTTCTTCGGCACGGCAACGGCCAGTCGCGTGCGGTACGACAACGAGCGCGGCAAGGGTGACCACAGGCACATCGATCATGTGGAGTACGACTACGACTTCACGACACTGGAGCAGCTGCTGAACGACTTCGACGCGGACGTCGAGAACTGGAGCGCAATGTGAAGGCCATCATCGAAGTAGCTAAGCGCGGGTCTGGGACCCGTGCCGCGCGGGCGCAGCTCGCAGAATCGCGCCGCGGGCGCGCGCCCGACTTTCGGCTCAGCTTCGAGTCGGCGCGGACATTGTTCTCCGAGCTGACGCCGGCTCGTGTCGATCTGCTGGACACCCTTCGCCGGGTCGGGCCCTGCAGCGTCAACGCGCTCGCGAAGGCCGCTGAACGGAACTACTCCAACGTCCACACGGATGTGGCCCGCCTCGAAGAGCTTGGGCTGGTCGAGCGTACGGACGATGGCGCCGTACACGTCCCCTACGATGCGGTCGAAATCCTGGTTCCACTCGCCCGAGTGGCGTAAAGCAGTCACGGGTCGTGCTCGCCCGCAGCCGCTTGACTGCCAAGCGGCGCTGAGCGAACGCGTGTCTGAGACTTCGACACTCCTATGAAAGCAGACGACAAGAAGCCAAACCGTACCGCTGTGGGCGCGACTGAGTCGGAGGCTCGAGCGGTGGTACCAATCGCCGCAAAGGTGGCAGGTGAGTTCTCCGGAGTGCCCTTTGTCGGTCCTCTTGTCGGAGCGGCTGCCGACCTGTTCAAGGAGCGCATTGCTCGCACCAGAGATTCAATGCACCGTGAGACCGAGCAGGGCCTCAGGGAGTTCTACGCGGAGATCCCGTGGCCTCATCCACAACGAGAAGCTTTCACAAGCTGGAGAAGCGTTTACCGGCGCGTGTTATCTGTCGACAGAGTTGACGCCCGGCTCGATGGGCTACCGAGTTTGGACTGGCCACAACGTCGCCATCGTCAGCTACGAGATTGGAGCCGCGGGAGTTGTCGGCTTGTGTGCGGCCGTGCAGTACGATCTGCGACAGGCCGGCGTCAAGTCAAGCATTTTTGCAGTCGTACGCGATAACTGGCAGCACGCACGGATGGTCCACACCATGGGTGTAGTCCTGGTTCGGCAGAGGACGCGACACCTAGATGAAAATCTGTCGCACTTGGCTGCTTTCGCTGAGAAGGTGCCGACGATGTTGGTGGACATCGAAGGTCATGCGGGCGAAATCTCCGAAGCCCAGCTGTTCGCGCGAGTGAACGGCTCGGGCATGGAGCAGTCAGAACTCGTGGCGAGTGTTGGCCGCCATCTCATCGCCAAATCGCACGAACTCGCCATGCGTCAGCGGCGGTGAGGCGTGCCGCGGCTGTCGTGGGCTTCATCGCGCGGCTCGGCAATGACCCGTTCGTGCCGGCGAGTCCCAACTAGATGAGAACTCGCCTCGGTATCGTCACCTGACCTTCAACGCGCAGCGAGCTGCTGCAATCGCTCGCGCAGCGCCTCGACCGGGGTGTAGCCGTTCGCAATCAGATGCAGCCGCCCGCCGTGTTCGGCAATCAGCGCCGGGAAGCCGCGGATGCCCCAGGCCTGGGCCTGTTCGAAATCGCGCGCCGTCGCCTCGCGTGCGGCGGGCGCTTCGAACGCGGCGACGAACGCGTCGCGATCGATGCCGCATTCGGCGGCGATGTCTGTCAGCACCGCGGCTTGAGTCACGTCGCGCGCGTCGGCGTAGAACGCGCGCTGCACCGCCTTCATCAGCGCCCACGCGCGATCGGGCCAGTGCTCGCGCGCGACGACGACGGCGCGGCTCGCCGGCTCGGTGTCGTAGACGAAGCCGGGCGCCTGCATCGCGGCGTGCGGTTCGGCGGCGAAGGGGGTGCCGCTGGCTTCGGCGACGCGGTGCCAATGGCCGAGGATCTCGCGCGCCTTGGCTTCGCCCAGCGGCTCGGTGGTGTAGGGGCGCAGGCCGCCCATTAGCAGCGCCAGCGTGTGGTCGCCGTCGGCGAGCAGCGCGGCGAGCGGCTGCGCGCTGAAGCCCCAGCACCAGGAGCACATCGGGTCGGCGACATAGGTCAGCTGCATCGGGTTCATTCCTGGATGAAGCGGCGCAGGCAGGCGAATGCCGCATCGGGCTCGTCGCGCCAGGCGCCGTGGCCGGAGTGCTCGAACACCGCGAGTTGCGACCGCTGCTGCGGCAGCGCAGCGGCGATGTCGCGCGCGTCGTCCAGCGGGCACACCGGGTCCAGCGCGCCGGCCATCACCAGCACCGGGCACTGCGCCGCGGCCAGCCCGGGCAGCAGGTTCATCGTGCGTTGCTCGCCGCCGGCCGACGCGAACAGGATCGGCTCGTTGAAGACGATGCGCTCGCGCGACCCCGGCGGCGCGGGCTGGGAGTTGTACAGCGGCATGCACACGCGCAGGTACGGCGCCCAGGTGGCGGCGCTCGGCGCGCGCCAGAACGCCTCAGCCACGCGCCGCGCTTCGGGGCCGCCGAGGCGTTCGAACATCACGAGCTTGCGCGCGAGGTTCATCGCTGGTGAAGTGGACGACAACACCACCTTGGCCGCATGCGCCGGGTGGCGCGCGAGGTAACGTTGGGCGACGAAGCCGCCGAACGACTGACCGAGCACGATCGGCTTGCCGATGCCGAGGGTCTCGCACAGCCGCACCACGTCGTCCGCGAAGGTGTCGAGCGTCCACTCGTCGGCCGGCCGGCGGTCGCTGCGGCCGTGGCCGCGGTGGTCGACGTAGACGATCTGCGCCACATCGGCCAGGCGCGAGAACAGCGGCTTGAAGCCCGAGTGGTCGTAACCCGGCCCGCCGTGCAAGAGCACAAGCGTCGGCTTCTCGCGCAGGCGCGGGCCATCGGGCACGACTGTGGGCCTTCGACATCGACGAACAGGCGCACGCCGGGGGCGATGGTGATCAGCATGGCGCGCCGCGGCTACTTGCCCCAGCTTTCCTTCAGCCCCGTGATGCGGTTCAGCACCAACTGCCCCGCGGCGTTGCGTGGCGTGACGCGGTCGATGACGAAATAGCCGTGGCGCTCGAACTGCACGCGTGTTTCGGGTGTGGCGTTGGCCAGGCCGGGTTCGACATAAGCCTGCACGACGCGCAGGCTGTGCGGGTTCGGCGCGGCACCAGCGTCGGGCTGCTCGTCGGCGAACAGGCGCTCGTAGAGCCGCACTTCGGCCGCCACCGCGTCGTGCGCGGCGACCCAGGTGACGACACCTTTGACCTTGACCGCGTCGGCGCCTGGCGTGCCGCTCTTGGTATCCGGGATCACCGTCGCATGCACGGCGGTGACGCGGCCTTCGCCGTCGTGGTCGGCGCCGGTGCATTCGATGATCACGCCGTACTTCAGCCGCAGCTTCATGCCGGGCGCGAGGCGGTGGAAGCCTTTCGGCGGCAGGTCGGCATAGTCGTCGCGTTCGATCCACAGCGTGGGGCCGAGCTCGAAGCGGCGCAGCCCCAGCTCCGGGCGTTGCGGGTGCACCGGCGCGCTGCACGGCTCGCGATGCGTTGCGCTGCCGAACACCGCGGCCCAGTTGTCGAGGTGAAGTTGCAGCGGGTCGAGCACGGCCATGGCGCGCGGCGCCTGCGGCTCCAGATCGTCGCGCAGCGCGGCGTCGAGCGCGGCAATGTCGATCCAGCCGCCCGCCTTGCTGACGCCCGAGCGTTCGCAGAAGAGCCGGATCGCGCTCGCGGTGTAGCCGCGCCGGCGCAAGCCGGCGAGCGTGGGCATGCGCGGGTCGTCCCAGCCGCTGACGCTGCCGTCATCGACCAAAGCCTTCAGCCGGCGCTTGCTGGTCATCACATGCGTGACGTTCAGGCGCGCGAACTCGTACTGGCGCGACAGCGGCCGTGCCAGCAGCGCCAGGTCCGCGAGCTTGTCGAGCACCCAGTCGTAGAACGGCCGCTGGTCCTCGAACTCAAGCGTGCAGATGCTGTGCGTGATGTTCTCCAGCGCGTCCTCGATCGGGTGGGCGTAGGCATACATCGGGTAGATGCACCAGGCATCGCCGGTCTGGTGGTGGCTCGCGTGTTTGATGCGGTACAGGGCCGGGTCGCGCAGATTGATGTTGGGCGAAGTCATGTCGATGCGGGCGCGCAGCACCATCGCGCCGTCGGCGTGCCGGCCGGCGCGCATCTCGCGCAGGCGCGCCAGGTTCTCGTCCGCGCCGCGATTGCGGTACGGGCTGTCGGTGCCGGGTGTGACGAAGTCGCCGCGGTTCGCGCGCATCTCGTCGGCGCTCTGCTCGTCGACATAGGCCAGGCCGGCGTGCACCAGCGCCTCGGCGGCGCGGTACATGAAGTCGAAGTACCCGCTGGCGTAGTACAGATGACTCTGGCCATGCGCGTTCCAGTCGTAGCCCAGCCAGTGCACCGCGTCGACGATGCCGTCGACGTACTCCTGCTCTTCCTTCTCCGGGTTGGTGTCGTCGAAGCGCAGGTGGCAGACACCGCCATAGGCTTCGGCGAGGCCGAAGTTGAGCCAGATGCTCTTGGCGTGGCCGATGTGCAGGTAGCCGTTGGGCTCGGGTGGGAAGCGGGTGCGGATGCGCGCCGGGTCGGTGCCGCCACCAGCGTGGTGTGCGGCGTCACCCGGCGTGCCGGCATGCCGCCGCTGGGCATAGGTGCCGGCATCGAGATCGCGTTCGATCGCCGCGCGCAGGAAGTTGCCCGGGGTCTTAAGGGGGTCGGGCGCGGGGTCGGTCATGCCCGCAGTTTATCGGCCGCCCCGGCGCTGCTTTACACGCCAGCAAACCTTTCGGCCCCGTCAGCGGTGAACCGCAGGCCCGGGCGAGCCGTTCAAACAGCAACCGATGTGGCGCGAAGCCGCAGCGGCCTCAGACTTTTCACAAGGAGCGACCCTCATGAGCAAGACCCTGCGAACCGCCGTGCTGGCGACCCTGGCGCTCACCGGCACGCTGGCCGCTGGCGCCGCGCGCGCGAGCGACGTCCATTGGTCGATCGGCCTGAATGCGCCCCTGCATTCAGGCGTCAGCATCGGCACCGTGATCTCCAACGGCCCCGGCTACGGCGGTTACGGCTACTACCGCCCGGCGCCGATCTACTACTCGCCCGCGCCGGTGTATTACGGCGCGCCGTCGTACTACCGGCCGGCGCCGGTATACGTTGCGCCGCGCCACGCCTACCGGCAAGGTCAGCGTCACGATGACCGGCGCTATCGCGACCGTGACCGCGACGGCATCCCCGACCGTTGGGACCGCAACCCGCGTCACCGTGACCGGCCGGTCTACGGCCCCTACGGCCGCTGATCCGAGCCGCGCGAGCGCAGGCGGTCGATCTCCTCGGCCAGCATGCGCTCGCGCAGGCCGTCGCTGCGCAGGCCGATGAAGGTGACGATGCCGTGGATCGCCAGGCCGAGCCCCCAGCCGGCCAGCGGCCACAGGTTCCACATCCGGCCCGAGCCGCCGAACGAAGCGAGCGCGAACAGCCCGAGGTTGACGAGCAGATAGACCAGCGCGTGGGTGTAAAAGCCCAGCTTCATGGCAACACGCCTGCGCGCGCGGTCTTCGAGGTCGTGACTCATCGGGGTCTCCTTCACTTTCAATCTAGGCCATCAGCGCCAGCGTGTCGCGCCACAACAGGTTGCCGAGAAAGCGCCCCGGCAGCAGCGCGAACAGCCCCGCCAGCACGCAGGCCCCGGCGAAGAGGGATCTCATTTCGCTGCGGTGCGCCGCGATCTGCCCCTGCCGCGCGTGCCATACCGCGCGCGGCAGGAACCATAGCGTGGCGACGACGAACAGGTGGATCGGCGTGAAGCCGCCGATGTTGGGCAGCCGGTAGTCGCGGATGAAGGCGGCGGTCAGCGCCGCAGTGGTCATCAGCACCACCCAGGCCCAGCCGAGCGCGCGATGGCTGCCGTTGCCCTTGCGGCGCGTCAGGATGACGATGCCGAGCGCCAGCGCGCCGAGCGCGGCGACGAGGTGGAAAAATACCAGCGGGTGGCGTTCAAGCAGCAGGGCCAAGCGGTTCATGCGCCGCATGGTCGGCGGGGCGGGGGTGCCGCGCAGCCAGGGCGCGACCGAACTACGCCCGGCGCGACGAAACGCCGGCTACATGCCGCGAAACAACTGCGCGTACAGGCGGCTCGCGGTCAACTTCTCGGGCCGGCCGCGCAGACTCAGGACCACCTTGCCCGATTCGTCGCGCTGCGCGCTGGTGATGCAACGCGCCTGCACGATGAGGCCGCGGTGCACCTGCCAGAAACGTTGCGCGTCCAGCTGCGGCAGCAGCTCGCGCAGCGACAGGCGGATCAGGTGCTCTTTGCCTGCCGTCACCACCCGCACGTACTTGTCGGCGGCTTCGAAGTAGATCACCTCGTCGATCGGCACCAGGTGCACGGTCGAGCCGACCGCGGCCTGGATCACCTCCAGCCGCTCTGCCGCAGCGGGCTGGGCGCCGGCGAGCAGGCCACGCAGCTGGTCCAGCGCCTGTTGCAGCGGCGGCGCCTGCTGTGCGAGCAGGCGCTGCAGGCGCGTGACGCAGGCCGCGAGCCGGGCCGGATCGACCGGCTTGAGCAGGTAGTCGGCCGCTTCGCGCTCGAAGGCCGCCAGCGCGTACTGGTCGTAGGCGGTGACGAACACCAGCAGCGGCAGCGGCGCGCCGGCCGGCCAGTCCTCGACGATCGCCTGCGCCGCCGACAGGCCGTCCAGCCCCGGCATGCGGATGTCCAGGAAACACAAGCGCGGTCGTAGCGCGAGCGCCTGCGCCACCGCCTGCAGCCCGTCGCCGACCGTGGCGACGATCGCCAGGCCCGGCCAGGCGCGCGCCAGGTCCGCCGCCAGCGCCTGCGCGATCAGCGGCTCGTCTTCGGCGAGGAGGGCGGTGACGCTCATGGTTGCCAAGGCAGGGTCACGGTGGCGAGTGCGCCGCCTTCGGTGTCGGTCGCGTCTTCGAGCGTGAACCGCGCGTCGCCGCCGTGCAACGCGGCCAACCGCTCGCGCACCTGCGCGCTGCCGAATCGTGTGCTGCCGAGGGGGGCGCCGTCGCCCAAGCCCAGGCCGGTGTCGCGCACGCGCAGCACCAGCGTGTCGTGCACGCGCGTGGCGCTGACCTCGATGCGCCCACCGTCGATCTGGGGCTCCAGGCCGTGGCGGATCGCGTTTTCGACCAGCGGCTGCAGCAGCAGCGGCGGCACCGGTTGCTCGCGCAGCGCCTCGGGCAGATCCAGCCGCACCTGCAGGCGCGGCCCCATGCGCAGGGCCATCAGCGCGAGATAGTCGTCCAGGCGCGCGAATTCGGTCGCGAGCGTGTGCGACGCTGCGCGCGACGCCGCCAGCGTCGCGCGCAGGTAGGCGATGAGCCGGTCCAGCATGGCCTGCGCGCGTGGCGGGTCGATGCCGATCAGCGCCCGCAGCGTCGCCAGGGTGTTGAACAGCATGTGCGGTTCGAGCTGCGACTCGAGCAGCCGCAGCTGCGCCTCGCTGGCGGCACGGCGCGCGGTCTGGGCCTGCGCCTGCATCGTCGCCAGCCGCTCGCGGGCGTAGAACCAGGACGTGGCGAGCGCGGAGACAACGAGCGAGACCGCGAACGCCGCCGCCCAGGCACGCGAGTTGCGCCAGGTCGGCGCGGTGTCCAGCCCGGTGATGGCATCGCCGACCAGCGTGCCGACCACGACGCCCCCCACTGCGCCGACGACGACGCAGGCGGCGGTGAGCGGCAGGCCCGGCCAGTCGCCGGCGGCCAGCGCGCCGCGGCCGCGCTGCCAGCGCACCAGCGCCTGCATGCCCGCTTCGATGAAGGCATGGCAGGCGAGGCCGATGGCAAGCGAATAGGCGAGCTGGAACCCGAAGCGGCCCGGGTTGATGACCGTCAGCAGCAGGGCGACACCCAGGCACACCGCGGCGGTGCTGGCAAAGCGGCGCAGCACCGGCTGGCGCGGCGGCGGGACGGTGGGCGCGTGCATCCTGGCAGTTTGCGGGTCGGGCGGGGCCGAGTGTGCCAGCGGTGCGACGAAGCGCGGCTGCACGGCGCCAAACGCCGCCGGCGTGGGGCGGGCTGGCTATAGTGCCCGGCACGGGAGGCGTCGAATGCGCGCAAGTCTGTTCGCTGCGGGGCTGGCTGTCCTGGGGCTGCTGGGCTGCGCCGCCCTGCCGCCGGATGTCGAGGACAGCACCGCGCGGCCGTACAGCGACGCCGTTGCCGCGCGTTTTGCGCGCCCGGCGGTGCGCTACGACACGCCGGCCTTTGCGCCCGGCCGCCGTGACTACACGAGCGACGCCGAGCTGGCGGCGCTGCTCGGGCGCATCGCGGCCCGGCCTTCGGCGGGCGTCAGCGTGCGCCGGATCGTGGCCGGCCGCTCGCAGCAGGGCGTGGCCATCGAGGCGCTGCACTTCGCCCGCACGGGCGCCGCGCCGCGCCCGCGCGTGCTGCTGATCGGCCAGCAGCATGGCGACGAGCCGGCCGCGGCCGAAGCCTTGCTCGTGCTCGCCGGCGAACTGAGCGGGTCACCGCTGCTCGACCGCATCGAGGTGCTCGTTCTGCCGCGCGCCAATCCGGACGGGGCGGCGGTCGGTCGCCGCGTCGCCGCCGATGCCAGCGACATCAACCGCGACCACCTGCTGCTGCGCACGCCGGAGGCGCAGGCGATCGCCGCGCTGGCGCGCGAAGTGTCGCCGGCGGTGGTGGTCGACGTGCACGAACACACCGTCGTCGGCCGCTACCTGGAGAAGTTCGCTGCCGTGCAACGCCACGACCTGCTGCTGCAATACGCCACCACCGCCAACCTGCCGGCGGCGCTGACGCAAGCCAGCGAAGACTGGTTCCGGCGCCCGCTGCTCGATGCGCTCACCGCCCGGGGCCTGACCGCGGAGTGGTACTACACGACGCCGCTCGCGCCCGCCGCACGCCACCTGGCGATGGGCGGTGTGCAGCCCGACACCGGCCGCAACGTGATGGGGCTGCGCAATGCGGTCAGCATCCTGCTCGAAAGCCGTGGCGTCGGCATCGGCCGGCTGCATTTCACGCGCCGCGTGCACAGCCAGGTGGTGGCGCTGCGCAGCATCCTCGAAAGCGCCGCCAGGCATGCCGACGACCTGCGCAGCCTGCAGGCAGGCGCCGACGCCGAGGTGCGCGCCAGCGCCTGCCGGGGCGACGCCGTAGTGCTGGCGTCGCAGACGCCCGAGCGGCGTGTGGTGCGCTTCCTGCACCCGGACACCGGCGCCGACCTGCCGCTGGACGTCGACTGGCGTTCCTCGCTGACGCTGCGCCCGCTGATCGTGCGGGCGCGCCCTTGCGCCTACTGGCTGGCGGCCGACGCCGGTGCCACGGTGGATCGGCTGCGTGCGCTCGGCTTGACCGTGCGCCGGCTGGACACCGCGACGCCGCTGGTCGCCGAGGCCTACCGCGAGACCGGACGCGACAGCGGCGAACGCGACGATGTGCGCGGCAGCATCGTGGACGCTGGTGGCATCGTGCGTGTGCAGGTGGCGCTGGAATCGGCGGCGCCTTTCAGCGCGCCGGCCGGCAGCTTCGTCGTGCCGCTGGACCAGCCGCTCGCCAACCTGGCGCTGGTGGCGCTGGAGCCCGACACGCAGAACAGCTATTTCGCGCACTGCCTGCTGGCCCGGCTGGAGCAGCTGCGGCGCGTGCGCGCGATGCCGCCTTGACGGCGCGTCAGCGCTTGCGCCCGCCCAGCAGCGAGCCCAACACGCCGCGGATGATCTCGCGCCCGACGGTCGAACCCATCGTGCGGATGGCCGACTTGGCGGCCGCTTCGGCCAGCCCTTCGCGCCGGCCGCCGCGCGGGCCGGTGGAGCCGAACAGCACGTCGCCCAAACCGCCGAGCATGCCGCCGCCGGCCTTCGCGGCTTCGGCCTGCGCGGCCGGCGCCGCGTCGGCGCTGGCCACCGCGCGCGCCTTCAGCTTCTCATAAGCCGACTCGCGGTCTTCGGTGTTTTCGTAGCGGCCGGCGACCAGCGACTCCTTGATCAGGGCCTGGCGCTGCGCTGGCGTGATGGGGCCGATCTGGCTGCCGGGAGGGATGACGAACACCCGCTCGGTCACGCTCGGCCGGCCCTTGGTGTCGAGCAGGCTGACCAGCGCTTCGCCGACCGCGAGTTCGGTGATCGCGGCCTCGACATCCAGCTTCGGGTTCGCGCGCATCGTGCTGGCGGCCGACTTCACCGCTTTCTGGTCGCGTGGCGTGAAGGCGCGCAGCGCATGCTGGACGCGGTTGCCGAGCTGCGCCAGCACGCTGTCCGGGATGTCGAGCGGGTTCTGGGTCACGAAATAGACGCCCACGCCCTTGCTGCGCACGAGGCGCACGACGAGCTCGATGCGTTCGACGAGCGCGGTCGGCGCGTCCTTGAACAGCAGGTGCGCCTCGTCGAAGAAGAAGACGAGCTTGGGTTTTTCCGGGTCGCCGATCTCGGGCAGCGTCTCGAACAGCTCGGACAACATCCACAGCAGAAAGGTCGCGTACAGGCGCGGCGCGTTCATCAGCTTGTCGGCCGCCAGCACGTTGATGACGCCGCGGCCGTCGCTGGTCTGCATGAAGTCGCTGATGTCGAGCATCGGCTCGCCGAAGAACTGGTCGCCGCCCTGGGTTTCGATCTGCATCAGGCCGCGCTGGATCGCGCCCACGCTGGCCGCGCTGACGTTGCCGTACTCGGTGGTGAACCGCTTGGCGTTGTCGCCCACGTACTGCAGCATCGCGCGCAGATCCTTCAGGTCCAGCAGCGCGAGCCCGTTGTCGTCGGCGATCTTGAACACCAGGTTCAGCACGCCGGCCTGGGTTTCGTTCAGCGCCAGCATGCGCCCGAGCAGCAACGGTCCCATATCGGACACCGTGGCGCGCACCGGGTGGCCCTGTTCGCCGAAGACGTCCCACAGCGTGGTCGGGCAGGCGACGCTCTCGGGCGCCGGCAGGCCGCGCTCGGCGATGATCTTCGCCACCTTCTCGGGCAGCGTGCCGGCCTGGCTGATGCCGGCCAGGTCGCCCTTCACATCGGCCAGGAACACCGGCACGCCGAGGGCCGAAAAACTCTCGGCCAGCTTCTGCAGCGTGATCGTCTTGCCGGTCCCGGTGGCGCCGGTGACCAGCCCGTGGCGGTTCGCCAGCCCGGGCAGCAGGTGGCACTCGGTGGTGCCGTGTTGGGCCAGCAGGATCGGGTCGGGCATCGGTCAAGCTCCGTCGGGGTACACGAACGGCATCGAGTCTAATTCGTCGCGCTCATGATCGACACGGCCATCGCCTGGACTGCCAACCTGCCCGAGCCGGGCGTGCTGTGGGACGTGCTCGCGCCGCTGTGGCTGGTGCTGGGTGTCGTGCAGTCGGGCTGGGTGATCATGCAGCGGCGCTCGCCGGCATCGACGGTCGGCTGGATCGTCGCCCTGATGGCCATGCCGATCGTCGGCCTCGTCATCTACCGCTTCTTCGGCCCCTTGCGTGTGCACCGCCAGCGGCTGAAGCGGCTGCATGGGCGCGCCCGGCTGGGCACGCAGCAGGAACAGCTCGCGCTGCGCGAGGAGTATCCGGACGCGCCGCAATGGGTGCTGCAGCACACGCGCCTGATCGAGCGCGCCAGCGGCATTCCGATGTCCACCGCCCATGCGGTCGTGCTGCTGCAGGACGGTGTCGCGACGCTGGCGTCAATGCTCGAGGCGGTGCGCGCGGCCCGGCACCACGTGCACCTGGAGTACTACATCTACGAGCCCGACCAGATCGGCGAACGCCTGCGCGACGCCCTCATCGAGCGCCTGCGCGCGGGTGTCGAGGTGCGGCTGCTGGTCGACGCGGTCGGCTCGCCCAAGCTCAATTCGCGCGCAGGGCGCCGTTTCCTGGTGGACTTCACCCAGCTCGGCGGCGAGTTCGCGGTGTTCCACCCGAATCGCTTCGACCGCCTGCGCCCGCTGGTGAACCTGCGCACTCACCGCAAGATCCTGGTCGTGGACGGCGTGGTCGGCTTCACCGGCGGCATCAACATCACCCAAGACGAGAACGAGGAGGTCTGCGACACCGCGTACCGCGACACCCACATCCGCCTTGAAGGCCCGGCGGTGCGCTGGCTGCAGTACGTCTTCCTGGAAGACTGGGCCTACGCCGGCGGCAGCAAAGTGCAGCGCGCGCTGTCGCGCGACCTCATCATCGCCAGCGAGCCGGGGCCGATCGGCGTGCAGGTCATCGCCAGCGGCCCGGACACCCGCGGCGAGGCGATCCACCGCGCGGTGATCGACGCCCTGCACACGGCCGAGCGCCGCATCTGGCTGACGACGCCGTATTTCGTGCCGACCGAGCCGGCGCTGTATGCGCTGGTCGATGCGGCGATGCGCGGCGTCGACGTCAAGCTGCTGGTGCCGCAGAAGAGCGACTCGCGCCTGGTCACCGCGGCCGCGCAGTCGTACTACGAGGAGTTGCAGGAAGCCGGCGTCAAGATCTTCGAGTACCTGCCGCGCATGCTGCACGCCAAGACGCTGCTGGTCGACGACCTGTACGCGCAGATCGGCACCGCCAACTTCGACCACCGGAGCTTTCGCCTCAACTTCGAGGTCGCGGTGGCGGTGTTCAGCCCGGAACTGAATGCGCAGTTGGCGCAGGCCTTCGAGCGCGACCTCGCGCACTCGCGTTTCGCGGCCAGTGCCAAGCGCGAGCCCTTCGTGACGCGCTTTGTGCTGGCCCTGGCGCGGCTGTTCTCGCCGGTGCTGTGACGGCCCGGCCCCGTAGAATTCGGGCCTCTGAGACGGGGAGAAGCACACGATGGCCGGCCATTCCAAGTGGGCCAACATCCAGCACCGAAAGGGCCGCCAGGACGAAAAGCGCGGCAAGGCCTGGACACGCGTGATCCGCGAGATCATGGTCGCGGCGCGCGAGGGCGGTGGCGACCCCTCGGGCAACCCGCGCCTGCGGCTGGCGATCGACAAGGCGAAGGCGGTCAACCTGCCGGCCGATACCGTCAAACGCAACATCGACAAGGCGACCGGCAACCTCGAAGGTGTCAGCTACGAGGAGATCCGTTACGAGGGTTACGGCATCGGCGGTGCGGCGATCATCGTCGACTGCATGACCGACAACCGCGTACGCACGGTGGCCGAGGTGCGGCATGCTTTCAGCAAATACGGCGGCAACCTGGGCACCGAAGGCTCGGTCGCGTTCCAGTTCAAGCACTGCGGCCAGCTGATCCTTGCGCCGGGCACGAACGAAGACAAGGTGATGGAAGCCGCGCTCGAAGCCGGCGCCGACGACGTGATCGCCGACGACGACGGTGCGATCGAGGTACTCACACCCCCGACCGCGCTGGAGGACGTGAAAGCCGCGCTGGAGAGGGCAGGCCTCGAACCTGAACTCGCCGAGGTGACGATGCGCGCCGAGAACACGGTCGAACTGGCCGGCGACGACGCCGAGCGCATGCGCAAGTTGCTCGACGTGCTGGAGGACCTGGACGACGTGCAGGACGTGTTCCACAACGCCGAGCTGGGCGACGCATGAGCCGCGCCGCGCCGGGCCGCCCCAAGCAAGCGGCTGTCCCCTCGGGGGACCGGCCGCGGTACCCCGCGGACGAGGGGCTGACATGAAGCTGCTCGTGATCGGCGGCGGCGGTCGCGAGCACGCGCTGGCCTGGAAGCTGGCGCAGAGCCCGAAGGTGCAGACGGTGGTTGTGGCGCCCGGCAACGGCGGCACGGCGCGTGACCCGCTGCTGACGAATGTCGCGCTCACCGACCACGCCGCGCTGGCCGACTTCGCCGAACGCGAAGGCATCGCTCTGACCGTCGTCGGGCCCGAGGCGCCGCTGGCGGCCGGTGTCGTCGATGTGTTTCGCGCACGCGGGCTGAAGATCGTCGGCCCGACCAAGGCGGCGGCGCAGCTCGAAAGCTCGAAGGCCTTCGCCAAGGCGTTCATGCAGCGCCACGGCATTCCGACCGCGCGCCACGAGGTCTTCAGCGACGCCGCGGCGGCGCACGACTATGTGAATGCCCAAGGCGCGCCGATCGTGATCAAGGCCGATGGCCTGGCCGCCGGCAAGGGCGTGGTCGTCGCGACGACACTTGCCGAAGCGCACGACGCGATCGACTACATGCTGGGTGGTGAACAGGCGCGTGTCGTGATCGAGGAGTTCCTGCAAGGCGAAGAGGCCAGCTTCATCGTCGTCGCCGACGGCGTGCACGCGCTGCCGCTGGCGACCAGTCAGGACCACAAGCGCCTGCTGGACGGCGACACGGGCCCGAACACCGGCGGCATGGGCACCTGCTCGCCGGCGCCGGTGGTCACGCCCAACGTGCACGCGAAGGCGATGCAGGAGATCGTCCTGCCCACGCTGGCCGGTATGGCGCGCGAGGGCATGCCCTTCACCGGCTTTCTCTACGCCGGGCTGATGATCGACGCAGACGGCAACCCGAAGACGGTGGAATTCAACGCCCGCCTGGGCGACCCCGAGGCACAGGTGATCCTGATGCGCCTGAGGAGCGACCTGGTCGATGTGCTGCAACACGCCGCCGACGGCACGCTCGACGAAACGGCTCTCTGTTGGGATCGCCGCCCCGCGCTGTGTGTCGTGATGGCCGCTGCGGGTTACCCGCAGCGGCCACGCGCGGGCGATGTCATCAGCGGGCTGGAGCAGGCGGTGGCCGAAGACGCCGTGGTCTTCCACGCCGGCACACGCGCGGCGGACGACGGCCGCACGATCACCAGCGGCGGGCGCGTGTTGTGTGTCACCGCGCTTGGCGAGTCGGTCAAGCAGGCGCAGCAGCGTGCCTACGAACTGGTGACGAGCATCCATTTCGACGGCGCGCAGTACCGTGGCGATATCGGTCACCGTGCGATCGGCAAACGCTGACACAGCCGGCAGCCGCGTGGCGCGTGCACTGCTGCGTGCGGTCGGCTGGCGCGTCGAGTTCGCGGCCGGCGCACTGCCCGCGCTGGCGGCGCCGGTGCGTTTGCCATGATGGTGTCCCCATGAACATCGACACCGGCGCCGTGCGCGACTACCTGCTGGGCCTGCAGCAGCGCATCGTCGACGCGGTCCAGGCCGAGGACGGCGGCGAGTTCCTCACCGACGGTTGGGCCCGGCCCGCCGGCGGTTCGCTCGAAGGTGATGGCCTGACGCGCCTGATCGAAGACGGCGCGCTGATCGAGCGCGGCGGTTGCAACTTCAGCCATGTGCGCGGCGCCGCGCTGCCGCCGTCGGCGACGCAGCATCGCAGCGATCTGGCCGGCGCGCCCTTCGAAGCGCTCGGCGTGTCGCTCGTGATGCACCCACGCAATCCGCATGTGCCGACGGTACACATGAACGTGCGCCTGCTCGCCGCTCGGCCTGCCGGCCAGCCGCCCGCGACCTGGTTCGGCGGCGGCATGGACCTGACGCCGTATTACGGTGTCGAGGACGACGCGCGCCACTTCCACCGCGCCTGCCGCGACGCGCTGGACCCGATCGACGCGGCGCTCTACCCCCGCTTCAAGCGCTGGTGCGACGAGTATTTCTATCTCAAACATCGCAACGAGGCGCGTGGTGTCGGCGGCATCTTCTTCGACGATGTCGCCGACGGTGGCTTCGAACAGGGTTTCGCGCTGGTGCGTGCGGTCGGCGACGCCTTCCTCGGCGCCTGGCTGCCGATCGTGCAGCGCCGTCGCGCCACGCCTTATGGTGAACGCGAGCGCGACTTCCAGGCCTACCGGCGCGGGCGCTACGTGGAGTTCAATCTCGTCTGGGATCGCGGCACGCACTTCGGCCTGCACGGCGGCGGGCGTACCGAAAGCATCCTGATGAGCATGCCGCCGCTGGCGGCCTGGCGCTACGACTGGCGCCCCGAACCCGGCACGCCGGAGGCGCGGCTGTACTCGGACTTCCTGCCGCCGCGCGATTGGCTGGCATGACGAGCGGCCGGTTGCCGATCCAAACGCCCCGACTGCGGTTGCGCCAATGGCGCGACGCCGATGTCGAAGCCTTCGCGCGCATCAACGCCGACCCCGAGGTGATGCGTTACTTTCCTGCGCCGATCGGCGCCGAGGCGAGCGCTCGGTCGATCGACACCTGGCGCCGGCAGATCGCCGAGCGCGGCTGGAGCAACTGGGCTGTGGAACGTGCGGACAGCGGCGAGTTCATCGGTTTTGTCGGCCTCACCGTGTCGTTCACCAGCCTCGTGAACCGGCGTTCGCGCGCGGTGATGAGCGCATCGGCATGCTGAACACCGGGCAGGACTTCGACCACCCGGCGGTGCCGGAGGGCCGCCCGCTGCGGCGCCATGGCCTGTACCGCGTACGCCGCGACGACGGGAGCCGCGATGCGGCGGCCTGAACGCATCGGCCTGTTCGGCGGCAGTTTCGATCCGGTGCACAACGCGCACCTGGCGCTGGCGCAGTCGGCGCTCGCCGAGTTGAGACTCGACGAACTGCGCTGGATACCTGCCGGCCTGGCTTATCAAAAGACGCGCCCGCTCACCGCAGCGCACCACCGCGTCGCGATGGTGGCGCTGGCTATTCGCCACGAGCCACGTTTCGTACTCGACGAAAGCGAGCTGAGCCGCGCCGGCCCGAGCTATACGCTGGACACGGTGCGCGCCGCGCAGGCGGCCCAGCCGGCTGCGCAGTGGTTCCTGATCATCGGCGCCGACCAGTACGCCGGCCTGCACACCTGGAAGGACTGGCCCGAGCTGCTCGCGCGCGTGACACTCGCCGTCGCCAACCGTCCCGGCGCGGTGCCGCCGGTGGATGCCGAGGTGTTGCGTGAGCCCCACCGCGTGGTGCCGCTGCCGATGCTCGACATCTCGTCCACCGAGGTGCGCACGCGGGTCGCAGCGGGCCGGTCCATCGACACGCTGGTGCCCGCGCAGGTGGCACGCTATATTGAATCGACTGCCCTGTACCGGGGCTCAACCGGGAGCTGAATGGACATCCGCAAGCTGCAACGCGCCATCGTCGATGGGCTCGAGGACGTGAAGGCGCATCACATCGTCGTCCTCAACACCGAGCACCTGTCGCCGCTGTTCGAGCGGGTGATCATCGCGTCGGGCACCAGCAACCGGCAGACCAAGGCGCTGGCCTCCAGCGTGCGGGACAGCGTCAAGTCGCGCGGCCTCGACGTGCTGCGCACCGAGGGTGAGGCCAACGGCGAGTGGATCATCGTCGACTGCGGCGCCGCGGTGGCGCACATCATGCAGCCGGCGATCCGCGACTACTACCGGCTGGAAGAGATCTGGGGCGGCAAGCCGGTGCACATGAAGATCGACGGCGCCCTGTCCGCAGGCGCCGCGCGCCTGCCCAAGGCTTCGCCGGCACCACCACCACCGTCCAAGACGCGCCCGCAGCGGGTGGCCGCGGTGGCAGCGAAGCCGGCCGCCAGGAAGGCGGTCGCAGCGAAGAAGAAACCGGCGGCGAAAAAACCGGTGGCGAAGAAGGCTGCAGGCAAGCGCCCGGCGGCCAAGAAGACCGCTGCGCGCAAGCGCCCGGCCTGAGCGGCGCGTGCGGCTGGTCGTCGTCGCGGTCGGGCAGCGGCTGCCCGCCTGGGCGCAGGCCGCCTGGGACGATTATGCGAAGCGTTTCCCGCCCGAAGCCCGTCTCGAACTGCAAGCCGTCAAGGCCGAGCCGCGCACCAGCGGCAAGACCGCCAGGGCGTTGATGGCGGCCGAAGCCACCCGCCTGCGCGCCGCCAGCCCGAAGGGCGCGCGCCGCGTCGTGCTCGACGAGAAGGGCGGCGCGCTCACGACCACGCAGCTCGCCGAGCGTTTGAAGTTCTGGCTCGGCGACGGCCGTGACGTGGCGCTGCTGATCGGCGGCCCGGACGGGCTCGATGCCGCGTTGAAGGCCGAGGCCGACGAGAAGATCCGCCTGTCCGACCTGACCTTGCCACACGCCTTCGTGCGCCCCCTGCTGGCCGAAGCGCTGTACCGCGCCTGGTCGCTGCATGCGGGCCACCCGTACCATCGTGAGTGATCCGCTGCATCACTTCGTCTGGCTCGCGTCGCAGAGCCCGCGGCGGCGCCAGCTGCTCGACCAGCTCGGCGTGCAACACCGCCCGCTGCTCGCCGATGAAGACGAGGACGCCGAGGCACTCGAGGCCACGCGCCCCGGCGAAACGCCGGCCGACTACGTGGCACGGGTGACACGCGCCAAGCTCGCCGCGGCGCGTGCCAGGCTGGAACGCCGCCTGCTGCCTGCCGCGCCGGTGCTGGTCGCCGACACCACGGTGGCGCTCGGCACGCGCATCCTCGGCAAGCCGGGCGGCGCCGACGAGGCGCGCGCGATGCTGCACGCCCTGTCCGGCCGCACGCACCGCGTGTTGTCAGCGGTGGCGTTGCACGACGGCCGGCGCGCGGGCTTTGCGCTCAACATCTCGCGGGTGCGTTTTGCGCGCTGGCCGACGGCAGAAATCGAACGTTATGTCGCCAGCGGCGAGCCGCGCGGCAAGGCCGGCGCGTATGCGATCCAGAGCCAGGCCGCGGCCTGGATCGACCATATCGAAGGCAGCTACTCCGCTATCATGGGTTTGCCCCTGCACGAGACGGCCCTCTTGCTGCGACGAGCGCGTGTGCGGTTCTAGGAAGCGCGGCCCCATGCAAGACATCCTGATCAACTGGACGCCGCAGGAAACGCGGGTTGCGGTCGTCGAAAGCGGCGCGGTGCAGGAGCTGCACCTCGAACGCAGCCTGGAGCGGGGCCTGGTCGGCAACGTCTATCTCGGCCGCGTCGCGCGCGTGTTGCCCGGCATGCAGAGCGCGTTCATCGACATCGGGTTGGAGCGCGCCGCCTTCCTGCATGTGGCCGACCTGCATGCGCTGAACGGCGGCCGGCCGGTCGACAACGGCAGCAATGGCGCGCCCCTGGTGCCGATCGAGCGCCTGGTGTTCGAAGGCCAGACGCTGACCGTGCAGGTGGTGAAGGACCCGATCGGCAGCAAGGGCGCGCGGCTGTCGACGCAGATCAGCATCGCCGGCCGCCTGCTGGTTTACCTGCCGCAGGACAACCACATCGGCATCTCGCAGAAGATCGGCTCGCCCGAGCTGCGCGAGCAACTGCGCCAGCGCGTCACCGCGCTCGTCGGCCGGCCGGAGGAGGGGGGCGGCGGCGGCTTCATCCTGCGCACCAACGCCGAAGAAGCGAGCGACGAGGAACTCGCCGACGACATCGCCTACCTGCGACGCACCTGGGCCACGATCCGCGAACGCGCGACCAGCCAGCCCGCCGGCACCCTGCTGCACCAGGACCTGACGCTCGCCGAGCGGGTGCTGCGTGACCTGGCCAACGAGCAGACGCAGGCGATCCGCATCGATTCACGGCTGCAGTACGAACACCTGCTCGCCTTCGGCAGCGCCTACACGCCGAGCGCGGTGCGGCGGCTCGAGCACTACCAGGGCGAGCGGCCGATCTTCGACCTCTTCAACATCGACGCCGAGATCGCCAAGGCACTCGCGCGCCGCGTCGAACTGAAGAGCGGCGGCTACCTGATCATCGACCAGACCGAGGCGCTGACGACGGTGGACGTGAACACCGGCGGTTATGTCGGCGCGCGCAATTTCGACGACACGATCTTCAAGACCAATCTGGAAGCCGCGCAGGCCATCGCGCGCCAACTGCGGCTGCGCAACCTGGGCGGCATCATCATCGTCGACTTCATCGACATGACACGCGAGGAGCACCAGGCCAGCGTGCTGGCCGAATTCCGCAAGCAGCTCGCGCGCGACCGCACGAAGACGACGGTGAGCGGCTTCACCCAGCTCGGCCTGGTCGAGATGACGCGCAAGCGCACGCGCGAGAGCCTGGCGCACCAGCTGTGCGAGCTGTGCCCAACTTGCGAAGGCCGCGGCCAGGTGAAGACCGCGCGCAGCGTGTGCTACGACATCCTGCGCGAGATCCTGCGCGAGGCGCGCAACTTCGACCCCAAGGAGTTCCGCGTCATCGCCAGCCCGGCGGTGGTCGAGATGCTGCTCGACGAGGAAAGTGTGCACTTGGCGGGCCTGAGCGAGTTCGTCGGCAAGCCGATCTCGCTGTCGGCCGAACGCGAGATGTCACCGGAGCAGTACGACATCGTGTTGTTGTAACGGATCAAGGGGTCTCACCCCGTCCCATCCTACACGCAAGTGACTGTCGTACAAGGGCTTTTGCCCGTGGCGAGTGTCTCCCAGTGTCATGACGTCCCAAGCAATTGCAACAGGATTGGGTAGCTAGCTGTAGTTTCTCAGGACGTTGTTCCCGTCGAAGCCGAGGCGGGAGGCTGGCGGTTGGTGCGAGGTCGCGGAGTGTGGGCGGTGGAAGTTGTAGTGGTGCATCCAAGGCTGCAGCTCAGCGGCT
>Ga0307505_10000396_pt1 | contig 49342 bp, 45 predicted proteins | sample 23_S_MG_FD_202183 | JGI IMG/M metagenome (GOLD analysis project Ga0307505, IMG submission 202183) | Soil microbial communities from Populus trichocarpa stands in riparian zone in the Pacific Northwest, United States - 23_S | ecosystem: Environmental > Terrestrial > Soil > Riparian zone > Trees...
TCAACCTGAAAGAGGTTAGCGCAGACAAAGGTTATCTCGGTGCTGACAATATGCTCACGGCGTTGCGCCACGGCGCAATCCCTTACATACCATTCAAAACTAATTCAGTGGCGCAATCAGGTTGGGAACCTAAGTCACAATTATGGACTCGTATGTATCACTTTTATGCCTTGAATCGTGCGGAGTTTTTGCAGCATTACCACAAGCGATCAAACGTCGAAACCACGTTCCACATGATCAAGTCAAAGTTCGGACAACGCTTGCGGAGTCGGACGCTCACGGCGCAGATAAACGAGGCTTTGTGCAAGGTGCTGTGCCACAATCTCTGCGTCGTGATTCAGTCGGTACATGAGTTGGGGATTGAGGCGGCTTTTGCGACGGATTCGGCGGCGTAGAGTTACGATCTCTTGGAGGACGATCCTGGGCCTCACGATTTTGCAGGGCGCAGAGTTATTGACGAATTAGACTTTAAGGCGACCTGCCAACTATTCACAAAAAAATCCACGTGCTGCGGGACCTGCCCAACAGCAGTCATAGTGACTCGGAAGAAATTGCCATGCGATGTCAGGTAGGGCAGCACCCCATCGTAAATCTCCAATGTGAAGTTGAACCATTGATACGACGTGAGCGGCCCGTCTATCACCCACCCGTCCTCTGTATTAAACGGTTCCATGTGCGGCTCACTATACGCAATCAGCACGGCGTGATCAGCTATTAAGTCTTCTTCATTTCCGACGAGCTTGAATAATGCGGCTGAAAACTGTCGTATTGCGACCTTAGAATCTCCTACTTTCGAGCACCTAAGACGTACCTTAGCCGCCACTAATCGCATATCGCCACTGTGTCCGGTAGTGCATACCTGTGTTCGTTTCTCATCAATTTCAAATCTTAAACCACCCTTCGCTTGCTCCTCTAATTCTTGCACCCGTTGCTTAAGTAATGCGCTCTCGTCTTTTAGGCTTTTCATACCCTCGGTTTCTTTATAGGTGAGCACGTTTAGTGTTGTTTCAAGATCATCGCCTATTGTGAGATCCTGGGGCTCAATGATCGGGACAGAGTGGGGATTTGCGACTTTGATTTTCAAACGATTGAAGCGGAATTTTCCGTTTGGAGTACTTCTAATATGTTGTGCCTCAATAGGGCTGAGACGTTGCTTAAAGATGATACTTCCGTCACGTCCATACTGGAGTTGCTCAACTTCGTTATGATCTTCAAATCTTCTCTCAGCTAATTCAGCCTTCTCAAAAAACACATTATTCCGAATCTCAACAATACTAACCGTTAGGATCGAGTCGTTTTTAATATAGAGGCCCCACTTGATGGTGGGAATAGCATCATTCAGTTTGTCTTCCCAGATGCCGACCCTTGAAACATGAACAAAGTCCCTGATGTTTTTAGCTTGATGATCTGCTATGCGATGTACCAATTCATAGGGGGATTCAGTCGGTTCGGAAGTACCGGCCATAACTGGTGTCGGTGCTGATAAGGACTTTTCTAAGAGATCGGCCTTTAAGCGTTCTACTTCAGTCTCTAAGCGGTTTCTCTCTCTCCAGAATACCGCAATTATGACGGTAAGCATGGCCGCACCTACTCCGACTGGTAGCCAATACCAAGAAATACTTATAGCGGGGAGACTTGAGATCCAATTCATGATAGCTGGCACTGGGGCCTCGTTTGAAAATAATGACCAGAAGTCCGCAAACCATGCGGGCGAACTAATAAGCCCAAACGACACAATGGTAAGAGCAATAGCCGTCTTCGGATGGTTCCATAGCCATGCCTCAAATCTCCGAACATGCGGAGAATTGATCCACGGGAACATGAGCGGAGGCTTGTCGCTATCCGGCATCGGACAGTCTCAACTTTCGGCAGGGATAGAGGATCTAACGAGTGCCGCAAAGCCCGAGATGCCGAGATGCCGGCTTTGCCTCAAAAAGACCGATTTACCCTCGTTTGCCTCAAAAATCATTTTGACCTATTTCAACGTTTTCGTCTCAGCCGGTTTGGATAATCCAGTTGCTTTCACAATATCCTGATCACTCGGAAGCCACGCCTTAGTGAGACGCTTTCTTTGTACTGATTCATCTTTCTCGTTAAGGTACAACACAAGGTAAGGAGCACCCTGCCGATCATGTAGTATCTCGTGATGTGGAAAGACTGGTCTGAATCTCTTGGCAAATTGATCGATCTTGGATTTGCTTAATCTCTTACCGGGTTCGTGTCCAAGCAGATACCTTTTCAGCTTTTCGTTATCGAACCAGACACCTAACGCTCGATGTCGTGCTGCGCCCAGAGCGAGATATAAGGCATATACGGGAAAGTCGAATTTCATGGTTTTTGATCCTTTCGTGGACTTGCGACTTCCTCAACGTCTAAGCTACGCGCTGCCCCGATCATCTTAACGGCCATCGGTATCCCTAAATCGTAGGCGAGAACTGCAAACATGAAAAGTTCACTGTCTGAAGTGCTGAGCATCCTTTCAAGCTGGCAAAGCAATTCGCTTCCGGTGAAAGCCGCGCTACTTAAACCCGGTTTTCCCGGCTTTAGACTGGTGGTGGCGCGCGGCGTGGTCTCGGTAGAAGGTTCAACCGTTTCCATTTCCGACTCATCAGGCACAGAATTGCGCCTCCCCTTAGCCGAAGCAACAATGTTCGATCTCAAGCCTTCTACTGACTTTCCAGAAGACCTGCGTGATGAAGCAATGTCCCGAACCGTGTTGAGCTTGGTCTGTCGTTTACCTGATGGCATGATGGTCTTTCTTTACGAACTATGGGCCAATGATGCCCAAGACATTCCTAGTTTGTCGTAACTCGCTTCTTTTTCCGTGGTCTACGGCGCACCGGACTCCGCTCTTTCAATAAGTCAGGATGCCGTTTTTCGATGATGCGGGCGAGTCGCTGGTAGCCGATTCCTAAGAGTCCGGCTGCGTGGGTAACGCTGCCATTCACTTCGGCTAATGCAGCTCTGATTAGACCGCGCTCGGACTTCAACACTTCATCGGGAAAATATAAACCTTTGAAAAGTACGTCTGCGCCTTCCAGTCCTTTTTCGCTTCGCAACCTCGCGATCACTTTTCGCGCCGCCTGATTCAATCTCCGCAGTAGTCCCGCGCTTTGAACCTCTGCTAACCACTCGCTTGCTTTGTCATAAGCGGACAGCAAAAGGTCTAACGGCAACGATTCTATTTCTTCGATTAGTGTGAGTGCGGCGATTCCGGCCTGATTGAGTGCTCCGACACAATGCGCTACTTCTATGGCTTCCTGCAAGGTGGATTGCGCTCGCACCGTCTTTGTCAATCGGGCTAATGCAATGCCGTGAGTAACAAGCGCCTCTGCTAAGAAACACTGGCGTCCGGCCTTTTTGAAACTGGAGACTGCGTTGCGGGCTGTGGCTTCGGCTTGCTGGTATCTGCCTTCGGCTATAAAGACCTGAGCGCGAGTGTCATCGACTTGCGCCACTCTCACCTTGTCTCTGCAACTGACTAACAATCGCCGGGCATGGTCCAAGTATTCGTGAGCTTTACGAAAGCGTGAGAGCTTAAAGAACAAGTAACCAACGTTGTTTTTGACGTGAGCACGATAGACCGTGTTTCGAGCCAGAGTGAAATGATAATCAGCTTCTTCGTAGTGTTTGATCGCTCGCTGAAAGTAATCATCTCTCTTCCGCTCGGTGGCGAGTGCTCGCAGCGTCATTGCTGATTGATTGTGATAGAAGCCTTTCAACGACTGGTTTGTGATCTTCCTGAATAGTGGAGCGTTGGTTGTGAGGATTCTCCACGATTCATCATGACGCGAAGCAGACCACTCTACGACTGACAAACCTAACAAGGCATTAGCCCGCGTGTTTCCTTCAGTCTTTAATCTTTCCAGTGCCGTAGTGAACCAAATACGCGCTTCATCGTTCGCGCCCGCCCGCCAATAGCAAACCGCGAGTTCAGTACGTGCTTCTGCAACCTTCTTCGAGTCTCCGAGTGCTTCAAAAAGCGTGATACTCTCCGTAATCAAATCTCTCGCGTGGTCGTCCGCGTCTTTGATCTCGTTTCGAGAGCCAAGCCAGCCCGTAAGAATCCCCGTAGTCAAAAGCACTTCGGGAACAACGGTGTCATGCAGTCCCTTCGTGTTGGGCCGACTCCCGATAAGACCATTCCAGAACGGGGCCATTACTTCTCGCGCTGCGTCGTACTCACTGCGATCTCGTAAGTCTAAAGCTGTCTGGCATCGGAGCAAGGCTTCTGCGCTCGCGGTAAGGTGCGCGGTATCCAGCTTTGGCGAGGTCGTCCGCATGTATGTAGAGGCTTTCGGAAAGTGAAGTAAGACTAATGCGAAAGCGATATTAGTGCGCTGCGGTCTGCCTTGCAAGAAATGTTGCTGGGTTGCTCTAATCTTTGGCGATATACAAAGGTGTACATGATTTGACCTCAAATAAGGAGCAACTCCCATGAAACGCTTCATGTTAGCTATCGCCCTGACATGCGTTGTCTCTGTCTCAGCAATCGCCGGAGAAATGCCAACAATGGGCGCAGTCGCGCCGACACCCACTCCAGCAGTCGTTACCGCGCCCGGCGAAATGCCAACTACTGGCGTTGCGTCAACTGCACCCGGAGAAATCCAGGGGCCGGGGTTACTGGCAACGGTCATTCTAGCGATCATCACTTGGCCTCGTTAGCCTGATTCGGAGTCTCTGACTGCATGACTCTCGCTGATGCGAGATATGGGCGAAGTGTGCCCGTTCGTCGATGTGCAAAGGTTTGCATACTTCTCGATCACGCCTCTTTTCAATCAGTCGTTGCCACGCTCTTTCGTGGCAGTTATAAACCCACGCACATTGCCGAGGCTCTGTGCGTGAAAGAGCTTTGAGCAATGGCCCAAACATCGCCCGGAGTGTTGGGCGCAAGGTGTCGCCGCTTCTTCGTGAAGCGGGGGGCAATGGCGATCCCTTGCAGGGCGCTACGTGATCGAGTGGGTATCCCGTAGCGCCCTACCTCGCCAGCATCATGCTTGATCCCGAAAATTGGAAAATCGTCTTTGGAGTTTACAAAGGGCATTCTATTTCGGCTCTTGCGCTCGCCTATCAACTCATCGCGATCAAGCAATCTCTCCAGCGTGGACGCAAAGGCATTCCCGATGCTATCGCCGGATTGGATCAGGCGATTGATGGTCTTTACCCGCACACAGACTTTCATAAGGTGGGCCATAAGTTCTTTCTGCGTACCATCGAAGGCGAACTCACACTTAAACAAGAAGAACGACTACGCGAACTTGGTATTAGATTCTAATCTCACGCCGCTACCTCAGTGGAAAAGTCTGTTTCGATCCCCAACTCGTGAACCGACTGAATCACAACACAGAGATTGTGACAAAGCACCTTGCACAGTGCCTCGTTGATCTGCGCGGTCAGAGTCTTACTGCGGAGTCGCTGCCCAAACTTCGATTTGATCATGTGGAAAGTGGTTTCGACGTTGGACCGCTTGTGATAGTGCGTCAGAAATTCTTCACGGTTGTCATTGTAGAAACTCAGCATCCGAGTCCAGAGCGTTGACTTAGGGCCATAGTCGGTCTGTGCTTTGGAATTAATCTTGAAAGGGATATACGGGATCGCATTGTGTCGCAGAGTCGTTAATAGATTAATTCCGCTCAAATAGGCTTTGTCGGCGGAGACTTCTGTCAGCGTGAAACCGTTTCCGGCAGTTGCCTCGACTAATGGCTTGAAGTAACCGTGATCGTTCGCGTAGCCGTCGCTGATTTCAACTGACGTGATGATGTTCGTTTTGACGCCACACATCAAATGCACCTTGAGCCACATGCGGCGATCTTCTTTCTTGCCGTACTTCACATCTAGCCAGCGCATGAATTGACCTGTGCTGAAGCCGCTACTGTCAACGGCAAAATCACGCTCAACTGATTTCAGAGGCAAGCTGCTAGTTTTGATTAACTCGTACAAGTACGGCGTGAGGGCTTCGGCTTCCAAGTAGCGAAACACTGAATTGTAGGATGGCATCCTTGACAAAAATCCGCGTCGTTTTGCTTCCTGCAAATCACTTTGAAAGCGTCGCCCTGAAACGGTAGAGTAAATCTTGAACGTGCTGGCAAAAATGATGTCGGCCAGCGACAGGCGCGGTCTGCCGCGATGTTGCTCAGGCTCAGGAAGGTTTTTGCAGAGTTCATAGAGCAATGCCTGTAGCTGCGATTTCTCTTGCGTCTGTGCAGCGTTGTACGCGGGCCAATTCTGCGTGTAGGTCTTACGCATGACCTTGACCGTTTCGGTTGTGATGGTTGCGCCGTCTGTGGTCTGCTCGCGCTGAATCGTATACTCAACGGCGAAGATGTGCTTGCACTTTGCATTGCGAAACTCGAAGTCTCTGCAAGTGCATTCCGGCTGTTCGCCGGTCAAAGCAACGGTGTACTTTTCTTCCTGTCCGCTCTGTGAGGGTACTAGCCAAAGGTTAGATTTACCCTTACGGATCACTTTTGATTTAGCTGCGATTTCCAAGCCTTTAATCTCTCTCGGTTCCATCGGGATAGCCTCGCTCAGTGGGGATAATTTCTTGAGCGGTTATATTACTATAGGTACATAATGTTGGCAATAGAATTCCATCCTTGACGGTCTATTATTTCAGGTATATATTCTCGCGCATGGCAAAAAGAAAAATCACGGTTTACAAGTACACATGCGAGCGTTGCGAGCATGAATGGATACCCCGCGATACAGAGAATGAACCTCGCGTATGTCCTAAGTGCAAAAGCCCCTACTGGAATAAACCGAGACGGTCTAAAAAGGCTGCATAAGAGAAGGGTTGTGGTTCTTTTCATATCTACTTATCCCACCTTGCGTGTTTTGTAATCGTAAAATAGGAGAATCGCGAAGGCGGCTAGTCCGACGAGAGCAATAGAAAGTCCAGCGTAGAGGTAAAGAGGCGATCTGTGTCTAGGTATGTCCGTAACATTTTGATCTGCATTATCGCGCTGACAATTATTGGCGGTCTGATTTGTGCTGGATATTATTTCACCATCACTACTGAACGGATTAAATTTTGGACTGAAAGCTTTTTGAGCGCCGCTGTGCTGGCGGCGATTATCGTGCAAGCTTATGTCTACTTCAGGCAGCGGGACGTGATGGAGCGACAGTGGCAGGCGATGCAGGACGCTCTCGCTCAAGCTAAGGAACAGACCAGAATTGCCGGAGACTCGCTCGTTATAGGGACTAGGTCGTATGTCGGACTCCATAGCATTGACCTGAACAAAGACTCGAAAACGATCTTCATAAAGATCGAGAATATCGGACGTGTTCCTTCCGACAGTATTAACGTCTTCGTAGACATGCTGACTAATATGCCGAAGGAGCGCGTAACTGAAAACGAGACCGTCCGGCCTTGGTGTCGTGTTGAGCACCGCAGTAATTTTGGCGGCATGCAACTCTTTCCCGGCACGCTTCAGTTTATAATTCCTATCCGCCTTCGTGCTTTGTCGGACGAAGAAATCGATCTGATCGTTCAAGGGCCGGGGAGTCTGATCATTCGAGGCACTATCGACTATACCGATGGGTTTGGGCCACAACAGACAAGGTTCTTCTTCTGGTACTATGCTGGAGATGGAGATGGCACATGGGTAGGTGATGCGCCCGAAAGATGGGCCGAGATTTTTGACGGGATGGGGAAACAAAAGGAAACTTAAGACGAAGATTAGAAGAGTCCAAATTAGGTCACAACGGCGTGCCACAAACCGATCCATCGGATCGGTCTTTTTGCTTTTTGGGGCAACCGCTGTTTTTAAGGCAAAGCCGCTTTTAAAGGCTTTGCCTTATAATCCAGTCCTGCCTCAAAAAGCAGATTGACCGATGGTGATTTATGCGTTTAGAAGTGCGTTGTTCGTGGTCGCTTAGAATTAGGCTGAATCGCGGTGCTTGCGTATGGCGAGGGGCTGTGTTTGTCAGGCCGTGGCTTGCAATAGACTTTGACAAGTTAGGCGACGTGTTTCCGCGCACTAAAACAATTCTTACTCGCCTTATCAGGAGGCGCACCAAAGCGATCTCTTAGGGTGCGACAATGCTCCAATCATCCCATTGAACCGGGAGCACGGTTTCTAATACCCGAAAGTCTGTTTGATCCCGCGTTATGACGGTGTAGTCCGTGCCTAACGCTACTTGGATCGAAGCGATCCGGCAGTCACGAATACGCGCCCTATTTTTAATCCTCTGTGGGATGCTGTCATAAACTGCTTGGGCATTGGTATCGAACGGCAGTGGCGGATAATATCGTTGAAGTTCGCGGAATGTTTCTTGGAGTAACGAATAGCGAATATGCAGGGGTTCGAGGCGCGGGACTTTCTTTGGGTCTTTCCCTAACTCCATAATGCGGCCCGCCAACATTTCCTCATATGTGATGATCGTGATCTTCTTTTGTTCTTTTGGAACAGTCTCCGCCCTTTGCCCTTGAGGCTTAACCTCTGCGAAACGGAGGATGTCAGAGAGGATGTTAGTGTCGAAGATATAAAACACACTACGTTACTCGTGAGAAGTTCTCTCCAGTGAGTCTATGTAGCGAGAATACTTTTCTATGTTCTCCATAAAGCTATCCCATGTCGGATCGCTGGCAAAGGGCGCAGGAGACGTTTCGGAATGTCCTGACACACTGATCGCGTCTGCCGCTGTATTGCTGACCGTATCCACGATCGCGCGAACGGAGACAGTTATTCCCGCAACAATAATCCTGGAGTCATACGAAAGTGTCTGTGCCACTAATGTTCTCTCCTTCCTTGATAAATTCAACAGGCAAGCCAGCACCACCTAATGATTGAGACTTGTACGATATGTCGAACCAGTACACGCCCTCAATTTTGGCCTCAAACTGCATGACAATCAACGATTGAACCTGTCTAGGGTATTCAGATCGGCGTTCTGGAACGGCCTCGAATTGCGAGGCGTTGGGATCGAACTGAAGGCCGAATACTGGCTGTTCCATTGGCTCAAAAACGGTCAAAGTCACGGGGCCATCTAGAGCCTCAGCAAACCGAATAAAGAGAGCGAACCGAGGAGTCTTTTTCTTTTCGGGATTAACATAAATCCGGTCAAAGATACCTATAAGGTTGATTTTCCCGTCTTCGGTCCGATTCATATAATCACAGAAAACTAGAGCCAAAAGGCGAGGCTTGGACTTTTCGTCCGAGAGATTTACATGGGTCACTTGAGCCTTCAATCTCTCAGATGCTTGCTCTTTTGATTCTACCAAAGTGATTCTGCCTCTTTAAGCGGCTTGGGTTTTTGCTTTTTCCCAGCGAGCCTGTACAGCTTTTCTTGCGCTTTCGCTACGCTCTTCAGGGGTCATTTTCGCAGCCCTTGCGGGGCCACCTTTCAAGCCGCCCTTACGGCCAAGGGCCACTGCATAAGGATTTTTACGAGGTTTACGAGGATTCTTGCCGTTCCCATTCATGGGCCAAATATACGTGAGCGCTTAGGAAAAATCAAGCACGAAACACTGGACAAATACGTGACCGCTCACGTATAATTCAAGCATTGAAAAAGGCCCTGTCAGCGCTAACTGATAGGGCCTATTTGAAAAACAGAAGCGATTGCTCACTCCTGATTCCAACCAAAGTCATTGTGAGCCAATCGCCAAACGAAAGGCAAGGACACAATGACTGACCATCAACCTACTGAACGCCAAATCAAAGCTCTCCACATCGCTGCTAAATCAAAACTCACTCGCAAGGGAAATGTTTGGACAGTTCCCTCGCAAGCCGGACACGGCGAATACCAGGTTAACGTCGATTCAGACTTTTTTAATTGCACTTGCAAAGACCACGAATTTACAGGGTCACGGTGCAAACACATTTTTGCGGTTGAGTATGTGATAGAGCGCGAGCAGACCGTAGACGGTCAGACCGTTGTTACTGAGACGGTGAAAGTAACACGCAAAACTTATAGCCAGAATTGGCCCGCGTACAATGCCGCCCAGACGCAGGAGAAATCACAGCTACAGGCTTTGCTCTATGCGCTGTGTAGAACGATTCCTGAGCCTGAGCAACGGCGCGGCAGGCCGCGTCTGTCTTTGGCTGACATTATCTTTGCCAGCACGTTCAAGATTTACTCTACGGTTTCAGGTCGTCGCTTTCAGAGCGATTTACAGGAAGCAAAACGGCGCGGGTTTCTGTCAAAGATGCCGTCTTACAATTCGGTGTTCCGTTACTTGGAAGCCGAAGCGCTCACGCCCTATCTGTATCAACTAATCGCGCTGAGCGCCGCACCGTTGAAGGCTGTCGAGACGGACTTTGCGGTTGATAGTTCGGGATTCAGCACAGGTCAATTCATGCGCTGGTTAGATGTGAAGTACGGCAAGATGGAGGATCGCCGTCAATGGCTCAAACTGCATTTGATGGTCGGCACAAAAACGAACATCGTCACGAGCGTTGAAGTCAGTGACGGATACTCGCACGACTATCACCACTTTAAGCCACTGGTAGACCACACCGCAAAGCAGGGGTTTAATCTTAAAGAGATTAGCGCCGACAAAGGCTACATCGGAGCGGACAATCTAATGACGACGCTACGCCACGGAGCGATACCTTACATTCCGTTCAAGTCTAACGCGGTCGCTCATTCCGATTGGGAAGCGAAGTCGAAACTGTGGACGCGCATGTTGGAGTTTTACAATCAGCATAGAGCGGAGTTTCTACAGCACTACCACAAGAGATCAAACGTCGAGACGGTCTTTCACATGATCAAGTCGAAGTTCGGTCAGAGACTCAGAAGCAAGACACTAACAGCGCAGATCAACGAGGCTTTGTGTAAGGTGCTTTGTCATAACCTCTGCGTGATCATTCAGTCACAGCATGAGTTAGGAATTGAAATAGATTTTTCGGAAGTTCAAGCCGCGTAATTACAGCTTAAGCGATTTTCTTGCGCGTCTTACGAGGTTTTGCTGCTCGCGCAACACTAGCATCCTTGCGACTAGGTTCCTCTGTTGTTTGAACCGCCGACAAGTACGCGGCAGAATCAAAGCCAAGCTGGATCGCGTCTAGTTCGCGCTCCGGTTTGCGTGACATTAGACCACCTTGCATTAAGTCAAAGTATTGTGGTCGCTCAATTCCTGCCAGCAACCCCGCTACTGTGAGTATTTGAATCTTGGGGAAGTTAGCGCCAGCAGGACTTTTATAGTATCCAGCCTTGACCGCTTCCTCTCGCATTGGTCTAGTCGGTTTTGTCAAGGTCACGAACAGACCAATAGATGCCTTTTCACGGTTGACCACATGGCCCAAGTCTCGGATCATCGGTACGCTGACGTGTTCCCCGGCTTTCACTGAGACGATGATCTTCTTTGGCAGCGTCTTATCATCTCGGAAGTAGATAACGCCATCAATACCGCCATCTGCGCCTTTCTTTTTTCCCTGATACGGCTGCGCGTTCACAAGCGAACACGCCCACCACTGAAATTGATACTTGTCGCGCTGAGCAAGATCGCGGGCACTGTCGAAGTCTTTAGGTGTGCCATGCACTTCGAACGTGACACCAGGGAAAGCATCACGCAATCGTTTCTCGACCAAACTAATAGCAAGGTGCGTTATGTCGATTCCGATCCATCGCCGATTAAGTTTTTGAGCGGCATGAATCGCAGTGCCGCACCCGCAAAAAGGATCAAGTATCACGTCGCCCTCGTTACTAGACGCCCGGATCATTCTTTCGAGTAGTGGTAATGGCTTCTGTGTTGGATACCCTAACCGTTCCTTTGCTTGTGAATTTACGGGAGGTATATCATCCCATAAGTCGCCGAGACTAACGCCTTGCATCTCATCAAGGTAATGCTTGTATCTTGGCATACCGCTCTTAGTGGCGTAGACGAGTCGGCCTTCAGCTTCAAACGTTGCCATGTTGGAACGGGAGTAGGCCCAGAAGCGTCCTTCCGGTGGTCTGACGCCTTTCCATTCGTATGAGGTATCCCCGCCCGGCTTAGCCGCTGTTAGATCGCTCGTCTTGTAGCGTCTTCCCGATCCCTTCTCCACATTGCTGTAATGCTGTTTCAGATAGCCCTCACTGTAGGGCATGAACTGGAGATGCCATTTAGGAGTTTGACTCTTTGAGTAGAAGAAAATCACATCGTGGTTTTTGCCGTAGCGGGACAGTCCTTGAGCGGCATCATTGTGTGAACTTGTGCGCTTCCAGCCAATTTCGTTTCTAAAGTTTTCTTTCCCAAACACTCCATCAAGTACCACCTTCAAATAATGGCTTGCGTTCGGATCACAATGAAGATAAATACTCCCGGTTTCTTTTAAGACCCGGTGAAGTTGCAGTAGTCGGTTAGCCATCATAGTGAGGTAGGCCATCACATCGTTTTCACCTAAGAAGCGCCTTAAGGCTTGCATCATCTCGGAAACGTCCGTGTTTGGTTGTTGGACCAATTCGGCAAACTCACGTTCTGCCTGCTCGCCCCAATGCCACGTATCCTCAAAGGCTGTTATCTGCGCGTGAGGTTCGTGCCCATTGGGAGATCGGAAAAGAAGATTGTAACTAGCCTTAGAATTGAACGGCGGATCGAGATAGATCAAGTCAACGCTTTCAGACTTAATCTCGTTTCGCAGTATTTCGAGGTTGTCCCCGAAGTAGAGACTATTATTTGCGGACACGGAGGCGCGTTCCTTTGTCGAGGCTTAGGAATAGCTAAAAGCCGATGAGCAAACATCGCGCCGTCCGTAAGTGCCTGAGAAATAAGAGTGTGGCGTGGTCCCTTGAGTGGTTGCTGCCGCGCAAGTGCTCGCTGACGCGCAGTTTTCGTTGACAAGAATATCCATCGTTGGCCTCCGCTGTGTGCTAGAATGCAGACCAACTTCAAGAGTCCGTGAGGCTCTGTATTAGCCGCAACGTGGAAACACCTTGCGGCTTTCGTCGTTTTAGGATTATACCAGCGTCTTTAACCCTTGCACAGATGAAACAATGTCTCTATAGTGGTCCGCCTAAAATGAAGCGGGACTGGCAAGTGTTACTAGCACTCACCAGCCCCTACACGACCGAATCCTGACTAGAGGAGTTCGACCATGCCAAGTAAAGATAACATTACGAGCTACACGCCTGTAGCCCAAACCACGATAGACCTACTCGAATTAAGCAAAACCCCGGACGTGCTGAGTGATGCAATTCTGGAAACGCTGATAGAGATGTCAGCCGAGACCCGAATCAACATCTGGCATAAAGAAACGGGTATCAGTGTGGAGTCACTGGCCGCGCTGTGCAGTATGTATGAGACAGGTGCGGGCTTTCGCCGCATGAGGCTCTACGGTGAGTATGAAGGCGGACGCCTGTATCGACGGCGCTTGAAACATAAATAAGAACTAACCGGGCAAGTCTAAGCTTGGACCTTTCCCTCAAATTCGAGTTGGCCGCGATTCGCGGTTCGGAAGATCGGTCAACTTGATTTTTGAGGCAAAAGACGAGGTTTAGACATTTATGAGGCAAAGCCTTTAAAAGCATAATCTCTATTATCAGACTCAAAACGTTATGCGGTTTCCCTGTGCGAGTCCACGAGCCAGGTCGGATCAATCCTTAGGACTGCTGCGAAAGGGCTGCAACCTTTGCGGCCCCTTCCGTTCAAGACTCCAACTTCTTAAACATCCATTTAAGAACTCCTATTTCCCCACCTCATCGATCAGTTTGATCACGTCTTCGGCGGAGGCCAGGCCGTAGGCCGGGCGATGGGTGTTCCTGGCGCCGCTGACGATGTAGAGCGACGGGATGTGATAGCCGATTCGGGGGCCGTCTCCGGTGAAGACCTGCAACAACGACGTGAGCTGTTCCTTGTTTCCGGTTACAAACGTCCAACCAGCTTTCGCCTTAAACTTCTCACCCCATGCTTTCAACTTTTCCGGCGAGTCGGTTTCCGGGTCGGTGCTGACTGAGATCAGAAACACGTCCTTATTCAGTCGATCGCCGAGCGCGGCCTGCAAGTTGGAAAAGTTGGTCCCCAACAGCGGACACATCGATTTGCAGGTCGTAAACACGAAATTAATCACTACGACCTTGTCTTTGACGAGATCCGTGTAGAACTTTTGCTTCCGCCCTTCCTGGTCCAACACCTCCACGTCCGGAATCGCTAATTTCGGTATCGGCACTGGTTGGATCTCAGCAACCTTTGGCGGCGATGAGCTTGTGTGACCATGCTGGTGCTTGTCAGCCCTCTGGGCCGCAACAGGCACAGTCGCTAACAAGATAAGTCCGCCAAGAACCACGAGAGATTTCAGCTTTGTGATACTCATGACTCCCCTCCTACTGAATCTGCACGATCCTGGCTACAGATGGAACGCCCGCGCTGTTAATGATGAACACCATGTAGTGTCCCGGTGGGCACACGTTCGGATCGCTCGGTGTATTGACACGCAAACCAAATCCAACACGCGAAAATGTAAGCTCGTTGAATCGCTGGTTCATGTTCACCGAGTGCGTTACTGACGACAGCCGCACCATAGTCACCCTGTCGATACTGACGGCGCTAGGCGTACCAACAAGAAACTGCGATCCATAGCTGACCGTCGTCGGCGCGCTGGTGATGTTCGGCCGCGTCGCCGGCGTGCCATCAGGATTGAAGAGATATCGAGGACTGTAGATTTCCTGCTGAAGTTGGATCGGAATCGGGTCGCATCCTGGCGAGGCCCCTTCAAACGTTGTGCCTCCGACCAGAACCCGGCCATCAATGAGCAGGACCGCGACTGAGTGGTAATGCCGTCTGATACTCATGCTTGCCATGATGGTCCAGGTACGTTTGTCAGGGTCGTACAACTCGGCGGGATAGACCGCATTCTTGGCGCAAGTATTATTGAAGCCTTCACCTTGCGTTCCACCCGTGGCCAGCACCTGTCCATTAGCCAGAATAGTTAGATTGTGATGCCGCCGCGCGAAGTGCATTTGATCGGTTGTCGGCGTCCAATTACCGATCTCGTTCTTCAGATCGATCGCCTCCGAAGTATTTGTTGGACCCGGGTTCTGACCGCCACCGGTTATCAGCACCTCATCGGGCCTATACATCACGGCCGCGCCAAAGTCGCGATTTGGTACTGCCACGCCGTTAAAGTGTGGCTTTGTAGTCGTACCCCAGGCGCCCGTTCCGGCCGTGTTTAGCCAACGCGACGGAGATAGTGGTCCCGCGCGAAAAACGCGGCCGTCCGATCCAAGGTAAAGCCATGGATAAAGAGCGAGCTCATTTACTAATTCCGGCGCGGTGGAAAGTGTCCGCAACGACGTGCCGGCGCTATTAAGCACATCGGGAATTGTGTTAACGGCCGTTCCGCAACCTGGACCGGGGATCGGACAATAGAGACCCGAGACAATCGCAGTCTCGCCGTTACCGAGTGTTACTGTTGTCGGATACCAGCGTCCATTCGTCATGGTTGGGCCACTCGTAGCAGGCGGAGGTGACGAAGACGACGGGCTAAGGTTGAAGATCTGCGTCAAATTCGTGCCGAACGTGGTTGGCGAGATGCCACCCGCCACAAACAAACGACCATCAGGCAAATGCGAGTGCCCGCTGCAAAACAACTCGACCGTGCTGTAAGGAATTGCTTCCTTGTTGTTCCCTGCCACATCGGGATCACACAGACCGCCGCTGAGCACGCAATTCCAAAGGTGACTATCCGTAGTTGGCGGAGTCGCGCCGGTCCAATACAAGACTTTTCCATTTGGCAACACTGCCGCGTGCGACATTGAACCAGAAGCGGTGAAGCTCAAGTTCCATTGCCCTTCGTCATAGGGATTTGGCGGCGGCACGGGCCGCACTCCGGGCCGATTCGCAGCGTTGGTGAGAGAAACCATCGCAACAACTGCGATGACGAGTAAATAAGGTAGACGTCTAGTTAAGCTGTTGAGGCGAGCAACGCGAGTCATAAGGTACCTTTCTTTTGGAGCAGTCCTATCGCGCCGGGAACAACGAACTGGCAAGACGTTTGAAAGACGTGCGAGGTGGGCGTGAATTATATGCGCGGCCAAGGTGGCTCACAAGATTTTTCCGACATGGACCGGCAGGTCAGTCTTCAGTCTCGACGAAGGCTGATTGCGACTCGGTTTCGTCTGTTTCCTCGGATTCTTCGGTGCTTCGTTTACGCCGTCTGAATACTTTCCCAACAAACTCGTAGATCGCTTCCGACTCTTTCGCCATCAACGGCGCAAAGGTCGCCAGGATCAGCACGTACAACGCCGCAAACGGCTGAAGTAACGGCAGCAGTCCACCTGCTTGCGCGAGCTTCGCAACGATGATCGAAAACTCACCGCGGCCCAACAGTGTCAAGCCAACGTTGAAAGACTTCGCACCCGAATGTCCCGCAACACGCCCAGCCAACTGCCCTGCCACGATTACGCCAATTATCGATAACAGCGCCGCACCCAGCGACAACCAGACAGCTCCGCCCAACGCAAACGGATCCACCGTCAACCCGAAACTGAAAAAGAAGATCCCACCGAAGAAGTCACGAAACGGCACGACGAGTTTCTCGAGCCGCGCGCTGTGCTCTGTTTCACCGAGAATCAGTCCGAGCAACAACGCGCCGATCGCTTCCGCAACGTGTATCGTCTCGCCGAGTCCCGAAAACATAAACAGCAGCGCAAACACGAGCATGATGAAGACTTCGTTCGACGAGATGCGCAACAGTCGATTCAAAAGCGGCGTGGCCCATCGCCCGATCACGATCAAACCGACAATGAAACCGAGCGCCAGTCCCGCCGACGACAAAACTCCCCTCACCGACGTCGCCCCGCTAAGCACCACGCCCGACACCAACGACAGATACACCGCGAGGAAAACATCCTCATACATCGTGATGCCGAGTATGAGCTCTGTTTCCGGATTAGCTGTTCTTTTGTAGTCGAACAGAATCTTGGCGACTATTGCGCTCGAAGAGATGGTCGTTATGCCGGCAACCACCAGCATTTCTTTGAAAGTAAACCCGGTCAGAAACCCGTACGCAAAACCAAGCGTGAAATTGAGGACGATATAGATCGTACCGCCAACGAAGATCGACCGGCCCGCCTGAATCAAACGGCTCACGTTCGACTCGAGACCGAGATAGAACAACAAAAACAACACACCAACGCGGCCCATGAACTCGATCAGCGGCGCCGTCTCGATAAAGCGGAAGTCGAAAACCCCGATCTGCGGCGCGTGTGGTCCAACCGCCATTCCCATCAAGATCAAGAACGGCACGTTGGACAAACGAAGTTTGGCCGCGAGGCCCACGGCCAAGGCAATTAACGTCAATGCCAAACCGACTTCGAGAACCGCGTGCTGCATCGTTTAATCCGCTCTTCCCGTCACCAGCAGTCGTTTGAGATTCGTGATGGTCCGGCGATCGCCGGCCAGGATGAGTGTTGCTCCTTCGTTCAGAATCGTGTCTGCTTCGGGATTAATACGTTTGACGCGATCGGGCTCGATGATCGACACGATCGAAGCGCCGCTCGCGGTACGCACTTGCAGATCGCGAATGCTCTTCCCGATGCATACCGAGCCCGGTTCGATCGTGTACCACTGGAGCAGCAAGTCATCGAGTACGATCTCCGCCGAAGGCAATGCTTTCGGCACGTAAGACAGTCCACCAATGATGCCGGCGATTTGCCGTGCCTCGCTGTCGGCAAGGGTCACCACCGACGCAACGCGATCGGGATTCTTACGCGTGAAGTGATATAGCTCGCGCGTCCCGTCGTCGTGAATCACGATTACCAGGCGATCGCCGTTTGCCGTTTCGACCTGAAACTTCCGCCCGACACCAGGAAGAGCTGCTTCACGAATAGTCGACATGTCTTAAAACATCCTTTCTCACTCTCAGCAATGTACCGTTTAGCGAACGATCTCAACCGAGCACTCTGCATTCGCGGCGACAGCCGCAAGGCCGCTGCCAATCACAATGCAATCCGCCTCCATGCGATGCGCTTCGGCCAGAAGGATCTCCTCAGTATCGCCCTTAACGGTCGCCGCTGAAACTCGTAAATCTCCAACGAATATATCTCGAAACACTCCATTCGACCGCCATCCGCCTGAGGTAATTTCGTCGCCGGTCACTACTCGCAATTCAGAACCAGCCGGCCACGAGCGCTGCAGTACCCGCCGTAGAACGTGCTCGGTGGAACGTGAAAGATCCAAACCAACTAACACTTTCACGCCTGCGCGATCGGTTTTTGTCGTGCTGCGACCCACACGAACCGAGCAATGCGCATCCCTCACCACTTCCTGCGAAACGCTGCCCAATATGAATCTGCCCAGCGCAGACAGCCCTTGCGTGCCAACAACGATCAACTCCGCGTCCCACTCCCTCGCCTTGCGGATCAACTCATTCGCCGGTGTGCCGGTGACAACTTCGCTCCCAACCCGCCATGACGGGAAACATGAGCTCAGTTTGGCGGCCGCGTTCTGAACGAAGACTTGTTCTTCCGATAACGACGCCGCGGCTTGCCGGTTCGCGTGGTCCACAATCGACCTCACCTTCTCACCTGCAAACTTCTGCTCGCTAAACTCCGGACTCGCGAGCGGAAAAACCACGGGCGATTCGCCCACCGTCACGATCAGAGCCTCAACTTGCTCCGGCAATCCCGCGCGTTGCAGATCCTCGATCGCCGCATCCGCGTAATTCGAGCCGTCATGGCCAATCAGGATTCTCATGACGTCCGCCCCTCCGGCGACCTGGTTTCTTCAGTTCCCTGCACCAACTGCCGATCCTTACCTTCCAAATCCGCAAATGCGACGACCAACAGCACGGCGCAGATAAGCAGTGTTGAAGCAAAGTAAAGCAAAGCTGTCTGCTCCCAATAGATAAGAAGTGAAACAACAACTATCGCACTCAAGATCAACACGTACGTGCGACCGCGCCACCCACGGCGCTTCACGACACCTCTGCTCATCAACAGTCCTTTCGCTTGGTAAACCTACAGCCCACGCCCGACGCAGAAAGACTTTTAGCGCCTGGGCAACGGTTCGATGATCTTGTTAGAAGGGACTACGAGTTGAGAGGTGGAGCACGGCCTGACGGGCGCGCGACGTGCGACAGCAGATTCAGATCGTCTGCTTCATATTTAAAAGTACCAACTACTGACGTGAAAACCAGTTCTCTTCTCGCGGGCGAAGCCGACGCGAGTTGGACCGTGTTTCGCTTTCCACGTTTTTGAGACTGAGCCGGTACGTCCAGCGGACCATATTTCGTCAACGAAACATGGGCATCTTTGATGTTTACGACAGTGCTGGAGTCATCAGTCTGCGCGAGCGCGGTGGTCGGAAACGGCGTGAGGCGCAGTCCTTCACCGACTGAAAAGCACAACGAACCCACGATCACTGCCAACAGCGCAGCAGTGATCACAAAAGAGTTCGTCACGCGAGAAAGCGATTTCATTCGCGTGCCACTATAACAATCGCGTAGACCGTTTTCCAAACGCGGGCCAAAGGCCCCTCTTGCCGCTCGATTACATCTGTGCCAGTTCGAGATGCGTCGCGAGAATGCGGTTCTCGTGCTGCTGGTAATACTGGCAATTCTCTTTTTTCTGCACTTCGCGCATCTGCATCTGATTGCGCGGGCAGCCGCCAAGACACGAAGGCAAAAATTCACAACCGCGACAAACAGGATTATCCAGCGGGCTCCAATCGCGCCACTTCACCGCGTTTGGATGTGCACTGTCGAGCTCTTCGCCTAGCTGCCCGATCGCCTCGCTGGAATCATCCACCGCCAGGCCGCATTTATGAATCTCGCCGTTGGGATTAAAGATAAACCCGTTCGTGCCGATGGCGCCGCAGTTGTAAAGCTTCGGTTCCGGAAACTGATACAGCCCCTGGAAAGCAACCGGCACACCATAGCTGTGCAGCCGCTTCATCCACTGAATGTTCATCTCCTGAAACTCGTCAACCGAACAAACCTCGGTAGCCACCGAGGCACACGCATCAGTAAACGGCGAAATACGCGCGAGATACGGATAGAAAGTCTTGTCTCGTTCCAACCAACCCTGCTCGGCGAAGAAATCCAGTAACTTCCACGCTTCCGCGAGGTTATGTTTGTCGACGTTAATGCGCAGGCGAATGACAAACTGGCCCACGACTTTTCCGAGACCCAGAATCGTCTGTTCAAACGACGAGATCACCCGCAGCTTACTCGGCCGGCGCTGATCGTGAATCTGTTGCAGGCCATCAAGCGTGATCTGCAAACGATCGATCTGCGCTTTGTGCATCACTTCCACGGCCCGGTCGGAGATCATGGTGCCGTTTGTGATCACCTGCGCGCTGTACGGGGTGTCGTAACGCCGGCAAAGATCGAGAAACGCTTCCGACAAATGCTCGATCGCGCCCAAAGCCAACAAAGGTTCGCCGCCGAACCAGTCAACTGACATGCTCGGAAACTTATGCGTCGCAAAACGCTCAGTCACAAACTCGATGATCTGTTCCTGCTTCTCACGGTCCATCGCGCCTTTTTTCTTGCCGACAAAGCAGTAGTCGCAACCGAGATTACAACCAAACGTCGGCAGGATCGTGAGCAGGAACTGCGAGTGCTGGCGCTCGCGTTGATACTGATCTTCGATAAACGCAAGCTCGTCGAAGTCTGCTTCAACCACAAAATTTCCGGCGATGAGATGCGCAAACAGATCCTCATTCTCAAACGAAGAGCTCAACGGTTTGCCGGGCGCACTGCTCTTCATGATCGTTCCGCAACGCTCAAACGCACCCGGCGACAACTTGACTAGTGCTCCACTGCGACCGTTGTAAACCACGCCGTTGCCGTCAGATAGAGGAATGAGGTGGGTATAGTGCGATGCTTTCCACGCCATGAGCGTGCCCTCCAAAATCCGAATAGTTGAGCCGGCTAGACGATGCAGGTATCGCCGCCGAAACATGGATCGGCGCGACGCGACAGGCCAGCCTTATCCAGCGACGCCTGTAAATCTTTCTGAACGATCAGAAGATCGGCTTCCGCATTCGTGTTGGTTGCGGCAATGCAGGTGTCCCCGCCGAAGCAGATGTCACCCTTCAAACCAAGCTTTGAGAGTTCTTCGGGTTTCATCGGTCTCGGCAGACGCAGCCACATGACCACTTCCGGAGATGTCGTAGAGGCGGAGGCCGTGGGGTCGGATTTTGAGTTTTTCTTGGTCGCCATCGGAATGAACTCCTTTGAGGTTGAGAATCACGAGGGCGACCACAACTTAAACCTGTAAGACAGATATGTCAATGTTTTCACTTCACAGGTTTCACTTCAGTCAAGTAGCGGCCACGGACTCACACAGACCAACACGGACAACCGACTGCATTAACCAAAACTGTTTCACGTCTGTCCGTGTCGTCCGTGTTGTCCGTGGCCGTCTAATCTCTCACGCGAAACTGCACCGGCGGCACGACCGCGCGCGACGCCGGATTGTAATAGTCGTAGATTACTGAGGGCGCCGTCTTCGCCGTCATTCCAAAACGCGGACGAAACTGGAAATCAAGCGCAATGCTGCCTGCGTGCGGCCATATATAAAGCACAACACGATCCGGCAAGACGTCGTATCGCCTGATGGTCCAGTTCTTAAGCGCAGTTTCGAGCGCAGTGCGATCAACCTCAGCGCCAGGCGGTAGTCCAATCTCGGCGAGCAACATTCCGTAACCGTTGGAGCCCACCCGGCCTGCCTCCACGTGGCAAGTAATCGCGTCGCCAATCTTGCTTTCGGTCTTGTCAAAGCTGGTCAGCAAACGTACGCCAGTCGAGACGTTTTTGTCCGGCTTGTCGGTCCACGGAATATAGTAAGTGGCAAGCGCCTGCACCGATGAGAACGTTCCACCTTCCGGCCGTTTGATCTCAATCCGGTTCTTTCCGGTGGTTAAGAAGGAAGTAAGCGCGACGGTGATCGGACTCGCCGGCCCACGCGTTTCCGGGATCGTCACTGTTTGCACCACGCGGCCGTTAATCTCGATCTGCGCTTCCGACCCTGCGCCGGAATTTTGTCTCGCCTTGTTTGCAGCAAAGAGGACAAGCATCGTGTCCAGCACGTTGATCGTCGCTTGCGTCGAATACCACACGCCGTACTGATCTTTATTTTTGAGCAGAAACAGCACGCCACGCTTTACGAGCTCGTTGCCGGCGTCACAGTTCCCTTCCGCCAGGCTGCAGTAGCGACTGAGTGCCTGGACCCCGAGCGCGGTCGTTTCAACTCGGCCGACGATTCCCCAACCATAAAACGGCGTGTTGGTTTCCAGTGACCAGGAAGCGACACCGTTTTCGCTAACTGCCAGCGAGCGCAACTTTTCAATCACCGGTTTCGCGCGCGTTGCGTCGCGTAATTCGATCAACGCCAACGCGTACGAAGCAAGTAGATACGGTTCGTCGATCCCGGTGCTTCGCTGGCCGACGTATTCAATGGCGCGTTTCAACGATGCCGCTAAATTAGCGCGCTCCTGGTCCTCAGAGTCCTCGCTCGTCGAAATCACCGTTGCCGCAAGAATGCGAGCGACATAAGCCGTGAGCACAGCGCGTTGTAGACTTTGTCCTTCATCGCCAAACTGATGCGGCGGCCAACTGCCGTCGCTGGCCTGCTGCTGTAATAGCCACCGGCGCGCATCCTTGATGACGTTTTGGTCCAACTCCATCACGCCGGCCGCATCGGTCAGGAAGCGTAAGGCGTATGCCGTAAGCGCGATGTCCGGATTTGAGTGATCCCAGTATGCGAATCCGCCTTTTTCATCGCGATAGTTCAACAGGCGGGTGTAACCGCTGTTCAAATAACGCTCTGCTCGAGTACGCAGCGGGAAATCGTGGCCAGTCTGTTTGTAGTTGCGCAGCAACAGCAAACTGGGATAGGTGGAGGAAATGGTCTGCTCGCCGCAACCATGCGGGCGCTGCATGATCGCTTCAACACCTTCGCTCACGTGGGCCATTAGGTTTGGATAAATCTTCAACTCCGCGCGCGTCGAGTTCGGAATGACGGTATCCGGCAGATTCAGTTCCAGCGAAGCCGAGCCGATTAACAGATCACCTGCCGTAGCCGAAAGTTGTTCGCCATCGGGATGAACAGTTACCGGTTTTTCGATTGCGTCGTTTGCCTCACCGCCCAATGCGGTGATGCGTTGGCGGCCATCATCAACTGAACTAACGACACGGAAATCAAACGTCTGGCGCGCAGCATCACCCGCGGCAACTGTGGCCTGTTTGCGCGCCGGACCCGTCAACGAAAACCAGTTCTCGATCTTGATCTCCAGGTCGACCTTCTGAAGCCGGTCGAGATAGTTTCGCACCACCACCGGCAACGAGATCTCGTCGCCTTCAGTTAACACTCGTGGCGGATCGTGTTCGACAAAGAATGGTTGAAAGGCCTTGAATTCCTTCTCGACTGTTCCGATGCGGCCGTCTTCAGTGGAACCAATCACAGCCATCTTCCAGGTCGTGATGTTGTCGGCCAGCTTGAACTTGATCTCGGCGCGCCCACGGCCATCGGTTTCGACCAACGGCTGCCAGACCAAAGTCTCCGGGAAGTATTCTCGCAGCCGCGGCGTAGAGATCTGGGCGGCGGAACCACCCGACATTGCAGTCACTTCCATCCGTGCTCTCTGACGCGAGTACGACGCAGAGACTGACCCATCGACGATCATATTCAGGCCGCTTGCCACGGCAGTAACCGTCACGCTTTCAGTGACACCGCCGGGATGCATCGTCGTATTGATCCTGGTAGAGTTTGAGACTCGCACCTCCACGTTTATAACGACTGAAGTCATAAAAGCCCGTACTTCAAAGCGAATTTCATAAGAGCCCGGCGGAAGATTTTGGAGAACGTACTCTCCCTTTTCATCCGTCGAGGTGCGAAAACGATGAATGTCCGGAGTTCTGGTGGCCGTGACAGTGGCGCCTTGAATCGCCGCCCCATTTGAATCAACAACGAAGCCGTGGATCGCCCCGCTCGTATTCGAGAGCACAATCGGCGGAGCTTCTGGTTCCGGTTGCTTCGTTTCCCGAAGTTCTTCCGCAACGATTCGCGAAAAACTCCCTACCGTAAAATCGTCCCGCGTTCCTTGTTGTCCATCAGCGCCCGGGCTCCTGAGTGTGATCGTCGCGATCTTCCTGATTACCGGAACCATTTGCATCTGCGCGGTGGGCATGTTGCCGATGGTTGCGCGATTCTCGAGCTGTGCGCTTACGCCTTCAACCAACTCAGTTTTGAAGGTCGCGTAGTAAGATCGATTCCAGGGATCGCGCAGCGTCTCAAACGGCTGCTGTGAATCACGCAAGACCTCACGCAGTTCACTTTCGCTTTGCGGATACTTGCCGGTGGCGTTGAGTTGTTCGGTGAGTCTCTTGTCGATCTTCCACTGCGGGTCTGTGAAATAATCGATCTGCGCACTCCAGATCGTAAAATCATCTTCCGTCTGCTTTGGATCAGCCGCGAATCTTCTGTTCGGCCCGCCGCTGACAATATTGATGACGAAGTTTGTTCGGTCCACGACGAAATCGAACCGGTAAGGCTGACCCCAACGGTCACGTTTCTGCTCCAGCAACACTCCTTCACGCGCAAATTCCTGACGAAGTGTTTCCGTATCGCGAATGAACAACCTGGTCCGCCTGTGATAACTGTCAATGATTCTTTGGATTGCCTGGCCCAATGGTTTGAAATACTCCCAGCGCGTACGCGAGATAGAAAAGTCGTCATCTGTTCCAAAGCGCTTGTCGGCTCCGCTGGACCACAGCGTCATTTCGTCGAACCGCCCGTCGATCCAAAAGTCGGGGCGGTAATTCATGCCCCACGGGTCATACAACTGTTGAAAATCAATCCCGGCCTCCCGCAGGAACTGACGCATGGTCGCCTCATCAGCGGGATGTTGCAGCGTTCTGTAATAACGCGCTTCCAACGCATCACGTAGAGGTGCGATTTGCTGGTTGATCAACTGGCCGAAGATGCCCTGAAGGGCGGGCTCGAATTTGTCGCTGTGATAAAACCTCGGGTAAAAATTTCGGTAGTAGTTCAGCAAAATCTCCGCGAGCAGATCCAAATCAGGTGACACCGGCTTCGTCATATCCAGGCGCTTGAGATCTCGATACGTCACGCCCGAAATTTGCTCGCTGAGACCAAGAAATTGCGTGAGTGTTTCGTTGTAAGGTTGGTAACGTTGTTCGCCAAATTCCGAATCGCTACGCATCCGCTCGTCAACCGCCTTATCGAAAACCACGACACCTAATGCGCTCTCCGCCGCCTCGCCGCCAGATGTCCGCACGTTAAAGCGAACGCTCGCATCTTCGCCTGGGCGGTAAGTCGCCTGTGAAGTTTTGACGTCCAGATTGAGTTCGGAATTGCCTGGATAGAGGACGGTACGAACACCGATGAGCCGTTCCTTGTTTGCGAAATCCGGATAAGCAGCGATCGTGATTGGACCTGCAAAACTTGGAACGTAAGGAAAGCTCACGGTTGCACGCCCGCCGCGCAACCGCACGCGCTCGGAACGAATTACAGTCCAATCTTTCGCTACTTCGACGCGAACTGTTTGGTCCGCAAGACTCGACGTGACCGAGGCTACGATCGGCTCGCCCACGCGATAAAGACTCTTTTCCGTATCAACAAACACCCCGCTCTCATCGTCGACCCAAAACTCCTCCAGCCTCGCCGAACCAGACCGGCCACTGGAATCTGTCGCGCGTACTTGCAGAGTAAGTGAAGTGCCAACGTCAAAATGATCACCAAGATCAATGTTGGCTTTGGCGAGCCCGTAACGGTTGGTCTGGATCGTGCGCTGCAACCGGCGGCCACTTCCCTGCTCTTCAGCTTTCGATTCCTGGTCTGGGACGAGTTCCACGTTCAGCTTGCAACGCGCGGGTGAGCCATCGGCGTAAAAAGTAGAAACATAAAACCGCAACGGAAGGCCATGGCTCTGACCATTCTCAGCAGTATTGTTGACTATGTAGACGTGTATCGCTTGCTTGGTTACACGCAGGCTGAAACGCCGTTGTTCGGTGCGGTTGGTAGTGGGGTCAGTAAAATATGCGGCATACGTTAAATCCTGAAATTGCGAGGAGCGCCAGCCGCCAAGATCGTCGTGTTCGTCCGTCAGGTCAACGTTCGCAACGAACACACCTTGCGCATCGGTCTCGCCTTCATACTCAGCGCCCTCGTCAATGTCCCACGTCTGGTCGCGATAGTTCCATTCCCGACTTTTTTCCTTAACCACTCGCACGTGTCCGCGCTTCACAGGTTGTCCGAACAGATAATCCGCACGGACTTTCACTCTCGCGTTCTGTCCCGGCAGGTAGTACCCGCGATCCGGTTCGACATTTACCGTGAAGTTAGGGAGGTCGTAACGACTGATGCGAACGGGAAAATCAGGTCCATCACTGTCGCCATCGCGATCGACCGAGATCCGGTAATCTCCGAGACGCACGTTGTCAGGAATCGGCCAGTCGGCATTCACGACGCCGAAACGCGAGCTCCGTGTGGTAGCCGTAAAGACGGTCACGCGGTCAGGATCAATAACTCGGATAACGAAATCGTGATTGGCGAGCGCACGCTTTGCCGGACTCAACGCCAGCGCGCGTATGTGCATTGTTTGTCCAGGCTGATAGAGCGCCTTGTCGGTCGTGATGATCGTACGGACCATGCTATCGACCAGCACTTCGCCTTCTGCTTCGTCAACAATTCCATCGCGCGTTCCGACGACCTGCAGCACCCCTGATCGCCGACAGATTGGCAGGCAGGACCAGATCGAATAACGCGTAACCGTCTTTGTTGGTCGTGGCAGTGGCGGTGGGCTTGCGGTTGTCGTCCTCAAAAACGATCTCTGCTTTGATTTGGACGCCCGCAGCAGGACGATGGGTAAACGGATGGGCCGCCTGAACGCGCACCCGATAGCGTCCGCCGTAAAACGCATAATCAGAAGTCGCGACACGAACTTCAAACAGGTCGGGCATGATCTGGGAGAGCGAAATGATCCCGTTGTCGATCGACATGCTCGACCGGACCCTCTCGACCATACGGTATCGGAGCCGATACCAAATCACGTCGCGTGGATTGAACTTGCTTAAGTCTGCAACGACCGGAGGCAGGTTAAGCCGCACGGTCTGGCTGCCGGGTGCGATCGATTGAGTGGCGGTTGTTTCGGAAAGGACGGCGTCTTGTTTATCTAACAGTTCCAGTTTGATGCTAGCGCTTCGAATCTCGCCCGTTGTGTTCTCAACCGCAAAGAGCACTTCCGCGCGATCGGCGTGCAGCACGAATCTGGTCCGCGACTCGTTAACGCTGAGATCACCACCCGCACGAGTGAGTTGAACCACTAAAAGGAACAGGAGAGCAAAGCAAAACAGGGAAAGAAGCCGTCTCTGGCTCATCGCCGCCTCACGAGGGTTGATTAATCTGTATTGCTTGGGTTGAGCCTGGGGAGGATCTCGTTGATACGCGTGTGAGATGAGGAAAATTGTGAATCAGTTGTTCGAAAAGATAATCGACCTTCACTTTCCTTCGGCGTGCAGCTTGAGCACTCGCAGAAACGCCGCCGCAGCCGGTGAGAAATTCGCGCCGCGCCGATGAGCGGCCCACAGCGTTCTCGTGTGACTCAGGCCACGCACCGGAACACTTACCAACACACCACGTTCCAACTCTTCACGCACGCACATGCGCGGCACGATCGCGAGGCCGACACGCTTCTGCACGAAACGTTTGATCGTTTCGATCGTCGCGAGTTCGAGCGTGATGTTCAGCGGCGTGTGCTGCCGCGCAAACGCTTCGATCACTTTCACGCGCGATCCCGATTTGACGTTGTGCGCGATGAACGATTCATTCCCGAGATCCTTGATCTTCACCGACGCGCGCGTCGCGAGCGGATGCTTGGGGCTCATAATTAAAGCGAGCTCGTCTTTGAGTACCGGAAACGCTTCGAGGTCGCGATCTTCCGGTTCCGAAGCCATCAGCGCAAAGTCGACGTTGCGATCGAGCACTTCCCGCGGCAGGTGACTCGAGACGTGACGATAGATCTCCACCTTCACTTCCGGATGCCGCTCACGAAACGTCAGGATCAGTTCCGGCAAGAGATACAACGACGTGCTCTCGTTGGCGCCGACGCGAACGCGGCCTTTCTTGAGGGTCTGCATCTCCGCAATCGCCTGTCCCACCTGATCGCGCAGGTCGAGGATGCGTTGAGCATAGTCGTAGACCACCTGCCCGGCGTCCGTCAGCACCGGGCTCTTCTGCGTTCGATCCAGCAAAGGCAGGCCGATCTCTTCTTCGAGCCGGCGAATCGCAATGCTCACCGCCGGCTGCGTGCGAAAGACCTTGTCGGCTGCTTTCGAAAAACTCTTCTCCTGCACCACGCTCGAGAAGTATTCCAATTGTGCCATCTCCATGGCGCGGCATTATAACGGGATTTATGATTATCTTAAAAGAATAAATTTTACAACAGGCTGACAGGAGCGTAGAGTCCGCCCTCATGGATTGGACCACTGGCGCAGAAATACTCGTCGAGGCCCTTGTTTACGAGGGTGTCGACACGATCTTCGGATATCCCGGAGGCGCCGTGCTGCACATCTACGACGAGCTCTGGCGCGCACGCGATTCGCTTAGTCACTACCTCGTCCGGCACGAACAGGGCGCCGTCCACATGGCGGAGGGTTACGCCCGCGCGACCGGCCGTGTCGGCGTCGTGCTCGTCACGTCGGGCCCGGGCGCGACGAACGCGGTGACCGGGATCGCCAACGCCTACATGGATTCAACGCCGCTCGTCGTGATCACGGGTCAGGTGCCGAAACACCTGATCGGCACGGATGCTTTTCAGGAAGTTGATACGGTTGGCATCACGCGGCCGTGCGTGAAGCACAACTACCTCGTGCGCGACGTGTGCGATCTTGCCGGTGTGGTGCGCGAGGCTTTTTATCTTGCGCGTTCGGGCCGTCCGGGTCCGGTTGTGATCGACATTCCGAAAGACGTCAGCGCCGCACGCGCGAATCATTCACGGCTGGACCACGTCGGATTTCCCTTCTCTGCCGCGCCGCCGCCTGTCGACCGCAAAGCCGCCGAGCGCGCGATGGCTGCGATCTTGGAGGCGCAACGTCCGGTTGTTTACGCCGGTGGCGGACTCGCGAATTCAGGCGCTGATGAGGCGTTGCGCGCGTTTGCCGAAGCCTTGAGTTTACCTGTGGCGCCCACGCTGATGGGGCTCGGTGGCTTCCCGTCATCGCATCCGCTGTGTCTCGGGATGTTGGGAATGCACGGAACGTATGCCGCGAACATGGCCGTGGCTGAGTGTGATCTGCTGATTGCGCTCGGCGTCAGGTTTGACGATCGCGTGACTGGAAAGCTCGCGACGTTCGCACCGCACGCGCGGATCATCCACGTCGATATCGATCCGGCAAACATCGGCAAGAACGTTGCGCCGTCGTTGGCACTTGCGGCTGACGTGAAGAAGGCGCTCGAGCAATTTGTGTCCTTAATTCCGGAAGGGCGATCGTTCGAATCGCTGGAACCGTGGTGGGAACGCATTCGTGCGTGGCAACGATCGCAACCGCTTCGTTATTCAGGTTCGCAGAATCAGATCAAACCGCAGTCGGTAATTCGTGAGTTGCATCGTCTCACCAAAGGCGACGCGATCATTACGACCGACGTGGGCCAGCACCAGATGTGGGTGGCGCAGTTTTATCCGTTCACCAAGACGCGGCAATTGATCACTAGCGGCGGCCTGGGAACGATGGGCTTTGGCCTACCCGCCGCAATCGGCGCGCAACTCGCTCGCCCGAATGAATTGGTTGTTGCGGTGGTTGGCGACGGCGGGTTTCAGATGACGAACCAGGAACTTGCGACGGCGGTTCAGTATGAGTTGCCGGTGAAGATCGTGATCATGAACAACGGTTATCTCGGCATGGTGCGGCAGTGGCAGGAGATGTTCTACGACCGCACCTATTCGGAGGTGGACATCTCGGTAGCGCCCGATTTTGTAAAACTCGCCGAGGCTTACGGGGCCGCCGGTTTTCGTGCCGAGAGACCGGGCGAGTTGCATCACGTGCTTTCCGCTGCGCTCAGTCACAAGGGTGTCGCGGTTATCGACGTCGCGGTCTCGAAGGAAGAAAACGTCTTTCCGATCGTGCCTGCGGGCGCAAACGCGCGCGACATGATCGTGCAGTAACATTGCCGATTTTCGATTTGATTGCAGATTGAAAGAAAGGCCTCCACACCTGCTACAAATCGGCAATCTGCAATCGAAAATCAAAAATGCCATGCGTCACACGCTTTCGATCATCGTTGCTGATCAACCGGGCGAACTGTCGCGGATCGTCGGACTGTTCAGCGCGCGCGGCTTCAACATTCAGACGATCTCCGTAGGCGAAACACTCGATCCGCGCTGGTCGCGAGTCACGATCGTTACGCGCGGCGACGATCGCACCATCCAACAGATTGTCAAACAGTGTGAACGCCTGGCGCGCGTTCGCGAGGTGCAGGACATCACCACGCGCCCACACATCGAACGCGAGATGGCGCTGATCACAGTCGCGGCGAGCGCGGGCGGGTCGCGTCAGGAAGTGTTGAGTCTCGTCAGCGTGTTCCGCGCGAAGGTGGTCGACATTTCACACACGCACCTGATCGTCGAGGCTTCGGGCAACAAAGAAAAAGTCGACACGTTTATCGAACTGCTACGGCCGATCGGCATCACCGACATCACCCGCACCGGCCACATCGCAATCAACCGTCTCGCCGCGGGAGAAATTGTTTCAGAGGAAGAAAACGAGGATGAATATCTATTACGACAAAGACGCTAACCCGGAACTATTACGCGACAAACAGATCGCTGTCATTGGTTACGGCAGCCAGGGCTTCGCGCAGGCAAACAATCTTAACGACTCCGGTTGTAACGTGACGGTTGGTTTGCGTCCCGAAAGCGCTTCGTGGTCCAAAGCCGAACAAGCAGGACTGAAGGTCTTGCCAGTGGCCCAGGCAGCCGCGGAAGCAGACATCGTGATGATGCTTGTGCCGGACGAGTTGGCGCCGGAAATTTACGCGCGCGAAGTGGCTGAGTCGATCACGCCGGGCAAGTATCTCGCCTTCTCCCACGGTTTCTCGATTCACTACAAATTCATCGAGCCTGTGGCCGAAGCAAACGTCTTCATGGTAGCGCCGAAAGGGCCGGGCCATCTCGTGCGTCACGAGTACAAGCGCGGCGCCGGCGTTCCGTGCCTGCTCGCGATCAATCACGATCCTACGGGCGATACGAAGTCGATTGGGCTTGCTTATGCATCAGCGATCGGCGGCGGCCGCGCCGGAATTATCGAAACCACGTTTCGCGAAGAGACTGAGACGGATCTGTTTGGCGAACAGGCGGTGTTGTGTGGCGGCCTTACTTCACTGATCAAAGCCGGATTCGAAACCCTGACCGAAGCGGGCTACTCGCCGGAGATGGCCTACTTCGAATGCCTTCACGAAATGAAACTCATCGTCGACCTGCTTTACGAAGGCGGCATCTCGGAAATGCGGTATTCGATCTCCAACACTGCGCAGTACGGCGATATGACGCGTGGACCAGTGGTCGTGAACGACGAAACAAAACAACGTATGCAAGGATTGCTAACGGAGATACAATCGGGCGCGTTTGCGCGCGACTGGATGAAGGAAGCGCGAGACGGCCGCCGGCGCTTTCAACAGCTCGACGAAGAAGCGCGCGAGCATCCGATCGAGCGCGTCGGATCGCAGTTGCGGCAGATGATGCCGTGGTTAACCGAAAATCGTTTGGTTGACTAGTCTGCCACAGACGAACACGGACTAACACAGACTCAGAAAACCAGGTTCTTGTCTGTGCCATGTTCTTGTCTGTGCCATGTTCTTGTCTGTGTTGGTCCGTGTCGTCCGTGGCCAAAAAAATGTATGAAGTTTAGAAGTCGTGCCATCACGGAAGGAATAGAGCGCTCGCCGAATCGCGCGATGCTGCGCGCGGTTGGATTTAGTGATTCCGACTTCGACAAACCAATCATCGCCGTTGCAAACGGTTACAGCACCGTCACGCCTTGCAACGCGGGACTTAATCGTCTCACCGATCGTGCTGTCGCAGCGCTGCACGAATCGAACACGATGCCGCAGGTGTTCGGCACGATCACGGTGAGCGACGGCATCTCTCAGGGCACCGCAGGCATGAAGTACTCGCTCGTGTCGCGCGAGGTCATCGCTGATTCGATCGAGACGGTTTGTCAGGCGGCGTCTGTCGACGGACTTGTCGCAATCGGCGGCTGCGACAAGAACATGCCCGGCGCGATGATCGCGATCGCGCGTCTCAATATTCCTTCGATCTTTGTTTACGGCGGAACGATAAAGGCGGGCCATCTTCACGGTGAAGACCTGACGATCGTCAGCGCGTTTGAGGCAGTCGGTAAATACTGCGCAGGCAAGATTGACGCCGCCGAACTCCTTGAGATCGAGCGCCACGCATGTCCGGGCGCAGGTTCGTGTGGCGGCATGTTCACCGCCAACACGATGTCGGCTGTAATCGAAACAATGGGGTTGAGTCTTCCCTACTCTTCGACGATGGCTGCCGAGGATGATGAAAAGGCTGAGAACGCGTTTGCTTCGGCGAAGGTGTTGGCCCAGGCAGTCGAGAAGCAAATTCTTCCGCGACAAATGCTCACGCGCCACGCGTTTGAGAATGCGATCGCGGTGGTGATGGCGGTTGGCGGATCTACGAATGCGGTTTTGCACCTGCTCGCAATCGCGCACGCTGCGGGAGTGAAACTCTCGCTTGATGATTTTGAAACAATCCGCAAACGAGTTCCGGTGATCTGCGACCTGAAACCATCGGGCCGGTACGTGGCCACGGATTTACACAAAGCAGGTGGGATTCCGCAGGTGATGAAAATCCTGCTCGCGCACGGACTGCTGCACGGCGACGCACTCACCATCACGGGTCAAACCATTGAAGAGGTTTTGGCGGACGTGCCAACAGAACCCGCAAAGAATCAGGATGTGATTCGTCCATTCGATCAGCCGGTTTACGCGGAGGGACATCTGAAGATCTTGCGTGGCAATCTCGCGAGTGAAGGTGCGGTGGCCAAAGTTTCCGGCGTGAAGAATCCGATCATCACCGGACCGGCGAGAGTCTTCGACTCCGAAGAAACGTGTTTGCAAGCGATTCTGGCAGCGCAAATTAAGCCCGGTGATGTGGTCGTGATTCGTTATGAGGGACCGAAGGGCGGACCGGGTATGCGCGAAATGCTGGCGCCGACCTCGGCGCTCATAGGCGCGGGTTTGGGAGATTCAGTCGGTCTGATCACGGATGGACGCTTTTCAGGTGCGACGTATGGGATGGTCGTGGGTCATGTGGCGCCGGAAGCGGCTGTGGGTGGAACGCTCGCGTTGGTTGAGGAAGGAGATTTGATCACGATCGACGCTGAACGAGGACTACTACACCTCAACATACTAGAGGAAGAACTAAAAAAGAGATCTCAAAACTGGATTTCACTACAAACAAATCCTACAAGCGGCGTGCTCGCTAAATACTCCAAGCTTGTGTCTAGCGCCAGTCTCGGCGCCGTTACTGATTTTGAGTCCGCTTGACCCGCCAATCGCGTTCCCCTAAAGTGACTGGCTCCTATGGCGATACGCATTGAGAACCAGTACGAGGGTCCCCTGCCGAAAGGCACGCTGCAACAAATTGAGGACGCCTTCGAGAGTCTTCCAAGAGAACACACACGCGGCATCGAACGCATCAGACTGGTGCCATTGATCACCGATCCGCGCATCCGTGGACAATTCCAGGCCACCGAACTGCCCGGTCTCTATCATCCGCGGCAAGGTCCGAAAGGCGCCTGGCTCGAGCTCGCAGTCAACGTGCTGCTGACGCCGGAAAAGCCGTTTCACAAACGGATCATTCCGCGGATGTCGTTCAAGAGCAATATCGTGGCGCTGGTGTTTTCGCTGATCGGGCAGCACTACCACTTCACACTCAAGCATTCACTCAAGAAAACTCAACTCGAGCCGGCGGTGCGGCAGTACACGGAGAAGCAATTAAAAGCGTGGAACGAAAGGAAGCACAGCTTCCGCGCTCGCCTCTTCAAACCCTTGCAACCAACGTTCGAACGGTGGGCGAAGTCGTTGCAGAAACGCGCTGCGGCGGAAAAGAAGAAAAGCCTGGCTTCGAAATAGGCCACAGACGAACACGGACTAACACCGACTGAAGAAAGCAAAATGTTTAGTCTGTGTTAGTCCGTGATTGTCTGTGGCTCGTCGTCGATCTCGTCGGCCACGGCACGCAGAATAAGCGCAACCTCAGCGTCGCTCACCTGCGGCGCCTTGAAACGCACTTCAACATTAAAATCCTTTTCCGGCGACGCGTACTTAAACGTGTACGGCTTTGAATCCGGAACAACGCGTGGTCCCATCTCCTGCCGCCGCACTTCGCGCGCGTCATCGCGCTTCAAACCCTTCGTCGCAATCTCTTTCGCGAACCGGCGCATCGAGTCGTCATCCGGCTGACGCACAATCTGTAGCAACATAGATTTTGCGGATATTTCCGCGCCGCGGCAGACTTCGCGAACGTCTTCAGGGATTTTTGCGATTGCGAGTGCCTCAGTCACCGTCGTCCGGCTCTTGCCAACCTTGCGCGCCACGTCGTCGTGCGTGTAACCAAACCTGTCGCACAGCGAAAGCAATCCATCCGCTTCTTCCCAAACCGTCAGATCCTTGCGCTGCATGTTTTCGATCAGCGCGATCTCCGCCACCGTGCCGTCGTCGACTTCCATCTCCACGGCCGGCACTTCCTTCAATCCCGCACGCTGCGCGGATCGCCAACGCCGTTCACCTGCGATGATCATCCAGCGGCCAGTGAGCCGATTTGGCTTCACCAGCAACGGCTCCAACACGCCCTTTTCGGCAATCGAGGCCGTCAACTCCGTCAGGTCGCCAAACTCCGTGCGCGGCTGCTCCGGATTCGGATCGAGTTTGTCCACAGGAATCATGCGACCCACTTGCTGCGGCCGATGTTGCGACAACTCCTCGACGTAGTGCGCGTCGTGTCGCATTTGCAGTCCCGTCGGCAGTCCTCTTTTAGACACGGCTGATTACCTCTTCACAAAGTTTTCCGTACTCAATTGCGCCGGATGAATGGGGCGCAAAACTGAAGATCGACTCTTTGTACGCCGGCGATTCTTCGAGCCTGACGCTCTTCGTGATCACCGTTTCAAACAACTTCGGACCAAACACGTTTTTGATCTGTTCGTGAACTTCACGCGCGAGCGTCGTGCGTTTGTCATGCAACGTCACGAGCACGCCGAGCAGTTCGAGGTTCGGATTCGGACGCGCTTTGACCTTCTCAATCGTCTCGAGCAGATCGTCTGTTCCTTCGAGCGCAAAATACGACGACTGGATCGGAATCAGCACATGCGACGCCGCCACCAGCGCGTTGACCGTGATCAAACCGAGCGTTGGCGGCGTGTCGATCACAATCACGTCGTAATGCTGTCGAAACGGTTCCAACCGATCCTTCAGACGAAACGGCGCGTCGAAGTCGCCCACGAGTTTCGCTTCCAACTTCGCCAGGTTGATTCGCGCGGGCACGATTGACAGGTTCTCGACCGGCGTTGCATACACCGTCTGCTCGATTGGCGCCTCGCCGTCCATCATCAACTCGTAGACGGATCTCTCAACCGTCAGCGGGTCCAGAAACGAGATTGAGCTGTTAGCTTGAGGATCGAGGTCGAGAAGTAGGACGCGTTTTCCCTTGCGGGCAAAAGCGGCGGCGAGATTGATAGCGGTAGTGGTCTTTCCCACCCCACCTTTTTGATTGGCGATGGCGATTACCATTCGCTGCACAGTGCCAAACTAGCGCTCCAGAAGTTCATAACGTGGTCACATCGGCAGGTCACCGGCTTCGCCGATGACGTCGGGCCACTCCTCTTCACTCGCGGACAGTTCACTCTCTTCGCTTTCCTCTGCAGGCAAGGTATTGCGCGAAGCTTTGATAACTTCCATGTCGACGTAGATAGGACAATCCGCACGCAGCGCCAGCGCAATCGCGTCTGACGGGCGCGAATCGAGCGTCATCCGGTCGCCTTCACTGTTGCGCATTTCGATCACAGCAAAAAACGTGTTGTCGCGTAGGCTCGTCACAACCACTCTCTCGACGCGCACTCCTAATTCGACGATCAGGTTACGCAGCAGGTCGTGCGTCATCGGACGCGGCGGCGCGATCTTCTCAATCTCCAACGCGATGGCATTTGCCTCGTAGGCACCGACCCAAATCGGGAGCATCGTATCACTCTGAACGTCTTTCAGAATGATAATTGGAGTTCCGCTGTTCGGATCCATCATTAGTGCTCGGATCTTTACCTCGATTTCCATACAACGAGTACCCCTTACTCTACCGCTGAACTATTTACCAACGTTCCATACAAGCTGTTTGTCTTAGCGGCAGTCACCCGGACATCGACTAATTCGCCTTCGAGACTGCGATCGCCGGCAAAGTTGACGACCTTGTTGCACGTTGAGTGCCCCGCGAGATCGCTTTCTGATCTGGTGCTCTGTCTTTCGGCCAGCACCTGCAAAGTTCGACCCACATACGATCGATAGATTTGTTCCTGGTTCTTCCGTTGCACTTCTTCAAGCGCCAGGAATCGCGCCTTTTTCTCTTTCTCAGACACGTCATCAGTGAAGTTTGCAGCAGGCGTTCCGGCGCGTTTCGAATACTTAAAGATGTAAAGGCTGTCGTACTCACACTGTTCGACGAGCTCGAGTGTTTGGCGGAAGTCTTCGTCAGTCTCGCCGGGAAAGCCAACGATGATGTCGCTCGTCAGCGCGAGGCGACGCCGCGAGCTCTTGATCCGTTCGATTCGTTGCCAGTAGTCGTTACGCGTGTGACCGCGTCGCATCAGTTTCAGCACGCGATCGCTGCCGGATTGAACCGGCAAGTGAATCCAGTCGCAAAGGTTCGGGTTTTCTTCGATCGCAGTGACGATATCGGGATGAAAGTCGCGCGGGAACGACGTCGTGAACTTGATGCGCGGCATTCCAGTCGCCGCGACCGCACGAAGCAAACGGCAAAACGGCGTCGCACCTTTGAAACCTTCGAGACCGTCTTCAACGCGTGGCCGGTAACTGTTTACGTTCTGACCGATCAGTTGAATCTCTTTGTAGCCGAGCGCTTGAAGGTTCTTCACTTCCGCGACGATCTCGCTCGCCGGACGGCTGCGTTCGCGGCCGCGCGAATACGGCACGATGCAGAACGAGCAGAACTTGTTGCAGCCTTCGATAATCGGAATGAAAGCGACGTGTGGTGAGTGTCGTTCAGCGGGAGAAACGTCCCACGAATCAGTTTCACCACGCTCGCCGAGATCCAGAACTTTGCGTTCGCCGCTCGCCGCGCGTTCGATCAGCGACGAGATGCGATCCGTCGCACGTGTGCCGATAACCATGTCTACCAAAGGCGCGTGATTGAACACTGACGCGCCTTCGAGTTGCGCCACGCAGCCCATCACGCCGACCAGCACTTCATGTTTTCGGGGCCGGGTGGCACGCACTTCACCGATCCTCGTGTAAACCTTTTGCTCTGCTTTCTCGCGTACCGAACAGGTGTTGAGCAGGACCACGTCCGCTTCGTCGGCTGAGTCGCATAGATCGTAACCCGACGCGCGCAAACCTGTAGCTGCTCGTTCCGTATCAGCAACGTTCATCTGGCAGCCAAAGGTTTCGATGTAAACTCGTGGCTTCATTTCGAATCCGTCAGAAGTGGCCACAGTCTACCAGAATCACCTGTCGAGATAAATCATGATTGGAAATGGGGCTTGCTTGATTCTTGGTGATTGCACTAGTAGTATCGCGAATGTTCGTAATCCAGATAAAAAGAAAGGCTCCTCATGTCCTTTAACAAGGTAATAATCGTGGGAAATCTCGGTCGCGATCCCGAGTTGCGCTACACGGCTCAAGGTACCCCAGTTTGTACCTTCAGCGTGGCCACGAATGAAAAGCGTAAAGATAGAAATGGAGAAATGCAGGACCACACGACGTGGTTTCGGGTGACGCTGTGGAATCGCCAGGCAGAAACTGCCTCACAGTATCTGCAAAAGGGACGTCCGATTTATATCGAAGGGCGTTTGCGCGTGGAAGAGTACGTTGATCGCGACGGCAAACCACGTCACTCGCTCGAAGTACACGCGACCGACATGCAGTTCATCGGCGGGCGTGGTGGTGGTGATGATATGCCGGCGGAACGCGCAGCATCTGCCGGCGCGTCTCAGAGTGGGCCGGCAGCGTCCGAAGCGGATTTGTCTGATGACGATATTCCGTTTTGATCCGTGGATCCCCAGCGGCCAAAGCCGCGCAACTTGGTGTAACGGCGGCTAAGACGATCTTCCTGCGAACAACTGACTGCTTCTGCCAGACGCTCGCTCAAGGCTGAGTCGAGGAAGCGAGCAGTTTGATCGTAATCGTTGTGGGCGCCGCCGGGCGGCTCGGGAATAATCTTGTCGATAATGCCTTCTTCGAAAAGGTGCTGTGCAGTGAGACGCAGACCTTCCGCGGCCAGATCTGCTTTTGACGAATCCTTCCAAAGAATCGCCGCACAGCCTTCAGGACTGATCACTGAATAGATCGAGTTCTCGAGCATCAGGACCTGGTCGCCCACGCCGATCGCAAGTGCCCCGCCAGAACCACCTTCACCAATCACCGTCACGATGATCGGCACTTTGATTTTCGCCATCTCGCGCAGGTTGTAAGCAATCGCCTCGGCTTGTCCGCGCTCTTCGGCATCGATGCCGGGATACGCTCCGGGTGTGTCGATGAAAGTGAAGATTGGCCGGCCAAACTTCTCGCCGAGTTTCATGATGCGCAGTGCTTTGCGATAGCCCTCCGGTTTGGGCATGCCGAAGTTTCGATAGCTGCGTTGCTTGGTGTCACGACCTTTCTGATGGCCCACAACCACAACCGGCAATCCGTGAAAGCGCGCATAGCCGGCGACGATGGCCGGGTCTTCGGCGAAGCGTTTGTCGCCGTGAAGCTCCACGAAGTCTTCAAACAGCCGCTCGATCAAATCCAGCGTGTACGGCCGGTTCGCATGACGCGCCAACTGCACGCGCTCGAAAGCCGTCCGCTGTTCGCCTGCCGGCGAGACCGGCTCTGATTCTTTTTTTCCGTCTTTGCCTTTGGCCATTTTTAATCTTCAGTCGTTATCAGACTCGCACGCCGTTCCCGTTGCCGTTTCCGCCTCCGTTGAAGTTCGACGGGTTCTCTACACTCACCTTGCAGCCCAACTTCTTCAATGCCTCTTCCAACTCGCTGGTTCGCTTAACACGCAGCGCCTGGTTGGCTCTGACGCGAACAATCGTGCCGTTGTCGGTAACAGTTTCGAGCGTGACGTCGCAATCACCGGGGTTGGTGCTTAACAACCCGAGGATCTCGTCACAGAGCGTCGGAAAATCGGTAGCCTGCGGCGTGCGTAAAACCAGAAACTCGCCGGTGCGCGACGCGGCATCAATACTCTGCATCTGGTCGACAATGATCGTGGGCGGATTATCCTCGCTCAGTTCCAGACGGCCAATAATCACGACCGCGAGGTCGTTTTGCAACAGCGCCGAGTGCTTCCGATAGACTTCGGGCCAGAGCACGCATTTCGTTCCGCCAGCCTCATCTTCCAAACGCAGCAGCGCAAACTTGTCGCCCTTCTTCGTCGTGCGCGTTTGCAGGTCGGTAATGATCCCGCCGCTCGTCACCCGGGTACCGGTATTCACGTTCGGCAGCTCCGACGAGCTGACCGCTTTCACATTCTGGAGCACTTCCAGATAACGCTCCAGCGGATGGCCCGAGATGTAGAAACCGAGCGCTGCCTTTTCCGCGGCCAGCATTTCGGTCGGCGTCCAGCCTTTTAGTGTCGGCGAGATCTCTTTCGTGAAGTCAATTTCTTCGGGCATCGCGCCGAAGAGTCCGCTCTGACCCACCGCTCGCTCGTGCTTCGACCGCTGTGCTTGCGAGAGCGCCGCGTCGATCGAATTGAACAACGCGCCGCGCCACTCGCGTGCTGAACGTCCGTCCTTTAGCGAGTCGAAGGCGCCGGCGCTGACCAGACTTTCGAAGACCCGTTTATTCAATGTCGACGACTCAACCCGCTCGGCAAAGTCAAAAAACGATCGAAACGGCCCAGCATCTCGCGCCTCACAAATCGCTTTAACAATCGACTGGCCGAGGCCCTTAATAGCGGTCAGCCCATAGCGGATGGCGCCGCTTAACGGAGTGAAGCCCGAATTGCTCTCATTAACATCCGGCGGCAGTAAAGCAATCTTCTGCGTCCGCAGCTCTTTCGAATACTTAAACACCTTCGCGGCGTCCTGTGCTTCGCTGGACAACACCGCAGCGTAGAAATGTTCGGGAAAGTGGGCTTTAAGATACGCCGTCTGAAACGCGAGATACGCATAGGCGACGCTGTGGCTGCGGTTAAACCCATAGTCCGAGAACTGCGCCATCAACGTAAAGATCTTCTCAGCCTTCTCCTGCTTGATGCCCCTTTCGACCGCGCCCGTGATGAACTTCTCTTCATGCACCGCCATCTCTTCGCGCTTCTTCTTACCCATCGCGCGGCGCATTAAATCAGCTTCGCTAAGTGTATAACCCGCAAGCTTCTGCGCGAGCTGCATGATCTGCTCTTGGTAGACGATGATGCCGTAAGTGTTGCTGAGAATCTCCTTCATCTCCGGCACCATATAACGCACGGCTTTCTTCCCGTGATGCCTCAGAATGAATTCATCAACCATGCCGCCGTCGAGCGGGCCAGGACGATAGAGCGCGTTCAGCGCCGCGAGATCTTCGAGCCCTTTCGGCTTCAACTTCCGGCAGATCTCCTGCATGCCCGACGACTCAAACTGGAAGATTGCCTCTGTCCTTCCCTCAGCGAATACTGCAAGTGCTTTATCGTCGTTAAGCGCTATATCAGACCACTTAATCTCCGTTTGATGCGACTGTTTAACGCTAATTAAGCAGTCATTTATAACAGTTAAAGCGGTAAGCGCTAAAAAATCCATCTTAAGCATGCCGGTTTTTTCCAGGTCCGACATGACATATTGAGTGGTCAGTTCCTCTTTCCCGGAGACGGCGATCGGGATCAGTTCCTGAAGCGGCAGGGGCGAGATGACGACGCCTGCGGCATGGACTGAAGAGTGACGTGCACAACCCTCAAGCCTGCGGGCGATCTCAAGTATCTCTTTAACCTGCTGGTTGGTCTCCATCTCACGCTTTAGTTCAGGTACTTGTTCAAGTGCCTGACTAATACTGACGTTGCGGCCACGCACCGGCGGCGGGATCATTTTCGCGATCCGCTCGACCTCGGCGTAAGGCACTTCCAGCGCCCGGCCGACGTCCTTGATGGCAGCCTTCGAAGCCAGGGTTCCAAACGTGATGATCTGGCAAACCGAGTCGCGGCCATAGAGATCGGCGACGTGGTTGATGACGTCACCACGGCCGCGGACGCAAAAGTCGATATCGATATCCGGGAGCGAGACGCGGCCCGGGTTCAGAAAGCGCTCGAAGAGCAGGTCGTACTGAAGGGGGTCGACGTCCGTGATCTCGAGGCAATAGGCGACCAGCGAACCCGCCGCCGAGCCGCGGCCCGGACCGACCGGAATCGCGCGCTCTTTCGCATAGCGGACGAAGTCCCAAACGATGAGAAAGTAACCGGGGAAGCCCATCTGCTTGATCATCTCGATCTCGCTCGAAATACGAGTCTGATAATCCCCGATCGGCTTGTTGAGCTCTCCGCGACCGATGAGCGGATCCCACATCTGCTGGCGCCGGCGTTCAAAACCCTCACGCACGACCTTCTCGAAGTAGTCGTCGACGGACAGGCCCTGATCCGATTCCGGAATCGGATACTGCGGCAGGTAATTGACGTCCTTGGGCAGCTTCAGATCGATGCGCTCGGCGATCTCGACCGTCCGCGTGAGCACGTCCGGCAGCTCGTCGCCAAAGATGCGCCACATCTCCTCCGGCGAGCGGACATAAAAATTCGGACTCGCGTAGCGCAAACGATTGGTGTCGTTGACCGTTTTACCGGAGCCAATGCAGAGCAGCACGTCGTGTGCGCGCGAATCGTCAGGCATCAGGTAGTGCGCGTCGTTCGTCGCGACCAGCGGCACGCCGGTTCGTTTCGACAGCTCGACGAGCGACTTGCGAATGCGCTGTTGCGGTTCGAGACCGTGTTCCTGAATCTCGAGGAAGTAGTTCCCTTTCCCGAGTATCTCTTCAAACTCGTGCGCTGCCTTCGCCGCCTCGTCGCACTTATCCTGCGCGAGCATCGCCGACGGCACGCCGGACATACACGCCGATAAAGCGATCAGCCCTTTGCTGTGCTCGGCCAACAGCTCTTTGTCGATGCGTGGCTTGTAATAGAAACCTTCGGTGTAGGCTTTCGACGTGAGACGCACGAGGTTCTGATAACCCTCGTAGTTCTGCGCCAGCAGTATCAGATGAAAGTTTGCCTTCTCGCCGGGCGCGCTCGCGGCTTTTTCCTTGCGGCTGCCGCGCGTGATGTAAGTCTCGCAACCGATGATCGGCTTCACGCCGTTGTTCTTCATCGCGTTGTAGAAAGAGATCGCGCCGAACATGTTGCCATGGTCGGTCATGGCACACGCCTGCATACCCAATTCGGCAACGCGGTTGGAAAGTGGTTTGATCTGAATTGCGCCGTCAAGAAGACTGTAGTCAGTATGTAGATGAAGATGTACGAATTGACGATCCGGCATCAGTGGTAAACCCATCCACAGATTAGGCAGAGACTCTGTGTAATCTGAGGATGGCCTTTATTCCCATTCTATCGTTGAAGGTGGTTTAGAGCTTATATCGTAAACAACTCTGTTAACGCCGCGTATCTCGGAAACTATCCTGCTCGACACTCGGCCGAGCAGATCGTGTGGCAGACGCGCCCAATCGGCGGTCATTCCGTCAACACTCGTCACCGCGCGAATCGCAATCACTCGTTCGTAGGTGCGCTCGTCGCCCATGACGCCGACAGTCGAAACCGGCAGGAGCACAGGAAACGCTTGCCACACTGAGTTGTACAACTCAGCGAGACGCAACTCTTCGTCGAGAATCCGATCGGCGGCCTGGACCAGGCGAATCTTCTCTTCCGTAACATCGCCGATAATACGCACGGCCAACCCGGGTCCGGGAAACGGATGGCGCCCGAGTATCTCCTGCGGCACACCAAGCTCGCGCCCAATCAGCCGCACTTCGTCTTTGAACAATTCGCGCAGCGGCTCGATCAGCTTGAGATTCATCTTCTCCGGCAGACCACCGACGTTGTGGTGACTCTTGATCACAGCGGAAGGTCCACGCACCGAGACGGATTCGATCACGTCCGGATACAACGTCCCCTGGACCAGGTAACCGACGTCTCCCAATCGCCGCGCTTCTGTTTCAAAAACGTCGATGAAGACTTTGCCAATCTGTTTTCGCTTCTGCTCGGGATCGGTTACACCACGTAACGCTTCGAGAAACTGGTTACCAGCACGAACACCGTTGATATTCAACTTCATGCTCTGCCCGAGCAACGCAAGCGTCCCTTCAAACTCACCTTCGCGCAGCAAACCGTTGTCGACAAAGATACAAGTTTGACGATCGCCAACCGCGCGATGAACCAGCGCCGCGGCAACTGTCGAATCAACTCCACCCGACAAACCACAAACCGCGCGACCCTTGTCACCTAACTGCGCACGAATCTTTTCAACCTGCTCTTCAATAACCGCTTCGGGCGACCAGTCGCCACGACAGCCACAAACCGAAAACAGAAAATTTCTGAGCACGTGTGCGCCGAGCGGCGTGTGGGCAACTTCCGGATGAAACTGCACACCGTAAATCCCGCGCGACTCATCTTCCATCGCGTTCAGCGCGTCGTCCGTCAACGCTGTGACCTGAAAACCGGGCGGCACTTCCGTGACGTGATCGCCATGACTCATCCAGACGTCCATCTCTTTCGGCAACCCGGAAAACAATCGGCTCGTCACGTCCAAAACCTTCAGCCGCGCGTAGCCAAACTCCCGGTTCGGCGACGACTCAACCGCGCCGCCGAGCTCGCGCGCGAAGACCTGGAAGCCGTAACAAATTCCCAAAGTGGGACAATCGACGGATTCGAGCAGCTCCGGCTGCGGTTTTGGCGCCGCCTCGTCGTAAACAGACGAAGGCCCGCCGGAAAAGATCAATCCTTTCGGCGATCGCGCTCGTATTGTCTCGACTGGGGTGTTAAAGGGAAGGATTTCACAATAAACACCCGCTTCTCTGACCCGACGGGCGATGAGTTGTGTGTACTGTGATCCGAAGTCAAGTATTATTACGGTTTCATGCTGTCGGACTTGGTTCATTGATTGATATGAAGTTGCAAATTATACATCTAGTATGCGTTTTGAGTCTCGCCTGGGGGAGTGTTTTTACCGGCCATAAGATTGACGAAGAACCACTCCTGTCTCAACCACTGACTGTACGCTGGCGTTACGAGTCAAACACTACCCTCAATCTCACGCCTGCTTTCGATAACGAGCGTGTCTATTTGCCACTTGCGGGCGGAATCATCGTTGCTCTGAAAGCGCGCGACGGGCAGTTGCACTGGCGCTCTGAATTGGGCGGAGAACTTTCCGCGTCGCCGGCTGCGGACGAAACCGCAATCTATGTCGCGTCGGAAACCACTGCGCCTAACGGTGAATCGCACGGTCAGTCTGGCGCTCTGCGTGCACTGGGACGCGAAGGTGGTGTGACGCGTTGGGTAACCGGACTCGGAAAGCCGTTGCGAGGTGCGCTGACACTTAGCGACACAAAAATCTTTGCCGGCGGCAGCGATGGGCGCGCTTACGCTTTCGACAAGCGAACGGGCGGCGTGTTTTGGTCGATTCCCTTTTTGACGCCTTTCAATGGTCAACCAGTGCTGAAAGACGGGCACGTTTATTTTGGCGGTGAAGACGGAACACTCTTCGCGCTCGATGAAGCGACTGGCCGTGTACTGTGGCGTTATCGCACAAAAGGCGCGGTGCGTGGACCGGTCGCGGTTGCGGAAAACATTGTGTTCTTTGGTTCCGGCGATGGCTACGTCTACGCGGTCAGCGCTGACAAGGGACGTTTGAAGTGGCGCAAACGAACCGGCGCGGGAGTTGAAGCCGTGACACTCGCGGGCGACACGATTCTCGCGGCTTCGCTGGACAACTTCGCGTACCTCCTGAATCTAAAAGGCACGCAGCTTTGGAAAAAGCAGTTGCCCGGACGAATCTCAGCGCAACCACTAACCGTTCAGGAAGCAGCGCTGTTCACACCGCTTTCGAGTTCCGCGGCTGTGGTGTTGGGATTAAAAGACGGGAAACAGGTGAATACGTTACCAACCGGTGGGGAACTCACGAGCTCAGCATCACCGATCATGGTTGGCGACGCGGTGATCGTGACTACGGAGCACGGGCTGTTGGCTTTTGCTCGTCCGGTCGAAGCTAAGAAACAGTAGAAGAATAACTCCCGCAAAGGCGCTAAGGCGCAAAGAAAAACTCCTGAAACGCGGTAGCGCTTTGCGCCTTTGCGGGAAAAACCTAATTACCTGAAGAGCGGCCGACCGGGTTTGGTTCGATCTTCGCTTCGGCAGATTCACCGCGGCGCCAAAAAACAGCCGCGACGCGCGTGAGGAGTCCGTGCAGGATGTAGGTGACGACGATCGCCAGAAGCACGTACTGCGAGTAGAGAAAGATCAACATTCCCACCGCGAGCGCTAGAATAATCATGCGCATGCTGCGAACGTTCGTGCCGACGGTCTTGAAGCTCGAAAAGCGCAACGTGCTCACCATCATCACACTCAACACACCAACCAATACCATCAACAAACCTGTATAGATCCGCGCGCGCTCAGGGCCGAAATAAGTCAGCGGCACCGGCGAGAAATGAACGAGCGCCGCGATTAGGCCGCCGGCGACCGGAATCGGCAAACCAACATAGTTCTTCTTATCGACTTTCGGAGTTCCTTCAGCAAGGATCCGTGGCCGTGACGACTGCACGTTGAAACGCGCGAGACGAAACGCGCCGCACAGCAGATACATGAACGACAAAAACCAGGCGAGCCGGTGCAGATCGCTGCCTTCCGTCAAACTCGCTCCGTAACCCCAAACATAAGCGAGCACCGCGGGCGCAATGCCAAACGTCACCACATCGGCGATCGAGTCGAGTTGAATTCCGATCTCGGTCGTGGTCTTGGTCAAACGCGCGATACGGCCGTCGAGCATGTCAAACAACAGCGCCCAGCCGATCGCCACCGCCGCACTGTCGAAATGCGACGCAGCAGCCGAAATGTCCGGATTCCCGCTGCCGAGGATCTGAAAACCGCGCAACGACGCCATCACCGAGAAGAAACCCATGCCGATATTGGCCGCGGTGAATACCGACGGGATCAGATAGAGCCCTTTGCGCAAGCCGCGCCGGGGAGGATTTGGCGTCTCGTGATCGTCGTGTTCCATATCAGGAAATTCTCCCGATTACGGTGGTGCCGCCGCGCACGCGATCGCCTTCTGAGACAGTGACCTTTACGTTCGCAGGTAGCAAAATATCAGTGCGAGAACTGAACTTGATCATGCCGAAACGTTCGCCGAGTTTAAGTTGATCGCCCTTCCCTTTCCAACAAATCACGCGCCGCGCAAGGATGCCGGCAATCTGTTTGCAGACGACCGTGATCTTCTCACCTTGAATCGTGAGCGCGTTCTGCTCGTTCACGAGACTGGCCTCTTCTTTAGTGGCCATCAAAAACTTTCCCGGCGAGTAAACAACGTCGACGATCTTGCCCGGGATCGGCGAGCGATTGATATGCACGTCAAACGGCGACAGAAAAATACTGATCAAAGTCGGCCCATTCGCATCCGTGGCGGGCGATTCGATTCGAGTAACACGCCCGTCAGCAGGAGACACCACCACATCCGGATCGCTTGGCGGAACGCGTTTCGGATCACGAAAGAAGTAGGCCATGAACAGCGCTAACAAAAAGAGCAACAGCCCGACATACCACAGCCCAAAGATCGTCGCTGCCACGCTCAACAGGAGCGGCACGACAATATAAGGAATACTTTCTCGAACGATACCCACAGCCATTTTTGATTTTCGATTTTCGATTTTCGATTTTGGATTGCCTATGACTACGGCGACCTGCTTCAAATTGGCAATCGGCAATCAAAAATCGGCAATTCTATTGCTTACATCAAAAAGGGACGCGTACTTTTGGTTCCACGTCCCTTGCAAAACTTTCGGAGAAACTGCTAACGGGCAGCTTCAGTGACTCAAGCTCTGTGTTTTCTGGTATTGCAACATTATGGAATACATCTGATCTTTGAGGGCGAGTTTTTTCTTCTTGAGCGTGATCTCCTCCAGTTGTTCTTCGTCGCTCGGATAGGTAAGAGCTGATAATTCGCTGAGACGTTCCTCGTACTTGTGATGTTCCCGAGCCAATTCACGGAATTCCGGGTCGCGGTTTATCAACTCTTCTTTCAAACTATCCGTGGTTGCCATGCTCATTTCGTGCATTTCTCCTTTCAGTTAAGACAGATGGAGTGGACAGGCTGGTGGTGGAGCTAAACTGGGTCTTGTAGCTCCCTTAAGATTATCTCGCACGCCAAAAATGTTAGCCCAACAACACCGCCAGCGCAAGCGGGTAATTTGCCTCGCACGTGTTAATTCGTACGCAGATCCAGGCTCATCACCACCGCATCCTCGGGCGGATCGGAATAATAGTTCGATCGCCTCGCAATCGCTTTGAAACCACACTGTTGATACAGCGACTGCGCCGCGGCATTTCCACTGCGAACCTCAAGAAAAGCCATCGTGGCGTGCTTTCTGCGCGCTTCGTCGAGCACGCGGCCCAGTAACAAACTGCCGTATCCCCGACGGCGATACTGGTCGCGGACAGCAATGTTATTGACGTGAAGTTCGCCCGCGGTTTCCCGCGCAACGATGTAACCGGCGATCTGGTGCTGTTCCAAACTACGCGGTTCGAGTGATCTCGCAACAAGCATCAACTCGCGATTGCCACCCTGTAATTCAGCGTAATACGCCGCCCAACCCCAACGGCTCAGGCCCGATTGCTCCTCGATATCCACGACTTCGAGCAGATCGTGCTCGGTCATGCGCTCGATAGCGAGCTCCGTCTCTTCTGCTGGGGCTTTGGGTTCGGCGCTCATGAAACTTTCAATTCCGCATCCGACGGGCGGACGTAAATTGCCTGAAGCGCGTCGGGCGCGACTAACCGATCCTGCCTGAAGTTTCTCAGCGCCAGAGCTGCGACGTACGGTGCCAGGTTCTCAGTTCGCGGTGCGATACGCCATTGTTTTCCGGCAGCCAAGCTCTCGATTAACTCGCGTTGCGCAAGCGCGCCTTCGCCACACCACAAAGCCGTTTCCAGCGAACCATATTTGTCAATCATCTTCTGCGGCGAGATGTGCGACGGCTCATCGAGCACCCTCACGGCATCCGCCGAGACCGAAAACAATTGTGCAAATACCTCGCCACGTCCGGCGGGCAGCAACGCGACTGAAGTTTCTGAAACAGCGCCAGCCAAAGCCACCGCCTGGAGTGTTGGGACGGCGGCACACGGACGGCCCAGCGTTGCCGCTAATGCTTTGACAGTCGCGATGCCGATTCTTAGACCAGTAAAGCTTCCCGGCCCAGCGGCCACACCAAACAGGTCGATATCAGCAATCTTGAAGTTCGTCTTATTCAGCAACTTGTCGAGATCGGCGAGAAGCGTGTTCGAGTGTGACACGGACGGATCGCCGGAGACACTCGCGATCAATTCCCTCCCGCGTGTAAGCGCGAGACTGCCAGACATCGTGGCGGTTTCGACCGCGAGAATTAGAGGTTCAACAGGCATCTCTTACAACTTCTGTAACGAAAACTCATCGAGCCACACAACACCAAAAATCGGACACGGTGACGAGGAACAATTATCTCTTACTAAACTAATGACGACCGCCTCAGACTGCGCCGTAAACTCAACGCTCCACTCCTGCCAGGCGCCTGTCGCTGACGGAAACGCGTTTGATTTTGCCAGTACCTGATTATCTGTCGCATCAGTCAATACGATCCGCGGCGGTCCGCCGGTCACGAGATCCTTCGTCTTGATCGCAAAACCTACACGATACGACACTCCACGCCGGACAACGATCGTCTGCGATAACAACTGCGCGCCCGGCTCCCATTCGCCCTCAAAACTAACTTGCAGACTTCTCTGACCGCTGAGTTTCTCCGAAACGTCGAGCGTCACCAACGGGTTCGTTCGCACACTCGGAAGCGTCCAGCCGGCCATCGAACCATTCAGAAACACTGCTTCTTCAAAACTGCTGTTCAGGATCTCTTCCGCCTTCTTGCTTCCGGCCCACAGACCGACAAATGCGGTGGAACTCTTCGAGGCAGACAGCAGCCGTGTCAGTTCGTCTCTATTCTCGTCGGAAAGCGGAGTAGTGAG
>Ga0307505_10000397_pt1 | contig 49271 bp, 35 predicted proteins | sample 23_S_MG_FD_202183 | JGI IMG/M metagenome (GOLD analysis project Ga0307505, IMG submission 202183) | Soil microbial communities from Populus trichocarpa stands in riparian zone in the Pacific Northwest, United States - 23_S | ecosystem: Environmental > Terrestrial > Soil > Riparian zone > Trees...
GCGAAGGATCTCGTGCAAAGAACGCCGACCACGCGAGCACAAGAACCGCACTCTCGTCCAACCTGCGCGGGTTTCGCTTACCGCAGGAGATCCTTCGCAGCCCACCCGCCGCCCGCTCAGGATGACAGGTTGGTAGGCCGCGGATTTCTGCACACACTCTCAGGATGACAGGCTGGACAGCCGCGCTTTCTGCACACTCACCCAGAGAGTGACCCTCCGAAACGTCGCAACTGCTCCCGACAAGACGAGAAGCGCGTTCCCGCGCGAGATACGCCGCGGAAATCCTCCCGCTCGTCACGCCGATGATTCAGCTCGTCACAAGGTCGTCGCCCATCCGGGCGCTGCGGGGCACCATACGCCGCGAAAGGAGAAGCGATGAATCTGTTTGCAATGATGCTGTTGGTTCTCATGACACTGCCGTGCTCCGCGGACGAGACTGCGATCAACAAGGCGGTGGCGAAACGGGTCTACGAAGAAGGGCTGAGCCGCGGGATCTTCACGGTGCCGTACACGGACGACTTCGTCGGACACGGGGGCTCGACGACGTTCACCCACGAAGACGGCATGAAGGAGGCGAAGGGATGGCGCTCCGCCTTTCCCGACCTCGCCGTGAACGTCGATCTCATGATCGCCGAGCGCGATCTGGTCGCCGTCCGCTGGACTGCGCGCGGCACGAATACCGGAACGGGGAATGGCATCCCGGCGACCGGTCGGAAGGTGGAGGTGAGCGGCACCGCGGTCTTCCGCTTCGTGGACGGCAAGATCGCCGAGGAGTGGACCTCGGCCAATACGCTCGGCCTGATGAAGCAACTGGGCCTGCGGTAAGCTGAACACCATGCGACGCGCGCTGATCATCGCCGCAGGCTGGACGCTCTGCGGCGTGCTGCTCGCAGCGCAGGCGTACGTCTCGGCGGCGATGCGCGGCGAGCCGATCGGCTGGGGGCGCCCGCTCGGGATCTGGCTCGCTTGGGCCTGGATCTGGGCGCTCCTCACGCCGGCGATTCTGCGTCTCACCGCGCGATATCCGTTCGGCAGAGGACGGGCGCTGCGCAGCGTGCTCGTGCATGCAGCCGGCAGTGTCGTCGCCGTACTGCTCAACCTCGCGTTCTTCGCGCTCGTCGCTCCGCTGGTCGGAGCGACGAGCTCCGCCGGCTCCTGGAGCGCGACCTTCCTCCGGGTCCTCGGATCGACGTTCCTGCTCGACCTTCCTGCCTACTGGCTGCTCGTCATCGTGGCCGAGACCACGCGCCTCTCGCGTCTCGAAGGCCAGTTTGCAGAAGCGCGGCTGCTGGCGCTCAAGGCGCAGCTACAACCGCATTTCCTGTTTAACGCGCTCAACACGGTGTCTGTGTTGATGCGCGAGGACGCCGACGCCGCGGACGACGTGCTCGTGAGACTCAGTGGATTGCTCAGGAAAACGCTCGACAGCTCCGCGAAGCACGAAGTTCCGCTGCGCGAGGAGCTGGAGATCATCGAAGCGTATCTCGAGATCGAGCGCTTGCGCTTCTCCGACCGCTTTGCCTATCGCATCGACGTCGCCGGCGAGGTGCTCGACGCTCCGGTGCCTCCGCTCATCCTGCAGCCGCTCGTCGAGAATGCGATCCGTCATGGCATCGCGCGGCGCATCGCTGCGGGACGGATCGAGATCGCTGCCGCGCGACGGAACGGCCGGCTGCAGTTGACCGTGCGCGACGACGGGCCGGGGGTTGCGGCCGGTGCGCGCGACGGCATCGGCCTGTCGAACACACGCGCGCGATTGCAGCAGCAGTACGGTGCGCGACATACGTTCGCTCTCGCCACGCACCGCGACGGCGGCACGATCGTCTCGCTGGAGATCCCCGCGTGATTCGCGTGCTCATCGTCGACGACGAGCCGATTGCGCGGCGCGGCATCCGCCAGCAGTTGCGGAGCGAAGCCGACCTCGAGGTCATCGGCGAATACGGTGATGGAGCGGCGGCGATCGAGGCAATCACGGGGCTCGCACCCGATCTCGTCTTTCTCGACATCCAGATGCCCGAGGTCGGTGGCTTCGACGTCGTTGAAGCGATCGGTATCGCGCGAATGCCTGCGGTCGTGTTCGTCACCGCTTATGACGAGCATGCACTTCGCGCGTTCGACGTGCATGCGGTCGACTACGTGCTCAAGCCGATCGACCGGCATCGCTTCCGGACCGCGGTCGAGCGCGCACGGCGGCGACTGGCGCACGCGCCGGAGCAGCTCGACAGTCAGTTCAATAGTCAGCTCAACAAGCGCATCGCGGCCGTGCTCGGAGAGCTCGGACGCCCGGCGCACGACTTCGCGAAGCGGCTCGCCATCAAGGGCGACGGACGCGTGATCCTCGTCGACGTCGACGAGGTCGATCGACTCGAAGCGGCAGGCAACTACGTCGAGGTGCACAGCGGAGCGCGTCATCATCTCGTGCGCGAGACGATGGCCAGCCTCGAGGCGCGGCTCGATCCCGCGCGCTTCGTCCGCGTCTCACGCTCGTCGATCGTCAACGCGACCCGGGTCCGCGAGCTGCAGCCGATGTTCAACGGCGACTTCGTCGTCATGCTGCGCGACGGCACGAAGGTCGCCGGCAGCCGCCGCTACCGTGCGGCCTTGGACATGCTCACACGCTGACGCTGCGCTCACGAGTTGTGGAGCGGTGCGGGTGCCAGCTCGACACCTTCGTAAATCGAGGTATCCTCTGCCTCTCGATACATACGGCAATGAAGAAGATCTGGTTCGTCGCTTTCCTGATGGTCGTGGCCGCGTCCGCGGACGGCGGGGTCGTCTACCGCTATTCGTCGTTCTGGGGAAACCCGCTCATCAAGGGTGTGTCGGGACGCGTGTGGGTCGAAGGTACGAGCCAGCGTGAGGAGCTCGATCCCGACACCTCGAACCCGCGCTCCTGGGACGTGGCGATCTCAAACGGCACAGAAACCCGTCTTGTGAACCTCGGCAACCAGACGTGGTATTGGAAGAAGCCGGCCAAGGTGCCGACCGAGCTCCAAATCGAACTGGATGGAAAACCGAAGATCGAGCACAGAGTGGAAGAAACGGAGACGGTCGCCGGCCGCACGGCGACGAAACACGTGATCCTGTTCGCGTACAAGCAAGTGCAGAACTTCGGCGGAACCCGCGTGGGGACGACCTTCAGCACTACCGTGTTCCTCTGGATCGCGCATGACCTTCCGACGGTGCCTCTGCGGCACTTTGTGTCGAGCCCACACGACGCAGTCAACCGCGCTCTCACCGAAGTGCTCGAGGGAATCGACGGAATGCCTCTGCGCCTTCGGACCTCCTCAACCCGGAGGATGGACGGTGGCCCGCCGTTCACGACTTTCGTGGAGACGGAGATCTCCGGCATCGAGCTCAAGGACATCGCGGCCGCGAAGTTTCAGGTGCCGCCGTCATTCCGAGAGCAGGAGCCGGTGTACGGGTTCGCCAGTCCGGAGTGATGATCTCGTCGTGCCATCCCGTTCCTCATCCGCCTGAAGGCGTGGGCTATCTTCTCTCGCCCGCTACGCGGGCGTCTGGAGTTTGGACATCATCGGCGGGCCAACCATCAATCCGCGTCGCCGGCGCCAGGATCTGACTGCGGAGTGAAACGTGTCGTTCGACCCGACACAGCGCGTGTATTGACAACTATCTATATAGGTTGTAATCTATGCGCATGGAGCAACTGGACTACGTCTTTGCCGCTCTTGCGGATCCCACCCGGCGAGGAATCGTGGTGCACCTTGCGCGCGGTGAGGCCTCGGTGTCAGAGCTGGTTGGCCGCTTCTCGTTGACGCAGCCCACGATTTCCTCGCACTTGAAGGTGCTGGAGTCTGTAGGACTGATCTCGCGTCGCAAAGAGGCTCAGTTGCGGCCGTGCAAACTGGTGCCGGAGCGACTGAAGGCCGTCACCGACTGGCTGGAGCAGGTGCAGGAGATCTGTGAAGGCAACTACAAGCGTCTCGATGCGTTGCTTGCAGAGTTAAAGCAACAAGAGAAAAAGGAGCGAAGGAAATGAAACCCGCCGAAGCAAGCCTGCCGTCAGATACCGAGGTACTCGTCAAACGGAGCTTCGATGCTCCCGTCAAACTGGTGTGGCGGGCCTACATGGAACCGGACCTGATGCGTCGTTGGTGCTCGGGCCCCCCCGGTTGGTCGATGCCTGTCTGCGAGATGGATATGCGCGTCGGCGGCCACTATCGCTGGCGCTGGCGCAGTGACGAGAACGGCCAGGAGTTCGGATTCTCGGGCGAGGTTCTGGAAGTCGTTCCGCACGCGAGAATCGTGCATACCCAAATCTACGATCCGGGTGATCTGGGCTTTTCCATGGGGGGTGAACCATCGATCGTGACCGTCACCTTCCAGGAAGCCGAGGGGATTACGAACGTGGCGACCTCGATCAAGTTTGCTTCGCAGGCCGACCGCGACGCCGCGTTCTCTACTGGCATGACTGATGGTATGGAGACGAGCTACCAACTGCTCGACCGAGTGCTGGCTGAAGGGTGACGAGTGATGCTGCGCATGACGATCATCGTCCCGATGGTGAACGACTTCCTTGATGCAAAGCCGCAAGAGATGTGCGGAGAACTGCAACCTGTGTGCGTGCGGGCCGTAGTCCAGACATCCCACGATCGTCCGGACATCCGAACAGCAGCGATGAGGGGCGACTGAGGGGCCGTGTCCACCGGACGGAGGTTGCCCTGAGCCGACCCTCGATCAACATCTTGTACGTCGCAGTCGTGGCCCTAGCAGTCGCGTGGACGTTTCTCGCCCACGAGGGCGCTCACTGGGCTGCCGGGGAGTTGCTGGGAAACCCGATGGGCATGAATGCCAACGCGGCCTGGCCGGAGAGCAGGCACTTCCTCCAGCCGTGGCACGGGAGGGTGGTCGATGCGGCGGGTCCACTGTTCACGCTCCTCCAGGCCATCTTGGCGTTCGTCCTGCTCGTCAGAACCGGCTCGAGACTCGCCTACCCATTCGTCCTGTCCTCACTGATCATGAGGATCCTCGCGACCGGAATCAGCGTCTTCAACCCCAATGACGAAGCCCGCCTGAGTCTTGCCCTGGGCCTCGGCACCTGGACCTTGCCGCTGGCGATGTGTATCGCCCTTCTCGCCTTGACCATCGCGGCGTCCCGAAGATTGAACGCCGGCGCGGCGTTCAACGCTCTGAGCGTGGTCCTCATCGTGGTCTTCAGCTCGATTCTCATTCTCGCCAATCAGTACGCTGCCACAAGGTGATGCCAGCCGCCACGATCGACGACCTCAACGCGGTGATCCTCATGCGGCACCGCTAAACGCGTGGGCTACGCGAGGGACTTCGCGGGTTGACGTCCATCAGTCGCATGGCAACTCAACCCGCAACCCGCAGCTCAGTCGCGCCCGGGACGATCCTCGGAGAGGTAGTGCCTGCCGACGTAGAGCATCGTGGCGAACCGGCGCAGCAAGGGCTCACCGTGATGGACTCCCTCGGCGAAATCGCCGCCGGTGGCCCAGTCTTCGACGGAGCGGAGGAAGTGGTGCGTGGAACGCGTTTCCCAATGGCCCGCGGTCGCGCAGGCGAAGTAGCTGCCCGAGCAGCTCTGCTCTTCCTCGCAGTTCTCCCGTAGAGCGGTCAGGAATCGCAGAAACGTCTTCTCGTCGGTGATTTTCTCGATCAGGTTCATGAGGTCGTTCGGCATGGGTGCGCTCCTCTCTCTCTATGGTGGATTGTATGCGGGCGGCACGGCCGCCAGCGCTGGTTTGGCGTAGCCTTTGGGCACGATGAAGCCATCGGACTTGAAGAAAGGCCGAGGAGCGCCGGCGTCCCCGCCGGCTGGCCGTGCGGCGTCCCGCCGCGGGCGGGGGCATTCGAGCCGAGAACCCAGCATCTCGAGACGAGCGTCCTTCGCGCAAGGCGCGCTCCCCCGCCCGGGGCGAGGACGCCCCCCGGCCAGCCGGCGGGACACCGGCGCTCCGCTGTGGCCGCCGTCCGTCGGGCGCTTCTACCTTGCGGTTCCGGCTTCCGGGAAGTGATAGAGGCGGATGGATTTGCCGATGCGGATGAAGGGCTTGCCCTCGGTGAACCATTCGTCGACCCAGGCTTGAAGCTCGGGACTGTGGCCGCGACCTTGGGCGAGCTGGAACTCGCTGACGGCGACCCATCCGTGCAGGGGCTTCCAGGCCTCGAGCAGGGTGAAGGGAGGGAGGCCGATGCGGTGGAAGAAGGCGTTGTCGGGGTTGAGGGAGATGGTGAGGTGGGGGATCTCTTCGCGACGCGCGTAGCGCACGAGGCGAAGGACGTCCTGTCCCCAGTCGACGTTGCTGTCCGTGAGGATGCGCTCGGGGTGATCGCCCGCGAAGGCGTTGAACCAGGGCAGGTAGTCGGGATGCTCTTTGTAGGTGCCGATGAGGAGCCAGGCGATGAGGGCGATGCTGAGCCAGCGGATGCGCCGGAGCTCGACAACGGCGAACGCTGCGGCGATCACGAACGGCGCATAGAACGGCAGGACGTGGCGGACGCCGATGTTGATGTGGCCGGTCATGGCCACGCCGAGGATGGCCAACGCGATCAGCAGGACTTCGATCCCGCGACGCCGGATGATCGTCAGGATGAAGCCCGTCAGGCCGAGGATCAGGAGCGGGATCGGCGTCTTATAGAAGAGGGCCAACGGAAAGTAGTACCACCAGCCTTTGACGCTGAGCTTTCCGAAGAGGAACGCGCGGTGGCCGTCGAGGTCGTGGAGTTTCACCTCCATCGCACCCATTGCATAGAGCGGTGCCGGTACGGGAAGGAAGGCGAGGTTCTTGTTCGAGAAGATCTTCTCGGCCGCGTCGGGGCCGCGCGCGTCGGCGTCGGCGATGGTTCCGAAGGTGAAGCCGTACGCACCCCATACCAGCAGGAACGCCACCGTCAATGATCCGAGGATGCGCCACGAGGGGATGCGCAGACGAGCCAGGCAGAGCGCGAATGCGCCTGCGGGGAAGTAGAGGAGGAAGGAGTACTTGGACAGCCCGCCGGCGGCGATGGCCAGGCCGAGCAGCAGGGCGCGTTTCCAGGAAGGCTGCTCGAGAAAGAGAGTGAGCGCGTACAGGGCGAGCGGCAACGTGGCCGCGATGGCCATGTCGGTGGTGGCCAGTCCTCCGAGCGCGAGGATGGGAGGCAGCGCGGCGTAGAGCAGTCCCGCGATCAGGCCAGCGGCCGGAGAGAAGAGGTGCCGGCCCCAGAGAGCGACGACGATGATGCCGAGGGCGAGGAAAGGGAGGTTTCCCAGACGCGCGCGACCGAGGTTCTGCGTGTAGCGGTCATTGCGCAGGAGCAGCTCGTTGCCGCGATCGCTCGCTTTCTCTCCCACCGGAGCGGGACTGTCGAGGAACGGCAGCGCGAAGAAGACCCGCGCGAGGGGTGGATGATGAAGGTCGGCCTTGAAGTCCCAACGCTTGAGGACTTCGTATCCGGTGATGAGATGCCAACCCTCGTCAGCGGTCTGGCTGAACACGCGATGGGTGGTGGTGACCAAGGCGACGGTCACGAGAACGATCGCGGCCAGCCACGCTCCGAAATGCTTCACCGGCGGAACCGCGTCAGGTTGGTTGGTCATGTCGTTGTTCGGGCTACTGGTGGTTTCGCGCGTGCTCACAATCTCCTGTCATCCTGAGCGGGTGGTTGGGTGGGTGCGAAGGATCCCCTGCCGATGCACGACACTCGCTCCGTCGGCAGGGGATCCTTCGCGCCCACCCGCCACCCGCTCAGGATGACAGCACTAGCAACGGGTTCAATTCAAGGAATGCAGTAAAGACGGATCGAGCGCCCAATCCGTCTATTGGGGCGCCCTTTCAACCAGCGCAGCCGGCTGTGCCGACGGCTCAGGGGATGAAGTAGAGGCGGATGGTCTTGCCGACCTGGCGCACGGGGCGGTAGGTCTTGAGCCAGTCGTAGTCGCCGTTTGCTTCGCCGAAGCGGAGCCAGTTCTCACTCACGGCCACCCAGCCGGTGACTTTCTGATGCGGCACCAGACCGGTGGCGTGGATGCCGTGCGCTTCGAGCCGCGTGCTGTTCATGAAGGCGGTATGGAGCTCTTCGATCTTCAACTCCTCCACCGTTCGGGCCAGTCGGAGCACGTCCTGTCCCCAGTCGATGTTGCTGTCCGCGGCGAAGTAGGAAGGGCTCGGTTGCGCGAGCTCGTTGAACCAGGCCAAGTAGTCGGGATGACGGAAGCCCACGCCGGCGAAGAGCCAGAGTGCCAGGCCCGCGAGGGCGGTACGGCCGAAGGCGTCGCGACTCTTCTCCCAGATGCAGGCCACTCCGTACGCGGCCACGATGGAGAGCGGCGCGAGGATGGGGAGGATGTGGCGCGCGCCGATGTTCAGCGAGGTCGTCATCGCCGTCAGCAGGATGGCCGTGGGGATGAGCACGAACTGCAGGCCGTTGCGGTCGCGTGCGCGGATCAGCGAGAACACGCCCCAGGCCACGAGCAACAACCAGGGAAGCGGGGACTTATAGAAAAAGACGACCGGGAAGTAATACCACCAGCCGGTGCGGCTCTCGTGGCCGAGGAGATAGGCGGTGTGGCCGAGCAACTCGTGCAGCTTCACCTGGGCCATGCCCAGGGCCATGGCCGGCGCGGGGATGGGGACGTTGCCGATGAACTGCGCGAGCGGCTTCAGCGGAAAGGGTGCGGCCCATTCCAGGATGTTCGCGCCGTCGGCCACGACGTCTGCCGGACGGCGGAAGTCGAAGCGGTAACCGCTCCAGACGACGAGGAACGCCAGGAGCAGTGCAGCCAGTGCGGTGGTCCAACGCGCGCGCAGGGGCCGTCGCAAGAAGAGCACGACGACGACCGCGGGCGGGAAGAAGACCACGAACGAGAACTTCGAGAGCAGACCCAGCCCGATCGCGAGCCCGAGAAACGCGCCGCGCCCCATGCTCGGAGTCTCGAGGTAGAGGTCGAGTGCGAACAGCGCCAACGGAAGCGTGGCGGCGACGGAGAGATCGGTGGTGATGAGGCCCGCGTGCCCGAGGAGGAGCGGCAGGGAGGTGAAGAGCGCGACGGAGATCATGGCCACTGCAGGGGAGAACGCTCGACGCGCCCAGGCCGCCACCGAGAGGATGGCTACGACCAGCAGCACGAGGTTGCCGAGACGCGCGCGGGCGAGATTCTTCACGTAGCGGTCGCCGTGGTAGAGCAACTGATTGCCCCGCTCCACCATGTTCGAGGGTTGCGGGTCAGGCAGGCCGGCCAGTCTGAGCGGCAGCGCGCCGAGGACGCGCGCCAGCGGCGGGTGCGTCATGTCGAGCGTGAGCTCGCCTTGGAACCATTCGTATCCGGCCGCGAGGTGAATGGGCTCGTCGACCGTGGCGCTGAACGTGCGATGCGTCGACGCCACCCGCACCACGGCCACGATGGTCAGCGCGGCGATGACCGCCGCATATCTCCAGTCGCGCTGCATCGCTGCAACGATAGCAGGGCTGGCGGCTGGTGCTGAGTGCTGGGTTGTCAGTTGTCGGTTGTCGGTTGTCTGGGCCTGATCGCGCCACGGAGATCACCCGCAACTGAGAACCGACAACGGACAACGGTCGCGGACCTCTCGTTCGCTGTGTTCGTTGAGCCGCAGGCTTGGACACAGAGCGCAGGGCGTGGGAGCGGTTGGCCGTGTTGGTGATCGGTTGTCTGGGCTTCGTCACGAAGGATCACCCACAACCGACAACCGACAACCGCCAACCGATTGGCGGTTAGACTGACCGGCGTGAGTCGCAGTCGTGTCCTTCGCATCGTGGTCGCGATCCTCCTCCTCGCGGCGTTCCTGACGGCGATGCGTTTTCTGCCGTTGGGCGCCTGGATCGCGTCGTTTCAGGCGTGGGTGAAGGAGATCGGTCCGGTCGGGTACGTGGTCTACGTCCTCGTGTACATGGTCTTCTGCGTGCTGGGGATTCCCGCGTCTCCGCTGACCATTGGTGCAGGCGCGATCTTCGGCTTCGCGGCCGGCTCCATCGTGGTCATCATCGGCGCGACCCTCGGCGCCACGCTTTCGTTTCTTCTGGCGCGCACCGTCATGCGACGTCGCATCGAGGCCCTCACCGCGGACAACGCCAAGTTCCGCGCGCTCGACCGGGCCATCACTCGCGAAGGCGGGCGCATCGTTTTCCTCGTGCGCCTCGCGCCGGTCTTTCCGTTTGCCTATATCAACTTCGCGTTCGGCCTCACCGGCGTTCGTTTGTGGTCGTATGTGGTGGCCACCTTCTTCGGGATCATCCCGGTCACTCTGGCCTTTGTCTACATCAGCGCCACCGCCGCCCAAGCCGCCTCCACCGACATGAGCAATGCCCGGCTGGCCATCAACATCGTCGGCGGCGTCCTCGCGGTCGTGGCCACCGCCTTCGTGACCCGCGTCGCCACTCGCGCGATCAAGAAGGCCGGCGTGGACGATGAGCCTCCCTCGGCGTAGACGTGCGGGGGGACGGTTCTGGGACGAATGGGACTTATGGGACGAATGGGACTTATGGGACTTGAATCGTCCCATTCGTCCCATAAGTCCCATCCCGCTACAGCATGCGTCTCTGTGGTGAACCGTCCCTGGGCGGGTGGTGCGAAGGGGATATGCTTACCCCTTCACACAGGAGGCAGCCAATGACCAACCCCCTCGCGCAACTGGCAAAGACCGGGCAGAGCGTGTGGTTCGACCAGATGGAGCGGAGGCTGGTTTCCTCCGGGAAACTCCAGCGCATGATCGACGAGGACGACCTGCGCGGTCTGACCTCGAACCCGACGATTTTCGAGAAGGCCATCGGTGGCAGCGAAGACTACGACGGTCAGTTGCGCATGCTGGCCTCGCAGGGCATGTCCCGGGATGAGATCTATGACGAGCTGGTGATCGAAGACATCAGCAACGCGGCGGACGTTTTCGCGCCGGTGTACGAGCGGACGAACGGCGGCGACGGTTACGTGAGCCTCGAGGTCTCGCCGCTGTTGGCCAGTGATACCGCCATGACGGTGTCCGAGGCCAAGCGGTTGTTCACGCGCGTGGCGCGTCCGAATCTCATGGTGAAGATTCCGGCCACGCCGGAAGGCATCCCGGCCATCGAGCAGGCCATCGCGGCCGGGATCAACATCAACGTCACGCTGATCTTCAACAACGAGGTGTACGCGCAGGTGATCGAAGCCTACCTGCGCGGGCTCGAGAAGCGCGCGTCGCAGGGCCTGCCCATCGGCAACATCGCGTCCGTGGCCAGCTTCTTCGTGAGTCGCATCGACGCGGTTGCCGATAAGCAACTCGAAGAGAAGGGGAAAGACGATCCGTCACTGGTGGCTCTGCAGGGAAAGATCGCCATCGCCAACGCCAAGACGGCGTACCAGCTCTTCAAGCAGGTCTTCGGCAGCGATCGTTTTCTGAAACTGCGCGACCTGGGTGCGCGCGTGCAACGTCCCCTGTGGGCTTCGACGGGAACCAAGAGCGCGAATTATCCGGACACGCTTTACATCGACTCCCTCATCGGAGCGGACACCGTGAACACGATCCCGCCCGCGACCTACGACGCGTTCCGCGACCACGGCACGGTCGAGCTCACGCTGGAAGAGGGCGTCGACGAAGCCGAGCGCGTGCTGGCCACGTTCCAGACGAAGGGCTTCAGCCTGAAGGCCATCACGGAGAAGCTCACGGCCGACGGCGTGAAGTCGTTCGAGGACTCGTTCCGCCAGCTCATGGACACGATCGAGGCCCGCCGCGATGGGGTCGTGCGCGGACTGCCCGACAGGATCGCCTTGCACAACGTCTCCGTGGACGACGCCATCGCGCGGATCGACAAGGACAAGTTCGTTTCCCGGATCTGGGCCAAGGACTCGTCGCTGTGGAAGTCGGACGCCGAGCATCGGAAGATCATCGACAACGCCCTGGGATGGCTGCAGGTGCCCGCGGTCCTGGCCAAGTCGGCCCGCGAGCTCGAGGAGCTCGGCGAGAAGCTTCGCCCCGAGTTCGACCACGTCGTCGTGCTGGGCATGGGTGGCTCCAGCCTCTGCTCGGAGGTCGTGCGCCGGCTCTATGGGAAGCGCGACGGCTGGCCCGAGTTGCTGGTGCTCGACTCGACGGTGCCCGAGGCCGTGATCGCGCTGGAAGCGAAACTGAATCTCGCGCGCACGCTCTTCATCGTCGCCTCCAAGTCGGGGACGACCACGGAGCCGGTGATGTTCCACCGCTACTTCTACGATCAGGTTCGCTCGGTGAAGGGCGACAAGGCGGGTGATCACTTCATCGCCGTCACGGATCCGAACACGAAGATGGTCGAGGATGCGCAGCGCGACCAGTTCCGGGCCATCTTCCTGAACATGGCCGACATCGGTGGCCGTTACTCGGCGCTGTCGTTCTTCGGCATCCTGCCGATGGCGCTCACCGGCGTGAACGTCACGCAACTGCTCGACCGCGCGGTGCATGCCACGCACGTGTGCTCGCTGCCGCAGGCGCGGAAGAATCCGGGCGCGCTCCTCGGCGCCGTGCTCGGTGGCTGCGCGTTGCAGGGCCGCGACAAGCTCACGCTCATCACGCCGGCGCCGCTGGACACGCTGGGGCTGTGGATCGAACAGCTCATCGCCGAGAGCACGGGCAAGGATGGCAAGGGCATCGTGCCGCTGGCCGGCGAGCCGCCGCTCGCAGCGAATGAGTACGGCAAGGACCGTCTCTTCGTCTCCGTGCGCCTCCGCAAGAGCGACAACACCGATCGCCTGCGCGAGCTCGCCGAGGCGGGACATCCGGTCGTGGACATCGTGCTGGAGGACTCGCTCGACCTGGGCGAGATCTTCTTCGTCTGGGAGTTTGCCACGGCGGTGGCCGGAGCTTTGATCGGCGTGAACTCGTTCGATCAGCCGAACGTGCAGGAGTCGAAGGACAACACGAAGTCTCTGCTGGCAGAGTTCACGGAGAAAGGCACCATGACCGGAGCGGGCGGGCCGGCCGGCAAACGGATCGATGTCAGCGACGGCGGTGCGGTGGCCGAGCTCCTCGCGAAAGTACACGCCGGCGACTACGTGGCGCTCACGCAGTACTTCGGCGAAACGCATTCGCGGCAAACGAAGCTCGCCGCGATCCGCGAGACCATCGCGCGGGAGCTCGGCGTGGCCACGACCAGCGGCTACGGTCCGCGCTTCCTCCACTCGACCGGGCAGTTGCACAAGGGCGGCGGCGACAACGGTGTGTTTCTCCAGCTCACCGGAGGTCCGCATCGCGACGTGCTCATCCCTGATGAGACGTTCGGCTTCGGCGCGCTGGCCCGCGCGCAGGCCATCGGCGACTTCCAGTCGCTGGTCAGCCGCAACCGTCGGGCCGTCAGTATCGACCTCGGAGAAGACGTGGATGCCGGCCTCGAGAAACTCGGGCAGGCGGTCAAGAACGCGGTGGTGAAAGCATGAGCAACAATCAGTTCGGAATGGTCGGCCTCGGCGTCATGGGTGCGAACCTGGCGCTCAATGTCGTGGATCACGGATTCACCGTCGCGCTCTGGAATCGCGAGCCGGAAAAAGCCCAGCGCCTGGCCGCGGAGAACGAAGGCAAGCAGCTCACAGCCACGCGCACGCTGGAGGAGTTCGTCCAGGCGTTGGAGCGACCGCGGCGGATCATGTTGATGATCAAGGCCGGCTCTCCGGTCGACGAGATGCTGGACCGCCTGTTGCCACTGCTCGAAGAGGGCGACGTCGTCATCGACGGCGGCAATTCGTGGTTCAAAGACACGCAGCTCCGCGCCAAGCGGCTGCTCGAACACAAGCTGCACTTCGTCGGCGCGGGAGTCTCCGGCGGTGAAGACGGCGCACGCTTCGGCCCCTCGCTCATGCCGGGTGGCACTCCCGAGTCGTGGGCCACGATGCAGCAGATCTTCGACGCCATCGCCGCCAAGAGCGACTCGGGTCCATGCGTCACATACTGCGGTCCGGACGGTGCCGGTCACTTCGTGAAGATGGTGCACAACGGGATCGAGTACGGAGACATGCAGCTCATCGCGGAGGCCTACGACGCACTGCGGCGAGGCCTGGGTCTCGGCGCGGCCGAGCTCGCGGAGATCTTCGAGAACTGGAACCGCGGACCCTTGCAGTCGTTCCTCATCGAGATCACCGCGAAGATCTTCCGCGTGAAGGATCCGGAGACGGGCGCTGCGCTGGTGGACAAGGTGCTCGACAAGGCCGGCCAGAAGGGAACCGGCAAGTGGACGGCGCAGGTCGCGCTGGACCTCGGCGTGCCGATTCCGACCATCGCCGCGGCCATCGACGCCCGCGTACTCTCGTCGATGAAGAGTGAGCGCGTGGCGGCCGCGACCGTGCTGAAGGGCGTGACCACCGACGCGGGCACGGTCGATCGCGAGCAGTTCATCCAGGACGTTCACGACGCGCTCTATGCGGCGAAGATCTGCTCGTACGCGCAGGGCTTCGCACTCATGCAGGCCGGCTCGCGCGAGTGGAAGTGGGACCTCAATCTGCGCGAGATCGCGCGCATCTGGAAAGCGGGCTGTATCATCCGCGCGAAGTTTCTGGACTCGATCATGCGCGCCTACGAGCGTCGCGGGGACCTCGCCAATCTGCTGCTCGATGAAGCGTTCCGCGACGTCCTGTCGGGTGTGCAACCCGCATGGCGCCGCGCCGTGGCACGCGCCCAGGCCAGCGGCATCCCGGTCCCCGCGTTCGCGGCGTCACTGGCCTACTTCGACAGCTACCGCACCGCCGATCTCCCCCAGAACCTTACACAGGCTCAACGCGACTTCTTCGGAGCGCACACCTACCAGCGCAACGACAAAGGAGAGGAGACGGCGTTCGTCCACACGGACTGGGAGCCTTGATAGCGGGATGGGACGAATGGGGCGAATGGGACTTATAGGACGAACGGGACGAATTCAAGTCCTATAGGTCTCATAGGTCCCATTCGTCCCAGAAGTTCCATTCACAACTGCGGCTTGAACCACCCTGCGACGCGCTCCTTGAGCCTGTCCAGCCAGGGACGTTTGCGGAAGCGGCGGCGGGTGATCTCTTCGCTGCGGGCCAGGTCTTCGAAGAACATCTGCTCCATCTGGGCGGCGATGGACTCGTCGTAGATGTTCACGTTCACTTCGTCGTTGAGGCGGAAGGAGCGGTCGTCGAAGTTGGAGGAGCCGATGGTGGTCCAGATGCCGTCGACCACCATGGTCTTGGCGTGCATCATCGTGGGCTGGTACTCGAAGATGCGGATGCCGCGGCGCAGGAGATGGCCGTAGAAGAGACGTCCGGCATGACGCACGATGGGGACGTCCGTGTATTCGCCGGGCACGATCACGCGCACATCCACGCCGCGCCGCACGGCCCCTTCCAACGCGCGGATGGTGTCGGCGTCGGGGACGAAGTAGGCGCTGGCGATGTAGATGGACTTCTTCGCGGAGACGATGGAGACGATGAACAGGAGCTTCGCGGACGAGAGGCCTTCCGAAGGCGAGGACTTCACGACCTGGGCGATGCAGGTCCCGCGCGGTGCGACCTGAGGGAAGTTGTCGAGGCCGGTCAGGAGCTCGCCGCGGCTCTTGACCCAGTTGTCGACGAAGGCGAACTGCATCTGCGTGACCACCGGACCTTCGACGCGAACGACCGTGTCCCGCCATTGCTCGTGGGTCTGGGCGTCGCCCTTCCATTCGTCGGCGATGCCCACTCCTCCGCAGAAGCCGATCTCGCCGTCGACCACCAGGAGCTTGCGATGCGTGCGGTGGTTGAGCCGCGAGAGCGTGTACCAACGCAGTGGGTGATACCACTCCAGCCGCACCCCGTTGCGCTCCAGAAACTCGATGAGGTCGTGGGACATGGGACCTGAGCCCACAGCATCCAGGATGACGTTCACGCGCACTCCGGCCCGCGCGCGCTCGGCCATGGCCTCGGCGAACATCCGGCCGATCTCGCCGTCCCAGTAGATGTAGAACTCGACGTTGATGGTCTTCTTCGCCGAGCGGATGGCGGCCAGCATGGCCGGGAAGATCCGCACTCCGTTCTTGAGCACGTCGACGCGGTTTCCTGCCGACATCGGCGAGCCGGTCAGGGCGTGCATCGTCTGCGGGAAGGCCAGGTCGCGCACGCCGAACTGATGCTTCATGTGATAGCGGACGGGATTCCGCCGCCGCACCATCGGCAGGGGAGCGCGGCCCGGATACCGGGGCTTGCGGCGTCGCCGGAAGATCAAGCCCATGGAGCGCTCCTCATCTAGAAAAGCGATCTCTGCCCGACCAGCCACAAGATCAGCGCGATCGTAGCCGTGAAGAAGAGCACCGAGACTCCAAGCACGAAGAGCACGACGCAGGTCGCGACCAGGAAGATGGCCGCCGTCGATCGAGGGGGCCGGCGGCGGTCGCGGTGCTTCTCCAGCAGCCGCATGTTCTTGACGTTCTCTTCGTAGAGGAAGTCGAACACGTCGCCGGCCACCGGCACCGCGCCGAAGAAGAGGTCGATGACGATGTTCAGGATCATCCGCAGGATGACCCGGCCCGGCACGCGATGCCGCAGGCCGCCGATGACGATCCACGTCGAGAGCAGTGCGCCCGCGACGTCGCCGACTCCGGGGATGAGTCCGATGATCGCGTCCAAGCCGATCTTGAAGGGCGTGCCCGGGATGCTGATCGCCTCGTCCATGTAGAACGCGAACTTCCGCAGAGCCACCAGATCTTTGGGCAGCTTCTCGTCCGGCTCGATGACGTCGGGGATGTGGACTTTCAAGGTGCGGCCATTATGTCGTCGAGTCGCCGGTGGCGTCGAGCGCGGTGCGCCTACCAACGCAACATTGGCCTGTCATCCTGAGCGGGTGGTGGCGTGGGGGGCGAAGGATCCCCTGCCGAAGCACGACACCCGCTCCGTCGGCAGGGGATCCTTCGCACCCACCCGCCACCCGCTCAGGATGACAGGAGGTTGTGCGCGCCGCGCGAAGAATTTCGGGTTTGGATTACAGGGCACAGTGGGCCACAGAGAAGGTTTTGCTCTGTGCTTCATTCGTGCCCTCTGCGTCTCTGTGGTGAACCGGTTCCCCGGGAGAGTCCGTGAACGGGCCGCCCGGCCGGCTGCCCCCGGACGTCCGCGGGCGCAACCATTGCGTTTATGCTGTGTTCATGACGGATGATCCGAGCGCTGGTCCGCCCGGCTGGCGCATGCGCTGGCTGACGCGACTGATTGGGATCAAGACCGTGGTCTGGTCGTGGCTCACCGACCCGGCGGTGCTCGTCTACCGCAGGCATGGCTTCGGACACAAGCGCGCTCGTGCCCTGATCGTCGAGTTCTTCCTGTTCGTGCGCGAGGTCGTGCGTGAGTTCTGGAACATCGAGGCCACCTCACGCGCCGCGTCGCTCGCGTACACCACGCTGCTCTCGCTGATCCCGCTCCTGGTCGCCTTCACCACGACGCTGAAGAGCTACTTCTCGAAGCTCTTCCCCAGCTTCCAGGTGCAGATCGACTCGATGCTCAACGCCGTGCTCCCGTACCAGTCGCCCCAGATCACCTATCACCTGGCGCGCTTCGCGGAGAACGCCTCCGCGGCGTCGGCGGTGGGTGCGGTCGTGTTCATGATCATCGCCTTCCGTCTCTTCCTGGCCGTAGAGGGAGCGGTCAATCAGATCTGGAAGGTGCGCAGCGCGCGCGGCTATCGCCAGAAGATCATCGCGTTCACGATGCTCTTCTTCTGGGGTCCGCTGCTGATGGGGCTCTCGTTCACGACGACGAACATGCTCGAGCGGAACCGCTATCTGCGCATCCTGCTCGAAGGCGACGCGATCTTCCTCATCGTGCCGGTGGTGGTGCTGTTCATCGGATTCACGATGCTGTTCTGGCTCGTCCCTTCCACTCGCGTTCGCCTCCCAGCGGCGATGCTCGGCGCGCTGGTGACGACGGTGCTCTTCACCCTCGTGCGCTGGGGCTTCGGGATCTACGCAGCCCACCTGATGGGCGGTGGCTTCAACTTCATCTACGGCACGGTCGGATTGGCCATCATTTTCCTCATCTCCATCGAGGTGATGTGGGTGGTCATCCTCCTCGGCGTGGAGATCAGTTACGTCTGGCAGAACCTCTATGGCGTGCTGCGCGCGACCGAGCAGCACGTGCAGGACCAGCCGCAGTTCGACCTCTACTTCGGCTTGCGGGCCATGATCGAGATCGCACGACGCTTCGACCGGAGGGAAGATCCTCCGTCACCCTACCGGCTGGCCGAACAGTTCGGCACCACCGACTCGCAGATGATGCGCATCCTCACCCGGCTCGACGACGTGAACCTGGTCACGGCCACCGGCACGGAATGGATCGGCTACGTTCCCGCATGCGATCCCGACCGCATCAGCGTGGAAGAGGTGCTGGCCACCATGGAGGGCGTGATGCGCGTCCTCCCGGACATCGGCCCCGACGACCACGAGCGCTCCGCGATCGGCAGCCTGTTCCAACTGCTCAACGCGAGCACGTCGCACGCCCTCGATCGCATGACCATCGGCCGCCTCGTCCGCGATCTCTATTCCCCCCGCGAAGTACGCGAAGAGGATGTCAGTTAGGCCGGCACGGCCGGCAGCGCTTAGTACAGCCCCCCGGAAACGAGTGTCCAGTGGTCGGGTTGTCAGTTGTCGGTGATCGGTTGTCTGCACCCAGTCGCGTCACGGATGGATCACCACGAACTGAGAACAGGCAACTGACAACAGCCGCCATTCGCCGGCTAACTCCGCGCGGCTCGCAATGAGCGGATGAGGCGGATGCGGCGAAAGGTCTCATAGGCGACCGTGGCTGTGGCCAACCAGATCAGGCCGGCCGCGATGCCTGCGGCGATGTCGGAGATCCAGTGAACGCCGAGGTAAACGCGGGAAACGGCGATGGCCAGCACGAGGGTGCAGGACAGGGCGAGCGCGGCTGCGCGATGGCGCCAGCGGGAAAGGATGCGGAAGGCGAGATAGGCCAGGGATCCCAGGACGATGGTCGAGCCCATGGCATGGCCGCTGGGGAATGAATAGCCATGTGCACTGCGCAGTGCCTCCGCCAATTCCGGCCGCGCGCGCTCGAAGAATGATTTGAGCAGCAGGTTGAGCAGGCCGCCGACGACCGAGGTGATGACGAGGTAGGCCGCCCATCGCCAACGCCCGCGGGCCACAAGCGGGATCACGGCGATCAGGACGACGATGGCCATGCCGACGGGTGTGCCGAGGAGGGTGAGGAAGGTGAAGAACGCAGTCGCGCCGGGAGTGCGCGTGTCGCGCGCCCACTGGTGCGCCATGGCATCGATTGCATGCAGTCGCGGGGAGCCTTCCTGGAGCCGCTCGGCGATGTCGAGAAAGGCATCGCCCGCCATCGCCGTGGCGGCGATTCCCACCGCCAGGACGACGAACACCGAGAGATAGTCGCGATAACGAAACGAAGCAGTCCAGTGCGCCGTGCGCTTGAGCAACCGCTCGAACCAGGGCCCCGCACCGAAGAACAGGAGCCACAAAACCAGGAACACCGCCAGGAAGGAGAAGATGAAAATCACGCGCGGGAGTATGGCATCTGGTGGCGGTTGCAAGTAGACGGATGCCGAGCGGGGTCAGCTACTGCAAGGAGAAGCGTGTCCGCTCGAATCTGTTGTCAGTTACCGGTTCTCAGAGGCTGTGCAGAAATCCGGACGGCTTTCCAGCCTGTCATCCTGAGCCGCGTAGACGGCGAAGGATCTCGTGCGAAGAACGACGAGCGTGCGGGTACGAGACTGCAGTCTTCTCTTGTCTGCGCGAGCGTCGTTTACCGCAGGGGATCCTTCGCACCCACCCGCCACCCGCTCAGGATGACAGGCTGGGAAAGCCGCGGATTTCTGCACACACTCTCAGTTGCGGGTGATTCATCCGAGGTGTCGACGTAGATCATCGATCGCCGCGATCTGCCGCCAGATCGGCGAGGATCTCATCCAACCTTGCCACAGGTTGGCGCGGCATGATCGGGTGTCGCATCAGCGGAGGCGTGATCCAACCATTTCGCACGGCATCCGCGAGAACGGCGTCCGCGACGAGCTCGGCGCAAGTAGACTTCGGCAGCTACCTTGTCAACGCGACTTGCCTGCGACGTCGGAGGTCTTGTGCTCAGGACTGCGGATCGCCGTTCCTCCTTCAATAAAGATCTTCGGTTCGGATGGATCAGCGCGATACTGACCCGCGGGCGTTCGACTGGACGGGTGCCGGTTGCTGGCATACTTGGGTTCGATGGACTATCTCCCTGATTCGCAGCGGCTCCGGTGGGTGCAGCTTGGCGCCGTGGCGATTCTTCTCGCCGCTGCTGTTGCGACGGTGCTCCTGCCGCGCTCCGTCGAAACGCTCACCGGCGTGCGCGGTTCTCCCGTGCTGGCTTCGCCGGATGATCTGCCAGCGTTGTCGAGTGAAGACGCCTCGCCTTTTTTTCAGTCGCGCAATCAGTTGGAGGTGCGCGTCGACGAGGCGATGACGTTGCGGCAGTTTCTCGATCGCAACCGGCTGAACAAGCCGTTTCATCGCAAGCAGATCATCGACCAGTTGGGCAGCAGCAGTCCCGAAGCGCAGATCGCGGCAGGGACGGTGTTCAAGGTCCGGCTGACTCCTGTCGCCGACGACGTTCCGGGTGCGGCGACGACGACAGGGGCAAAGTGACGATGCGCTTTCTGTGTAAAGACTGCTGGATCGCCCATGAGGCGCCGACGCTGCTTGCCCGCTGTAAGCGTTGCGAGGTCAATACGCGGGTTCAGCGTCTCGAGCCGCTGGCCCGGAAGAGCGGGAATGGGACACCGCGGGGCCCGCTCGTCTGCAAGTTGCACCCGTCGGAGCCGCTCGACATCCATTGCGGGACCTGCGAACGGCCGGTGTCCCCGCGTACTGTGATCGGCGACCGCAGCATCATGGCGCTCCTCGGAGATACGGCGGCGGGCAAGACGTCGTATCTGTGGGTGCTCAGTGAGCAGTTGCGCCGCCCGACGGCCGGCGGAGTCTACATCCGCCAGGCCCTCGGCGATTCCGACGAGCAGATGGCGAATGCGGCCCGCGACATCTTCGAGCGTGGACGCGTCAGTGCCACTCCACCCACGGATGCCGACGTGCGCAACTACGCGTGGGAACTGGCCACCAGCGAGCGTGCTACGACCGTGGTCGCGTTTCATGACACCGCCGGGGAAGTGTGGAACGAGCTGGCCGGTCTCCCGCGGACCGCGTATGACCGCTTCTACCGCTACCTCGATCTCATCGACGGTGTGATGTTCGCCATCGACGGCGCGCATGTGGCCGCGGCGATCGATGCCGAGGCGTCCGGCGGCGTCGCTCCGCCGCAGGCGGTGACTGCGCAGGTCCACGAGCTCGCGATCGTGGACGCGGTGTCCCGGCGCATTCGTGCGCGCGGCGAGCGTGTGCCCGCTGTGGCCGTGCTCACGAAGGCAGACGTCCTGTGGGACCGGCCGGAATGGTCGGCCTTCCGGCACGACAGTGGAGCGGACGATGAGACGATCGGCCGTTCTGTGCGCCAGTTACTGCTGAAAGCGGGACGTCCCGCTCTGGTCCGCGCAATGGAGGAGACGTTCGCGCCGGTCCGGTACTTCGCCATTTCCGCGTTCGGCCAGGTGATGCGCGAGCCCCTGCGGATCGAGGATCTCCGTCCGTCGCGAGTCACCGACCCTCTTGTGGCTCTACTCGGACGTGCCGTGAAGCGGACGTGATGCATGGGCGAAGCCGGCATCCTGCATTGCCTCTACACGAACGCCGCCTCGGGCAGCTCATGGGACAGTCCCGGCGCGCGCCACGTTCCGCTCCAAGAGCGTGATGCCATTCGATTCCTGCCTCCCGAGGTGACGCGCGCACTCGAGGACCTCTTGCGGAAGACCGTGCCGGCAGGACGGGAAACGGGCTGGGTGGTGTGCCGATTTGCCGCGGATGGCGAAGCGACTTACGCCTGCGTGATCGCCTCTCATCCCGATCTGGTCACGGACTCCGATGGCCGTAACGGTTTTCTCAATCATGCCCGGCTCGTACGCGTGTCCGAGGCATCGTTCGACGCCACCGCGCTGCTCGAACTGGCGGCCGAGTTTCCGCTCGCCGATGTCTGCGCGGCTTCGGATGCGCATCGGCTCACGGCGTATGTCAATCTCGTCGGGGTCGAGCCGGTCGTGCCGGTTCGCCCCGTTTCGGTGAGCGAGTTGCAGGCTTTGCCGGCTTCGGACCTGACCCGATCCCTCCTGGGCTTTCTGGCGAGTGTGGGCCGGAAGGAGCGGTTGCACATCGCGCTGCCGAACGCCGAGCCCGCGAGCCTGTGCTCCGCGTGGGCCGCGCTGCCGCTGGCCCTGCAGCGAACGAGCTCGTGGGCGGTCGCGGTGACGGACAGTTGCCCCGTCGATGCGATCTTCTCCGGATCCGCGGGCAAGTCGCCGGAGAGTGTCGCGTCGGAGGCCATGGTGACATGGGTGCAGCGATACGTGCGCCTGCTGATGGATGCTCCGGAGAATTTCCGAGCGCTGTTGAACAATCCAAACCTCTCGGCGCCGCAGGCGCTCGAAGACGCAGTCCGGCAGATCAACATCGGTGCAACAACGCTATCCTCGGCGGCGACTCCGGGAAAGGGAGAGATGGCGAATAAGCAGAACACGACGAAGGCCAATGCCCGGCGCGACGGTGAGGAATGGCAACCGGTCGCGCCCGCGGCGGTCGACGAGATGAGTCGGCAGCTCAAGGCGATGGAGGCCTCGCTGCGCCAGGTCATCGATGAGCGGTTCGCGGCCTGGGACGCGTCCCAGCGGTCGCAGCCACGGCGGCAGGTTGCGTTCTCCGAGATCCTCGCGGGACTCTGGCAACGCTACTGGCTGCATTTCCTGGCGACGCTGTTGGCCGTCGCGGCAGTGGCGGTGCTCGCGATCATGATTCTGGGTCCACCGCGTGAGCCGGGCGAGACGTCGCAGCCGGGGGAGATCGCGGACACATCGCAAGACACAACGCCGGTGCCCGCACAGCCGGAAACTGCGTCGCAGCCATCGATGACGTCTGTACAGAGCGCTGTCGCCAATGGCGAGGCTTCAGGGCAGTGGGCCGAGGAACTGAAGCTGCTGCTCGCTTCCGACCCCGGCTCGGTCGTGCGTGCGATCAGCGATATTGAGGATCGCGTCACACCACCCCGCGATGCGAGTGCGGCACTGAGCGATTTCGCAGTGCGCCTGGCGCGGAAGGAGACACTGGCGGCGGAAGGAGCGAAGGGACGGGAAGGTCTACGGAACCTGCTCGTCGACGGCATTGCCGCCGACGTTGCGCAGGGTGCAGGCGTGAAGGTCGACGGCAAGTTGGCCGACGTGGCTCCGCTCATGGACGAGTTGAAGGGCCGCCTGCGCGTCACGCACACCTCGAAGGACGTGAATGCGAGGGACCTCCAGAGCGAGATCATTCTCCGCTGGATGGTCAGCATGGGCCGATGACTCTGCACCGCATCGAGCACGCGGTGGTCATGGACACCGACGACGTCCCCGGCCGGGGAGGGTACGCGGTGGTGGGCATCTCGCGCGGGGTCCTGCAGGCCGAGCGCGCGTTCATCGCCGGAAACTTCGGCATCAGCGATTATCTGCACGATCCGAAGACGGAGAACCGCATCTTCTACAGCTCGTTCCGCATTCCGGGCGGGCGCCATGCTTTCGTGCGGCGGTTCGCGCGAGGCAACGAGCTCCGACGGAACAACACGCAGCGCCGCGTGGTCGTGCACACGCTTCTGCTGGAGGAGGACGTGTGGGAGGCGTTGCACGCGCTCCCCTGGCTGCTGCTCAACGCGAGCGTGCGGGTGGAGGGCGCGCAGTCGTGGGACCGCTTGCGCGCCGACGTGCCGTGGGTGGGCTACGGCGCCGAGCTGCCGCCGCTCGAATGGGACGATGGCGACGGCGCGACGTCCGGCGTCGTGACGAAGCTCAACAGCCGTTTGGGGGTGATCGGCACTCAGCTCGCCGGACGCGCGCCGGAGCCTCGCGAGCTCATTGCGCGCGTCCTCTCCGGCCTCGGGTCCCAGACACGCGTGGCCCTGCCGCAAGACCCCGGCTACGAATGGGTGACGATGCTGGCCTGGTCGATGCTGCCACGACACGACCGCGACGAGCTGGCGTGGACGCAGCACGACACGATGAATCTCTCCGGGGTGGCGTTCCCGCTGGCGAATACCAGCGCCGCGGATTTCGATCCGATGAAAGTCCGCCCGGAGCCGTTCGCCGAGGAGCTCGTGCAGATGAATACGGAGTCGGAGGACTCATGGCTCGACCTGCAGGGACGGACCTCACGGGATCGGCTGACCGTGCGCAGCCCGGGCGAGCTCGCGAAGTGGATGAAGTGGCGCGACGCGCTGATCGACCTCCGCGACAACATCCGCGTGTCCGACGCGCAAGTGGTCGCGTACATGGAGAAGCTCGCCGCCACCGCGGAAGCCAATCGCAACGCGTCCTGGATCGACGGGGAGGAAGTGCTCCGCCTGATCTGGTCGAACGTGCCCGCGGCCATTGCGAAAGGCCAGACCGCCGAGCATGCCATCCAGGCATGGGGGAGCCGCTTGCAGCGCAGCGGCCTCGGCGACGTCATCTTCCGTGCGGCGCCGAACAAGCGTTGGCTGTCGCGGGCCGCGGAAGAGGTCGGGGCCGATCCGCTGGTCTCGTTCTTCCTCGCGGGTGCCGGCGAAGGGCCGGGCTCGAAAGCCGCTCGCGCCGCGATCGCGGAGTGGCTGACGAGCGCGCGTGTCCGCGACGTGGACGGGGTGCGTCTGGCGACTCTGTCCTTTCTGCTCGCGGCAGATCGCTCTCCCGCGTTGCACCCGCTGCTCGAGCTACTCCTCGAGTCGCAAGCCGGCCTCGATGCGCTGCTCGAGTACCTGCTGCGAAGACAGATGGGCGGCGTCGAGCTGATCCACGCCGCGGTGCCCATCGTTCTGCGACGCGCCGCCGGCACGGCCGGCAGCGCTGGTTGGCCTAGCCTTGGGCACGTGCGGTCGCTCCGAGGCCAGCTTTCTGCGGGGCAGACTCCTGGGCCAACCAGCGCGGCCGGTCGTACCGGCTTTCTGCGCGACGTCTTCGTGCCGCGGTTCGACCCAAGCAGGGTGGACTCTGCGCTGGCTCGCGACGTCGCGTCCGTCCTTCGCGACGATCCTCCGACGTTCCTTCGCTTCGCGGAGAAAGTCACGCCCGAGATCAGAACCGAGTTGATGAAGCTCGTCCTGCAGTGGGTCTCGACCGATCCCCAAGGCACCCTCGAGCTCGCGAGGCAAGTGCTCGTGTCCCTGCAGAAGCAGGAGGGCGGGATCGAGACCGGCGGTCCGCTGGCGCTGGCCCTCGCGGACGCGGGAGAGCCGGCGCACATCTGGTTCGACGTGCTGCTGCGCATCGCACGCCTGACGGATGCGCAGCGCGACGCGAACGCCACCCGCGATTTCGTGAGCATGATGGAGCGGCTGCGCGAGCGTCCGCTGGACCTCGCTGGCGCGATGGAGCGGCTCGTCGCGTTGCCCGACAGAGAAAATGAGTGGGCGCACGACTCCCTGCGCGCGCTGATCCTGCTGCTGCGTCCGGCCTGGAGGGCTGGTGGCAACTCTTTCGCGCGGGCCTTGCGGATGCTGATCGAGCGCGCCGCGTCCGTGACGCCCTGGAAAGGGATCGTCACCGCCTACGCCGAGGACCTCGGCGAAGCCCGTCCCGAAGACGTGTCCGATCTCGCCGTTGCGTTCTGGATGAAGGTCAGCCCGGCCGAAATGCTGCCACTCGATGCGCGCACCGTTGCGCTGCTGGACGCCGTGGAAGGCTCGGGGCGGAACCGGCTCGTGTCCTACTGGTCGCAACCGGCAAGACTGCACTCCCTTCCCTCGTGCGCGGCAACCGACCGTCTGCTCGAGCTCGTCCACTCCGGCGGGAGCGTCTCGTATCAATTGGAGATGGACCTCGCGTCGCGCGAGATCGCGCAGGGAAAAGCCTCGGCTCGAACACTGAACCGGCTCGATGTCGCAGCCTCCAGAATCTCAGGAGCGAAGCCGCCGGGAATCGTCCCTGGCATCGACCAGTATCTGGGCGATGCTGACGCCGCGACGCGGATGCACCGGCTGCTGAAGCTCTTCGCGTCGGACGAGCTCCTGCCGTCTGTCCGATACATGCTCCAGACGCGCGTCCTTCCGAACGAAGTGACCGGCCTGAAGCGCCGGGATTTCCGCGAGCTTCGGGACGCTGTGCGCGAAGAGGAGTTGCTCGCGTTGGGTGTCGTGGTCCGGTTTGCGTATGCGGTCGGCGCGCGGGCGAACCGGAGCACCGTGAAGAAGTTCGAACGAATCTGGTCCGCGCATCGGCGCCGCGACGCGCTCGATGCGTTGGAAGCGGGACGGCGGACGCGGGGTGCGCGGCAATGGCTCGCGCGGATGGCCGGCGTCGGAGAGCCGTCTCTGCTCGCGAGATGAGGATCGAGAATGGCCCAGTATCAGTGTGAAAGCTGCAACGAGCCGCGCGATGCGCCGATCTGCCCGAAATGCGGAGCGGACACGAAGCTCCGCGGCGACCTGCCGAATGCATCGCTGGAACAACTGGTCGAGCGCGTCAGTCGCAACGCCGCGGCGGCGGAGGCGGCTCCCGCGCAGCCGCCCCGGGGCGACGACACCCGAAGCCGTCCGTCCGCGATTCGTCCGGAGCTCGTTTCCGTGGATTCGCCGCGGGTCGCAGGCGCGGACCCCGTGGCCCCGGCAGCGCCTGCCGGGATCGTCGGGCTCGACGAGTTCCATGCGCTCCTCGACCGAGGCACGAAGGCGGTGATTCTCTGCGGAGCCTCGTACAGCGGCAAATCCGAGATCGCCAGCGGCTACATCCGCGCGAACAGTGCGTATCGCGGAAGGGCGCAGAACCTCACGCTCCGCGCATCGCTGCGTTCCGATTACGTTCTCGGCGCGACGAATCCAGGAGAAGTCTGGTTTCAGGTCATCGACAACAAGAGGGCCTTCCTCGATCCCTCGGGCGAGTTCTACAAGTGGCTCTCCCGTGAGGAGCGGCAGCGACTGGGGTTGACCGACGACGTCACCGAAGCCAATTTCCAGTTCGTGCAGCGTGCCGTCAGTGCATTGGCCGGAATCATCGTCGTGGTCGATCTCACGAGCACCGTCGATCGGCGTCAGCAGCAGCCCTGGCGACGACAGGAAGAAGACTTGAAGTTCGTCCTCTCCGCGTTGCGCTGGCTTCGCTGGGACAAAGAGGCACGCCCCGAGGCCATCGGCGTTTCGACCAACATCGCCCAGCGTGTGTCCACGCTTCCGCGGATCGACAAGCGCGTGCTCGTCCTCTTCTCGAAAGCCGATCAGTTGGCGCGCCTCACCAACCAGACGCCGCTGGAGTTGGCCAGGAAACGCCTGCCGACCCTCCACGGCGCATTGATGACGCACGCGAGCCGGTTCCGCTACGACTTCTGCAACACCATGGTCAAGACCGCTCAGGGCGACCAGGCCGTCGATCCGTGCGGCGTTCTCCTGCCGATGGACTGGCTGCTCGATGACCCGCTGCGCTGGCTGCCGTTGCAACTGCCGACGAGCTGGATCGGAGGGGGCCGGTGAGCCGCAACCTTCGTTCTCCCGATCGCGTCTGGACCATCTCCGGCTTTGCAGCGACGGTGCTGCTGGCCGTGCTCTCCGCGTGGGGTTTCTATTCGTGTCAGGTGTCGAAGCGCGGCATCGATCGCGCGCTGAGCGCAGGTGCGCGTGAGGAGCTTGCGGCGCTCGCCGTGCCGGCGCGGAAGACGGCGGAAGTCGAGCGCGAATGGGTCGCGGAAGGATTCGCGGGCGAGTATCTCGTCGCACCGGTGGGGCCGTTGCCTTGCCCGGCGGTTGCGAATGCCGTCGCGCCTAGCGACCAGCCGGTCGTCCGCGAGGCGCTGGCCGCGGGCGCGCAACCCGATCCCGACGTGCGCATCGAACAGTTGGCCGCGCTGAGCGACGCCGCTCCCGGCAATCTCCTGATCGTGCAGTTGCTCGGCACCGCGCTGGCGGACAGTGGCCGCTACCCGGAAGCGGAGCGCGTGCTGACGCAGGGACTCGATCGCACGGTGGAGGACGAGACGATCATCCGCGCAGCGCGTGTGAGCGCGGACCTCGATCTCGACGACGTGGCCGTCTCCACCGTCATCCACGTCCATCACGCCCTCGGCGTCGCGCGACTCTCGCAATCGTCTGCAGAACCGCCATGGGTGTCGCTGAAGAACGTGATCGGCTGCGTGAAACCGCTCAGTCGCCGGCGCCTGCTCGGGACGACTCGCGGACAGCCCGCCTGGAGCCGGCTCCTCATCGCCGCACCGGGATGCTCGAGCACGGGCGGCGCGGGCAAACCGTCGCTCTCGTCGTACGACCTCTTCAACAACCTCGTGGTCGGCTACATGCGCGGAACGTTCGCCGGCACGGACCGCGACCGTGACCGTGAGTTCGCGCGCCCGCAGAAGAACTATCCCGGGCCGCTGCACAAGCTCCTGCTCGCGCAGGTGGCGCGCGCCCGCGCGAACAACTGGCAGAACGAAGCGCAGCTCTGGGCCTTGTCGAACGTCGAGCAAGTCATCGACTGGCGACTTCCCGACGATGCCCGTCTCGCGCTGAACGCCGTGAAGGTCATCGACTACTGGACGAACTCCGAGCGCTGTCCCGCCGACGTCTGCACGGCCGAGTTGCTGACGGACGTGCGCGGCCTGCGCGATGAGCTGATCGAGCAGGCGTTCCGCCGCCGCAATGTCTCCGACGAACAGAAAGGCGCGTTTGCGAGGGAAGCGACCGGCATGCTCGCGTCGTCGTCGCTCGACCGGTCGCGGATCGCGGATTCCGCATCAGCGATCCGCGAATGGTTGCCGGCCTCGGAGAGGCGGACTCTCGATGATCTGATCACCGCCGGCGCCGCACGCGCAGCGTTGCCGCGTTGGCTGTTCGCGCCTCAGGAGGAAGGAGAGGCCGAGCCGAAGGTACCGCCGCATGCGAAGCTCGGCTCGCGAGCCGACCGCTGGCATGCGGCGGCGATGACGGACGTGGCGGCGGTCGCGGCGGACTGGGCTGCGCAACGGCCACCTCGTGAGCAGCGGGCCGCGCTCGTGGCCATTCGCCAGTTTCTGGGAGCGACGGAAGCGCCGCCTCAACTGATCCAGCTCGAGCAGAAGCGCTCCTTCTTCGACCGCCTGCGGCTGCGTCTCACGGCGTCGAAACTGTTCTGGACGACCCTTTCCATCCTGCTCGGTGCAGTCGTCTGGCTTATGCTGCTCTGGGTTCTCGTGCATGTCCGGGAGTGGCGCCTGCTCCGCGTTTCCCTCTACAACGTCGAGCACGAGTACCTGGCCGGCATCGATCGCGACCCCGGAACGCACTGACGGAGTGAGTGAACGATGCTGAGCTGGACGAGCCTGCTACTCCTTGCCGGACCGGTGGTCCTGCTGCTGCTCGCGCTCCGCGATCGCGACTCCCGCCATCCGGCCCCGTTCCGAACGATCCTGGTCATCTATGTGCTCTCGGCCGCGGCGCCGCTGATCTTCGCAATCGTGTGGCGGCTGGATGCGACGCGCGTGGCCATCGAGCTGCACGGCATCGCCTTCCGCTCGAGCGGAAGCGCGACGCTGCGGAAGGAAGTGCGCGAGCGCCGTCCGGGAAGCAACAGCATCGTCATCGGCGACCGACCGGCCGCTCGCACGCGTGCACCGCAGCGGACATTCGGAACGCTGCTCTTCGCGCCGGCGACGGGGCCGGGGAAGGGGGCGATGCGCATCGAGCTGCCGCCACCCGCGCTACGAGCCGGCCTGATGACCACCGGCGCCGACGGGCTCCTCGGTGCCGAGGCGCTGGAGGACGGGGACCGCATCTGCATCGCCAACAGTTGTTGGACGTACGCCGCCGGCGATCGGTCATTCAGACAGGGCAGTCGCGTCGCGGCCATTCCTCCGCGACAGGCGCAGATCCCCGGACTCGGCTGGACCTTCACGCTTCCCTTTGCGAAACCGATTGGGGCCGGATCGCGCACGTGGTCTCTCGATTTTCTGGCGCATCAGAGCGGTGCGATTCCACCGGATCGGCGTCTGCGCTCGTTCCTCAGCTACTCGAATCCCGGCCCGCGCCTGCGGCTCGTCAGTCTCGACGATGACGTGCATCTCGATCGCAACGGCACACGCGTGCAAACGTCCTCGACGTTCATCGTCGAGGACGGGACGCGCATCGCGTTCTACACGCTCCCGCTGGGATCGGCGGCGTTTGCATCGCCGGGGATCGTGGAGCGGCGGAGCGCGGTCTATCGCGGGGGGGAGCGAAGCTTCGCTCTCCATCTCGATACCCCTGAGATTCACACGCTGACGGTTCCGGAACTGCGCGCGCTCGAGCTCGCGGGGGAGAAGGGCGCGAAGAGGAAGAAGGTCGCGTTGGCGATGGGGGACGCGCAACTCGTCGACCGCAGTCTCTACTTCACGGGACTCAGCGAATCGGTGGCAGTGGAGGCGAATGCGCTGCTGGAACTGTCGCGGTTCTTTCCGCGTGACCTGGCCTCGGCGTTTCGGATCGTCTCGCCACGAGGCCCGGTCGAGGCGACGCTCGGGGATGTCCAGTGGATCGGCTCGTCCGATCTCGCCGCGATCCGCGTCGATGTCCTTCGTCCTCCACTTCTCCTGCTCGCGATCGGCGCGATTCTGTTGCTGTTCAAAGCCGGAGCGGCCGTCGCGGCGCGACTGACGATGGCCCAGGTCCTGATCGCCGGCGCGATCGAGCTCGTGGCCGGCCTGCGTCTCCTGATGGGCTATCGGGTCTGGTCGATGCCGCCGCACCGCATCGAGGCGGTGGAGCTGGCCACGGTCGCCTGGATGGCGCTGCCATGGATCTTCCTCGTGGCGTGCATTCCGCTCCGCCGATTGGCGGAGTGGCGCGATGTTCGTTCGGCCGCGCTGCCAGCGTTGGCGGGTCTCCTCTTCTCCGCCGTCTTCTGTGCGCGCGCCGTGGAAGGGCCGACGAAGTGGGTGTGGGTGTTCTGCCACCTGCTTGCCGTCGCGGCCGCGCTCGCGCGGGCGGACGAGGTCCACGCGCGCATGGCCGCGGGCGTCGCGCGTTGTCGCGTGTGGATGGCTTCTGTCACGCGGTTCCTCGGGACGCGTCTCGCGGCGATCCGCAGTCGGATGACGGTGAATGCCATCGTGATCCGCCTCGGCGGCGGCCTCCTTGCGGCTCTGGTCTTCTGGCTGCTTCTGCGCAAAGCGGTGGGGCCGGTAGCCACCGTGATCGTGGTCGCAGTCGCATTCGCGGCAGGCTTCTTTGCGCGTCGCATCCTGGCGTGGTGTCGTCGCTTCACCGATCCGGAGATGACGCCGGTCATCGTCGCGGCGCTGCTCTTCACGGTCGTACGCCTGGTGCTGCTGGCGTTCGGCTGGAAAGAGAGCATCAGCGTCGGCGTGCGCATCTCGCTCAGCGTCGTGCACATCCCGGCCGCGGCGATTCTGCAGGGCTTCTATTTCTGGCGCACATGGCAACGCGTGCTTCGACACGGGAACCTGCGCGCCGCCGATCTGAGCGCGGCGTTGGCCATTCTCGTGTTCGTTTGGGGCATTCCTGCCGCATTGACCAGCGACATCGGTCTGGCCCTGCTCAACGCGCCGCTCCTGGTGCTGCTGCTCCTCGCCGTGAGCCGGCACGCCACTGAGCATCGAGGACGCTGGGTGGCGCGCACGCTGGCCGCATTGGTCGTACTCTTTCTGGCGGGCGGTCCGCTCCTCCGTCTGGCGTTGCCGTTCGTGCGAAACGAGGAGTTCCTCCTCTCCGCGGCATCGGACTCGAACTACGCGCGCTTCCTCCACTTCGCCGCGCCGGAGCGTTTACGCGAGCTGGCCACGAAGCGGGGTGAGAGTCTGGCCGTCACCTCCGCGATTCTGCAGAGCTACATCAGCTCCGGGCTGCTCGGGCGCGGGTATGGGCACACCGAGGTCAGCTCCCACCTCGGCGACACCGCGTTGCGCGACTTCGCTCCGGCGGTGTTCATCGCCGCGGAGTGGGGACTGGTCGGAACGGTGGCGGCGCTGCTGACCTACCTTCTCTTCGCCATCATCGCCAGCGGCTGGCTGCCGTGGAGCGAGACGAGTGTCTCGGACGAGCGTCCCTCACCGGCCGTGGCCTTCGTCGCCGCGGCCACCATTGCCGTGTCGAGCATCTACATGATTCTCGCGAATCACGAGCTGCTGCTGCTCACGGGAAAGAACGCTTACCTGCTCGGCCTGGATTCGGCCGGTGACGTGATCGAGGTGATCATGCTGGTGCTGCTCATTGCCTACGGTTCGACCGTCATGCGCGACGATGAGGATGTCAGCTCGTATGGGGGCCTGGCGTGACGGCGGGCGGAAAGTGGTGGTTGACCGCCGGCGCCGTGGCCATCGTAGCCCTGCTCTGGTCCCGGCAGACGATCGAGCCGCTGTCGTACTACTCGTCACGCGGCTACGTGCAGCGGACGAACGACCTGATCCGCCGCGGAGTGCTGAAGTTCGATTGCGCCACGGACGGCATCGTCCTGACCGAGCGCGTCAGCGATGCGGAGCGCGAATGGTTCGCGGCCAGTTACCTGCAGAACGACGTGGAGCTGTTCAATCGGAACCGTGAGCTCTTCGGACACTTCTTCGTCGTCTCCGACTGTGATCTGCGCGAGATCAATCCGTTCCTGCGCACGATCCGCCTGCCGTTCGCGAAGACGACGCAGTGGCTCGGCAACATCGAATACTCCGGCTCCGGTTCCGACGCCACGCTCGTCTCCGCAAACGGACGCAACATCGCCGTCACCCGCACGGCAGACGCGCAGTTGCCTGGCGACGGACGCACGAGGGTCGGCCAGAGCGAAGACCTGAGCGCCAACGTCGTACACATCGACTTCGCCGGCGGCGGACGCACGCCCGCGGTCGAAGTCCACAATAGCGGCGGCATCGCCATCCTCGAACAGCGAGTGAAGCGGGGTCAGCCCGCGGACGTCCGGCTCCTCGGCCACGCCGTCGGCGAGGGACGCATCACCACCCTGGCCTCGGGAGACTGGCTGCATCTTTCGTCGACCTCGCCCGCTCCCGTTTCCGAGACGTTTCTCTACAGCGGCGAGCGCCGCTACGAGCGTCTCAGTGTGGTCCGCACGCGCAACGCGCGCCGGGAGCGCGTCTTCATCGAGGAGGATCCGCTTCTACAGTGGATCGGCGGCGACGACGGGGAGGAGATGCTCACCTTCGGCGAGTCGCTGGCGCGGAGCGTCTCCAATGCCCTGCAGCAGATCGACGAGGACCGTGCCGCGGCGCTCCGCGAAGGATTCGACCTCCAGCTCAGCATCAACCGGGCCCTGCAGTCGAACCTCGACGCCGCACTGTCCGTGCATGGCCGGCGGCTCATGAACGACCTCGCCGCGGGCGATCCGTTCGCCGCGTCGATCACGGTCATGAACGGAAAGACCGGGGAGGTCCTCGCCGCGGCGAGCTTCCCCGGCCGGAGCGACCTGGAAGGGTTGACCGGCATCTCGCAAGAGGAGGAGCGGCGACTGCTCGTCAATCACAACTTCAAGCGTCATCCGATCGGCTCCGTCGGCAAGCCGTTCTTTTACGCCGCAACGGCCACGCGACACCCATTCCTGCTCGACCTCAGCGTCGAGCCGCACGGACCGGTCGAGCGCCCCGACGGAGGAGAGGGCGAACGCGAGGTGCTGCAGTTTTTCCTCAGCCGCGATTACAAACTCTGGCCGCACGCCGACTCGCCCACCGACATGCAGTCGGCCATCGAGCGCTCGTGTAACAAGTTCACGATCGAGCTGGTCACGATGGCGCTCGCGGCGCCGCGCGATCTGCGGGAGCGAGTCCTCACTCGTTCTGTGAGTGAGGTGTTCGGCCGGCAACAGAATGTCGCCTGGCCTCGGCCGGAACTGCCCGGCCGTGGACCCAGCATCGCCGGGCAGGTCGTCGACTTTCCCATCGACCTCGGGGTGTACATGAAGGACGACGGCAGGCCGGTGCCTCCGCGTGAGCTCACGTCCGCGACGGTCACGCCGGGGACGCTCGATCGAATCGACGAGGCTCCTTTCATCGAGGCCTTCGGCGATCTCACCGGCGTGCGGACGTACGCGGGCATGGAAGCTCCCGGCTTGCCGGTGGCGGGCAACGAAACGGTCAGCCGCAATGCCGTGGTGACGCTGAACTACGACCTGCGGCCGTGGGCGAAGTTGCTGACGAAGCTCATGGAAGGGGAGAACGAGGAGCGCGCGTGGAAAGTGCGCGCCGCGCTCCAGTCCGTGTCGCCGGAGCGCGTGAATCTCTCTCTGAACCAGGTCACCGACTTCCGCACGGAGCTCGTCAGTCTCCTCCTCGGCGGGTCGACATCGCAGTGGACGAACGTGCAGCTCGCCGAGGCGCTGTCCCGTCTCGTGACCGGCCGGCAGATCGAGGCGTCGATGGTCGGCGCGATCCGCCCGCGAGGAACGAAGAAGCCCGAGGACGCATCTGTCTTGATTCCACTGCCGCTCTCCGAGGAGTCGTTGTCCGCCGAGGCGCGGGCCACCGTGTTGCGCGGAATGCAGCGCGTCATCCTGGGAACGCACGGCACCGCCCGTCCGATGATCCCGCGCGTGCGGGAGCTCGAGCAGCAGTTTCCCGGCTTCCGCGTGGCGGTGTTCTCCAAGACTGGCTCCCCAACGGTGGAGCGAGCGGAGAGCAAGCCCACGGGCGAGATCCTCCGGCAACTCGTGCGCCGGGGCTTCCTCTTCTACGACGGCCGCCAGCTCGGGGTCTCCACCGATCGCATGAAACCGTCCACGCCGTATGCGCCGCGCGGCACCGCGGGACGGGCCCAGTTCGTTGCCGCACTCGGGCAAGCCGCGCGCATCGCGGGCCGCCAGACAGGCCGCCCCTCCGGCCCGCGCACGGTCTCGCGCCTCGTCTCATATGCCGACCGCTTCGAGCGCTACCGCGAGCAACTCGTCTTCCCCTCACCGGCGACCGTGCGGCTGAGCGAAGCGGCGTCGTCACCGATCCACGTCGTGGCCGGCTCGCTCGTCCTCAACCGCAACCACTCGATCTTCGATCCCACACAAGAAGCCGACTCCAGCGCCGCGTACGTGATGTCGATCGTCAAGTGGCGCGGCACGGGCGACGTCCCCACGCGCGAAGAGATCGACCACCCGGACTCCCGCGTCGTCACCGCCGTCTTCTACCTCGACGTCGGCCCCGGCAGCACCGTCGCAGTCGACGTCGCCCGCGCGATCACCCCGGAGCTCGCACCGTTGTTGAAGTAGACGAGGCGGAAGGAGCGCCGGCGTCCCCGCCGGCTGGCCGTGCGGCGTCCCGCCGCGGGCGGGGGCTTTCGAGCGAAGCGCGCTTCCGCGCCCTCCCCCGTCCGGGGGCGATGACGCCAGCCGCCTTCTCCCTCGCGGCGAACGGCGCACACACGTTCGACAACGTCACGTTCCGCAACAACGCCATGGCCGGACTCACGATCGGCAACGGCACGCCTACCGTCACGAACTGCACGTTCGAGAACAACACCGGCTTCGCCATCAACGTCACCGGCGGTGCGCCGGCGATCAACTCGAGCACCTTCACCGGCAACAGTGATTACGCGATCGCCGCGGAAGCGTCGCTGCAGCTCACCGGCATGGCGAGCCTCACCGCGACGAACAACGGAAGCGGAGCGAAGAACGCGACCTTGCTGCGCGGCGGCACGTCGTCTTTCAATTTTAAGTTTGTGGGTAGACGCGATGAAGCTTGATGCGGGCCTGTTCGATGCTGAATCGCCAGTTGATTTTGACTGCGTCGCGGTTGCGAGTGTGATTCCAGGCAGCGACCTGGGTTCCCATCAGGTCGATCGTGCCAATGCGGCGTGCCAGACATTGGCGAGAGAGCGCGCTGAGTTCGTTCTCGGCCATGTTCAGCCAGCTTCCATGCTTGGGTGTGTAGTGGATTTCGAGACGCTGGGCCAGCCGCTGAGCTTCGGCAGGCGGAAACGCCTCGTAGAGAGAACCGATGCCATGGGTATTCAGGTTGTCCATCACCAATACAACCAGCGTGGCCTCGGCGTAGCGTCCGTCAAGAAGCTCGCGAACGGCGTGGGCCCAATCAATTTTGGTGCGGCGGTTGGTCACGCGCGCTTGACGCCATCCTGCAAGAGGCTCGCAGAACAGGAAGATGTTGGCCGTTCCATTTCGCTTGTATTCGTAGTCGACTCGCTTCGGTCGACCCGGTGCAACACTCACTGATGCACGCGTTTCTTTGAGTAGTTGTACCGACTTCTCATCCATGCAAACCACCGGCAGAGTCGCATCGTACGGACGTTGGTACACCGCGAGTACGTCTTCCATCCGTGCCACGTACTCGCCGTCGTGCTCCGGCGGGATCACCCAGGCCACCTGTCGCTGCGGATCGAGCGAGTTTTTTCTAGAACCTTACGGACCGTCTCATGACTCACGCTCTCGACGATCTCCAACTCCACCATCTGATCGGCCAGCAGATGAAGCGTCCATCGTGCTTGCCCACTCGGCGGGTCACCTTGCGCCGTCGCAATCAGTGTCCGCTCGCCGGCTTCGTCGAAAATCCGCTTCCGCGGAGGCCGGGATCGCTTCTTCCGGCCCAGCGCTGCCTACAGCCCCTCGGTCACAAACAGACGCCGGACGCCCTGAACCGTGTTCACGTGAACGTCCAACGCCTCCGCAACCTGCTCGTCAGTCCACCCCGGCCCATCCTCACCCTGATCCACTTTCAACAGGATCTGAGCTCGGATACGCTTCTTCGCCGACACGCCCTTCTCAGCCTTCACTATCCGAGTCACACTTGGCCGCTCGTCCCCTGCCAACCTCACGAGGTATCGCTTGCCCGCCATCGCACACCCTCCCGCACATTCTCGCGTTGCCCTATGCTACCAGCCCACCGAGTTAAACTTGAAAGACGACTAGTGCCTATTGAAAGAAACCTCATGACCACTCGAAACGCGGCGCGAATCGCACTCCTTGTAATGATGTTCCTGCTGGTATTTGCGGGAGACGCGGTTGCGCAGTTCTGCGCGCCCCCTTCTCCGCCTCCTGCGCCGCCTGTCGATCCGTTCCAGCCGGGCTGCGGTGGGCCCGGGGGAGGCGGCGGTTCAGGCGGACCGGGAGGAAGTGGCGGGGGCACCGCGACTCCCGGTTCAGGCGGAGGTTCGGCAGGCGGAAGCTCCTCCGGCGCTCCCGCCCCTTCAGGCGCAAGCTGCGACCTCTGTAAAGGCTCTCCCTGCGCCGTGGCCACCGGCAACTACACGTCGGCCGCCTTCGATCTGCAGGTCGTCACTCCCGGTTTTCCCCTCGTGGTCTCCCGCACCTACGAGAGCGCCCGAGCCGCGGATGCACGGTCTCATGGCGCGGACTACGACCGACAACCCAATCATTCATTAGCCTGTCATCCTGAGCGGGCGGTGGAATGGGGGGCGAAGGATCCCCTGCCGATGCACGACACTTGCTCCGTCGGCAGGGGATCCTTCGCACCCACCCGCCACCCGCTCAGGATGACAGCGGGTTGTGTGTGCTGACGGCTCTTTTTCGCCTCCGTCCTCCCGCCACGACATTCTTGTTCGCAACACGGACGGCTCATTTGATCTGACCATCGCCGACGGCAGCACCCGCTATCACTTCGGCGCGAGTGGCCGGCTGGAGACCATCGCCGACGAGTACGCGAACACGCTCGCCTATACATATGACGCAAACGACCGCCTGCAGCGCGTTGCGGACCTGGCCGGCTCCGGCAGGTTCCTCGATGTGTTCTACGGGGCACAGGGCCGCATTTCCGCGGTTCAGGTTCACACGGGCCGCAGCGTCCAGTATGCGTACGACACTCGGGGTGTCTTGACCTCCGCAACCGATCCCGCCGGCCGGAGCATGTCCTACTCCTATGCCAGCGTGCGGTTCGCACCTTTGCTCACCCAGATCGCCGATCCGTGGGGACGTACTCTCAGCAACGTGACCTACGACGTGCGCGGTCGGACGACCACCTACACAGAGGAAGGCGAGACGTATACCTACACGTACAACTACAACGGGCGGGCGGACCAGAGCTCGAAGGTCGACTCGACCGGCAACCGTTGGGTCTATACGTATGCGCCCGAGGGCGTCATCACGCAGCGCGTCTTCCCTGGCGGAGCGGCTCAACAGGTCGTCTACAACGCCGACAAATCGGTTCAACAGGTGACCGACGAAGTGGGGGTGAGCACCGCCTATACGTATGGCCCTCGCGCGCGGCTCGCGTCCGTGACGCGCGACTCGCAGGGTCCGTCCGCCGTGCGCTTCGAGTACGGCTACGATCCGGCGTTTCCGGCCAGCGTCACCTCCATCCTGCCGAAGGTTCCCGCGACGGGGGCGAACGACCCGAAGTGGCAGGGGTGGACCTATGAGTACCACCCGGCCGGCAGCACTGCACCGGGCGCGGTATGGAAGGTCTTCCGCCTTCGAGCGGATGGCGTGACCGCCGATCTGCAGGCCACCTACGACTACAACGCGCGGGGACAGGTCACACGGCTCACCGATCCCGCGGGCGCGGTCACGGACTACGGTTACGATGCAACCGGCAATCTGACCACCGTAACTTCGCCGGCGAACAACGACGCCGGCATCCGTCCGGTGGTGACCTACGGCCACGACTCCTTGGGACGGGTCACCGCGGTCACGGATCCCCTCGGCGCGGTCACTTCGTACGTCTACGATCCGGTCGACCGGGTGACGTCCATGACGCTGCCGAAGCCTTCCGTGGGATCTCCGCTCGACTTCATCACCACGTACACCTACGACAGCTACGACGCCGGGACAGCCCTCGTGTCCACGACTATGACTGACCCCAACGGCCAGCCCACCGCGCAGCGATACGACGCGTTTGGGAGACTGGTCAAGACCGTCGACGCTTTGGGCGGCACAACCACCTATGGCTACACCAAGGGCGCGCTGACGTCGATCACCGATGCCAATGACAACGTCACCCGCTATGAGTACAACGGGCTGGGCCGTCTGACCGCCACGGTCTTTGCGGACGGCGCCCGCGAGACCTACTCGTACGACGCGGACGGGCTGCTCAAAACGAGAACCGACCGCAAGAGTCAGACCGTGACGTACACCTACGACCGTCACAAGAGATTGAACCGGAAGACCTACCCCAATGCCACATACGTCCAGTACACGTATGACGGACAGATGCTGACCCAGGTGTACGACAACACGGTCTCGCCAGCCGAAACACACACGGTCGGCTACGACAACGCGTTCCGCGTGACGGGCGAGACTCAGGGAGTGCGGGGCAGCATTGGTTACACCTACACGGCGGCGGACGCGGTGGCGACCATGGCCGTCAGCGGCGGACCGACGGCCACTTATGCGTACCATTCGGATGGAAGCCTCAGGACGATCGCGTGGAGCGTGATGCCGGGGGAGTTCCGGTACACTTACCGGCCGAGCGGGCAGTACGAAACGATCACCATGCCGAGCGGCCAGACCCGGAGCTACACCTACGACGCGCAGGGACGCCTGACGGGTCTGGCGAACGCGCACCCCGTCGCGGGAGACCTGGGCACGTTCGCGTACGGCTACGACCTGGACCACGCCACGGGCACACCCACGATGTTGGGACAGCGCGTGAGCATGACCCGGGCCGGTGCAGAGACGAAGTACTTCTACGACGGGAGCTACCAGCTCACACGCGCCGACTACCCCAATGCCGCTCCCTTCAACGGTGAGATCGCGTCCTGGACGTACGATGCCATCGGGAACCGTCTCACGAGCACGGTCAATGGCAAACACGACCGCCTTCACCTATCAAAAGATCGGAGCCAACCCGAAGAACTGGCAACGGCTGACGGGCGACGGCACCACCACGTACACCTACGACGCCAACGGCAACACCACGGGCTACGGAGGTCTGACCCCCGGCTGGGACCACGAGAACCGGCTGACCACGATGAGCGCCGCGGCGACCGCGGCCTACCGCTACGACCACCAGGGCCGCCGCACGACGACCACTGCCGGAACCGCCCTCTCGTACACGTACGACGGCCTGAACCTGGTCCGGGAGACGGCGTCGACGTCCACCGACTACCTGTTCGGCCCGGCCGTCGATGAGCCGCTGGCCATGGTCCAGGGCTGGGCGGTGTCGTACTACGTCGTGGACGGGCTGGGCTCGGTCGCCGCGGTCACCGATGCGACCGGCGCGGTTCAGAACAGCTACGGGTACGACGCGTGGGGTACGGCGCGGGCAACGACTGAGTTGGCGCCGCAGCCGTTCCGGTATACGGGACGGGAAGTGAGCGGTGTCGCCGATCTGTGGTTCTATCGGGCTAGGTATTACAAGGGAAGCGTGGGGAGGTTTCTCTCCGAGGATCCGATTCGTCACAAATCTGGCGACTTGAACTTCTACCGGTATGTGGGTAATCAGCCGGTCGCCGAGATCGACCCTATGGGTTTGGCGGCACAGGCACCTGAGCCTCGTGGGGTGAAATGCTCGGGCTGCTCACCTGCGATGGAAGGTCGCGCTAAGGATGCCTTGACCAAGGTCTGCACCAATACAAGGGCGAATGGTGGCTGTGCAGCTCTTCTGAGACGATACGGTCTTTACGACTGTTTCAGGGACAAGTGCGGCCGCGCCGGAAGCAGTCAGCCTGCGCCGAACGTCCGTTGCTTCGAAGGTTGCGGAGGCTGCGGCGGCCCATGCAACAACGTTGCGAACACTTCGACAACGATCTTTCTTCAGCCTCTCGCTAGTAGTGGCCTTTGTGGCTCGCTCGAAAACACAATCGCCCACGAGCTCGCACACATGTGTGGCATCGGCCCCGACGTGTATCACGCTGGGAACCAGCGTAAAGCGAATGCGGTCGGTCTCGCTTGCGGAACACCACGATGACACCATTGACCAGAAACGCTCTCATTATTTGTATCGCCACCGCCGCGCTGTATAGCGTCTTGTATGCTCTAGAGCTGAACAGCATTAGCCCAGTGATCTTCACATCCGCTGCCGGTACGATCACCCAGCATGGTGTGTTGGCTTTCAGTCCTGCCGGTGGGGTGGCGTGGGTTCTTGTTCTCGGCGCATACTCCATGGCGACGGTCGTTCTTGGTCGACCATCACTTCGGACTGCGAGAGCAAGGCTGTCATTGATGGGCGTGTTCGTCTTCAGCGTGGCCTTTGTCGTGGTCGTTCATCCTACGTTGATCCTTACGACACTCAATGACATCCAGCGCGATCGCTTCATCGAGTGGCTTTCCAGAAGCGCTCCGTTCGCGTATCAATACTATTTTGGCTGGCGGATGTTCTTCAGACTCATCGTTTTTCTGGCGCTGCTACACGCCTTTGTCGTGTTCCTGGGAGTTGGGAACGTAACGAAGAACCTGGCAAAAACGCGAAGGACAGAAAAGAGTTCAGCGTTCCCGACCCTGCTTGCGATTGCGTGAACGAACGATTACGGAATCCTGGCGCGCCTCCTCGGTACTGCACGGTTCCTCGACCCTTCCCAGGATCTTGGAAATGCAACAATTGTCGGTCATGGGTCGACGAGGTACTAGATGCTTGCCAATGAGCAAACGCGCACCGGGGATACAGAGCGGTCCACCGCCAATGGCGGAGTGCATATTGTCGTTGTGGTACTTGGCGCCATCACCGTCCCTTTGTTTGGTTACGCGTACTTTTTTGGGGCGCACCAGTCCGTCGAAATGAATCCGCCCTTGTGGGTGAACATTAGCGTACCGTTTGCCGTTCTCGGGCCTCTCATTCCATCGATGTGGGTGTTCGTCGCTCTCTGTTTGTTGAACTCTCTTCTCTGGGGCGCGGTCTTCCATTCGGGCAGCAGATTGGTTGGGAGAATCGTTCGTTGGAAGCGATGAGAGACGATTCTTCTGAGCCCGGTCTGGATACCACCTACCAGTCCGAGTAAGGATCATTCCGCCGTTGGCTGACGCGGTGCGACGAGGAGGCAACTCCGAGTCCAGGGTGGCGCTTCGCGCAACCCCTGGCTACCGTCTCTGTACCGCTCGCTTCCCGCAAGTGAGTGTCCAGTGGTCGGGTTGTCGGTTGTCAGTGATCGGTTGTCTGCACCCAGTTGCGTCACGGAGAAGAGAGCGGCAGGGAGTGGATCACCACGAACTGAGAACCGACAACTGACAACCCAACCCCTGGGCGCGCAGCCGGCCGTGCCGGCTCAGTCCAGGCCGACGCGCATGCTGGGGTCGTTGGTGCGGTTGTCGGTGACGGCTCCGTAGACGATGAATTCTTTCTCGAAAGCCGAGGCGACGATCCTTCCTCCGGGGGGCACAGGCGCACCGTTGATGAAGGCCGAGGCGGTGATCTGTTCGAAGTAGTCCGCGGGGTAGCTCCTCGAAGTCGTGCCCTGGCGAGCGCCGGTGGCGTCGTAGATGTCGATGTTCACCGTGGTGGCGGTGATGGTGCGGATGCCGATGTTCAGGCGGAAGTTGGTGAGGTCGTCGGGGACGAGGACGTTTGCCGTCGCGGCGTAGGTCGATCCGGCGGGGACTCCCTCTTCGAACAGACCGCTCGTTCCCAGCGCGCCCGCGTCGTTGAACACTCGCGCGGTGGCGATGGGAGTCGGACTGGCCGTCGTGAAGATGTCGAGGCTGCCCAATCCGGAGTGACCCATCGTTTCGACGATGTCGGCGTAGTTGAGGGTCCCGTTCGGTGGAAGGACGAAGTCGAGCGACGGGTCGGCGTCGCTGCCGGCCCGGCCGGCCAGACGGAGCACGAGCTTTCCTCGAATCTCGAGCGTCGTCGGATTGGCGAGCGTGAGGGCGGTTCGGAAGAACGAGCCGGAGCTGCCTGCCGCTGACGCCACGGCCGGGATGGTGAAGACACGCACGGACGGTGCGCTCGAGGCCTGGGCCTGCAAACGGAAATTGCTCACCGGTGAGATTGCGGCGAGCGAGCCGTTCTTGAAATCGTTAGCGGTGTAGAGGGCGCGGCCAGGCACTCGGGTGAACGTCCCGTAAGCCTGCCCGCAACTCTCCGGACCGGCACCGCGCCGGATCCCGATGTACGTTTCTGACGTGACCGCGACCGGCGGATCGAGAGCCACGGTGTTGATCCCCGACACCGCGCGGAAGGGTCCCCGCTCCGCGGTCATCACCGTGACGAAAGCGTTGCCCGGAATCGCGTAGAAGCGCACGAAGAAGATCGCGTCACACGGCGACGTCGCACCATGCCAGGCCACGCTGGCCGTATTGACGGTCCCGGTCGCCGAAGCCGGGCTGCTCCAGTCGATGAGCGTAGAGGGACTGGCGCCCGCGAACACGGCCGTGCTTCCGGCCAACCCACCCACGCGAATCTCCTGAGTCAGCGCGCCGAATGCCCCGAAGAGGAGAAGGAGGACCGTCGAAATACGGAATGGGTTCATGGCGCGGAGTATAGCTTTCGGTTGGCGGTTGAGTTGCGGGTGATGGGTGAAGACATCGAGCCGACCTCGTTGCGCGCGGCGCACCTGAGAGAAAGAAACAGAATCTGCGTGCCTACCGCGAGGGCGACCCCTCATCCGCCTTCGGCACCTTCTCCCCTCTCCGGAGGGGAGAAGGCTCTCGGTGTGTGCTCATCGCGAGCTGTGGTTCATCGTTAGTTGGACTGGTTCATCGCGAGCTGGAATGGTCATCGCGAAGTTGGGATGGTTCGTTGCGAGAGTGTCCAATCGAGAGCCTTCTCCCCCGGCTTCTTGGGGGGAGAAGGTGGCCAACGGCCGGATGAGGGGGGCGATGCAGCCTCCGATCAGTTACCCGCAACTCGCAACGCGCAACCAGCACCAGCGAGCGACGCGATTCAGAACCCGCCGCTCATGTACTTCCACTGCACGATCTTCTCGTTGATCTCGCGGAGGCGGCGGCTGATCATGCGGCAGAGCAGGTTGAGGAACTGTAGCGAGGCGTGGGGATCCATGGAGAGGATCTCGTTGAGGGTGGCCCGGTCGATGGAGAGCACGGTGGCGTCGATCTCGTGGGCTTTCGCGTCCGCGGATCGGGGCTTCTCGTCGATGAGGGCCATCTCGCCGAAGAAGTCGCCGCGGTCGAGCACGGCCAGTGCTTCCTCGCCGACGCCGGGGATGAACTTGGAGATGCGCACGCGACCGTCCAGGACGATGAAGAGCTTGTCGCCGCGCTCTCCCTCGCGGAAGATCATGGAGCCTTCGCGGAAGCGCTCCTCCGAGGAGAACGTGGCCAGGAGCTTCATTTCCGCGGCGGAGAGGCCGCGTTCGCGGAACAGATCCACCTTGTCCTCGGACTTGACGGTGACTTGCTGCACCTCGCGCTTGCCGTCGGCGCGCTTGCGTCCCTGCCCGCGCTTGGCGTCCTCCTGGAAGAAGAGCTTGAGCTGTTCGTTCGCGTCGCGGACCTTCTCCGTCAGCGAGCGCCAGAAGGCCCAGTGCAAGCCGACCGCGAGCTCCTTGTCCTCGTCCATGATCTGGTCGAGCGCGCTGAAGGAGAACGTGTACGCGGCCGAGCGATCGGACACCGCCAGAGCATCGCTGGAGCGGTGCGTGCGGTCGATGAAGTTCATCTCGCCGAAGATGTGATCGGCGCTCAGATTGCCGAGGATCTGCGGACCGAAGGGCGTGTCCTTGCGGATCTCCATGCGCCCGTCCTTGACGACATAGAAATCCATGGAGCGGTCTTCCTCGCGGAAGACGTACTCGCCGCTGGAGTAGCCCTGCACGCGTACGAGCTTGGAGAGGCGGAAGAGCTGCTCGTCCTTCATGTGCTGGAAGACGGTCAGCTTCCGCAGCTCGTGTGAGACGGCGATCAGGTCCTCGCGCTTTTCGGCCGCTCGGGTGATCTTCTGCAGGATGTCCTTGAGGTCCTTGCGGGGATCGAGCCGGAAGAGGTCTTCCTTGCGCAGCTCCAGGCGCTCGGTGGCCATCTGCAGTTGCTCGACGCGCTCTTTGATGCGGGCATTGAGCTTCTTGGGCTCGATGTTGTCGATGCGTTTGAGCGTGTTGATCATGCGCCGCACGGGCTCGATGGCCTCGCCCTTCTGGTCCGTGGCCAGGAGGAAGGCGTCGATGAAGTCTTCCAGGGAGCGGTTGAAGTCTTTCAGCTCGAACTGGATGCGGCCGGAGATCTCGGCCAGGCCGCGATCGAAGGGATTGAGCTTGCGGGCCTTCTCGATCTCTTCGTGCGCGAGCTCCCACTGGCCCTGGGAGTAGTAGAGCCGGCCCAGGATCTCGAACGGGCGATAGTTGTGCGGTGTCTTCAGCTTGGCGATCTCGAGGAGCTCGATGGCCTTCGAGGTCTGATCCTTGGCCATGTAGTACTGCGCCAGCCCGACGTACTGCGAAGAGTCGATCTCGTCGCGCGCGCGCTCGGCCACCACCTCGTGCTTGACCGCGGTGTAGCGGCTTTCCTCGGCGGATCTCTTCTGGTCGCGCACGCGGGCCAGGTTGATGCGCAGCGCCACGGAGCCGGGCTTGAGCTTCTCCGCCATCTCGTAGAGATGGATCGACTCGTCGTACATCCCCTGGTCGGCGTAGCGGCGCGCCAACCCCAGGAGGTCATCCGCATCGATCGGGATATTCGCTTCCGCGGCAAGTGTGCGGAAGCGTGCGCGGGAGCCGACGGGCGATTCGGCCATCAGAACTGCGATTATATGGATATGAAGGTTGCGCTGCTCGCGCTGATCCTGCTCCTCCCCTCCGAGTTCCGCCTTGCGGTGCCCGGGTACGAGTTCGCGTTTCCCCGCGATCACGGCAGCCATCCCGCCTATCGCACGGAATGGTGGTACTACACGGGACACCTGCGCACGGAGTCCGGCCGGAGGTACGGCTTCGAGCTGACGTTCTTCCGCGTGGGGCTGGTCCCGCAGCAGGAGGTGGCGGAGGAACAGGGCCCGCCGATGTCCAGCACCTCACGACCACCGATGAGCCGCTGGGATCTGCAGAGTGTGTATCCCGCGCACTTCGCGATCACGGACGTGGCCGCGAAGGATTTCCGGTTCTACGAGAAGCTGAATCGCGGGTCCGTCTTCACGGCCGGTGCCGCGGAAGGAAAGCTGGAAGTGTTCAATGAGGCCTGGAAGGCCACGACGAATCCGGACGGCACTTGGCGCCTGGTCGCGAAGGAAGGGAAAGACTCGATCGACCTGACGCTGCGCGCCGTCAAGCCGCCCGCCGTGCATGGCCAGAACGGTGTCAGCGTCAAAGCGCAAGGCATCGGTTTCGCGTCGCACTACTACTCGATGACGCGGATGGAAGCCTCGGGGATGGTCAACGGCCAGAAGGCCACGGGTCAGGCCTGGATGGATCACGAGTTCGGCAGTGCAGCGCTCCGCGAGAGCCAGCAGGGTTGGGACTGGTTCTCCCTGCAACTCGACAACGACAGCGAGCTCATGCTGTACATCATCCGCCGCACGGACGGAACTCCCGACGAGACCTCCTCGGGGTCCTTGATTACGAGCGACGGAAGTGTCATCCATCTCCGGCGCGATCAGATGCGCATCACGCCGCTGAAGCAGTGGAAGTCGCCAAAGAGCGGCGCCACGTATCCGATGGGCTGGCGCGTCGAGCTCCCGGCGTTCAAAGTCGCGTTGAGGGTGCGGCCGTTGCTCGAGGCACAGGAGCTGGTGACCCATGGTTCGACGCAGGTCACTTACTGGGAAGGAGCGTGCGACGTCAGCGGATCGTTTGGCGGATCGCCGGTTCGCGGCGACGGTTACGTGGAGATGACGGGCTACGACAAGGCGTTCCGCTCGCCTTGAGAGTGTGTGCAGAAATCCGCGCGCTTCCCAACCTGTCATCCTGAGCGGGTGGCGGGTGGGCGCGAAGGATCTCCTGCGGTGGGCCAGACGCGTGCAGGTTGGACGAGACCGGGGTTCTTCGTGCTCGCACGTTCGTCGTTCTTCGCACGAGATCCTTCGCGCCCTACCCACCTCCCGCTCAGGATGACAGGAGGGGAAGCGCCGCGGATTTCTGCACAACCTCTGAGCGCGGTTCGGTCTTCGGGTCGTCGAGTCGTCAACCCAAGGCAATATTGGCCAGACGACTCATCAACTGCGAGTGGTCATCCGGCGGATCTCGGTGACCAGTTGTTCGCGAGCGGAAGTGCCCTTCTGCACGAAGGAGGTCACGCGTGAATGGAGGAACTCGCGGTCTTCGCTGGAGATCTCTTTCGAGGTGAAGACGAGAATGGGGATGCTCGCGGTGCGGGCGTTCTGCTTGAGCGCGCCCGCGACTTCGAACCCGCTCATGCCGGGCATCATGAGGTCGAGGATGATGACATCCGGCGTGCGCTCCTCGGCGGCCCGGAGGCCGTCTTCGCCGCAGAAGGCGCGGTCGACGGAGAAGCCGAAAGGGGAGAGCTCCTCTTCGAGCAAGGCATGCATGGCCGCGTCATCGTCGATGACCAGGAGCCGCTTCGCGCCGTTGCCGTTCGTGATCCCGCGCAGCCGTTCGAGCAGGCGGGCGCGGTCGACGGGCTTGACGAAGTAGTCGTCCGCACCGAGGGCCAGACCGAGGTCGCGATTCTCGACCATGGAGATGATGACCACCGGGAGGGTGCGCGTGGCTTCGTCGCTCTTGAGGCGACGGAGCACGTCCCAGCCGTCCATCCCGTTCAGCACGAGGTCGAGGGTCACCGCGGCCGGATGCGCGTCGCGCGCGAGCCGGAGGGCTTCTTCGCCGTGACGGGCGCGAATGGGCAGGTAGCCAGCCGAGGTGAGCGCGGAGGCGATCAGCTCATAAGCGTTTGAGTCGTCCTCGACCACCAGGACGCGAGCGGCCAACGGCATCTCGGCCTCGGGCACACGCGTGATCACGGCGGCGCGCGAGCGCACGGGGAGTGTGAACGTGAAGGTGCTTCCGCGGCCCAAGGCGCTCTCGACGGCGACGCGTCCGTCCTGCAGCTCGACGAAGCGTTTCACGAGGGCCAGGCCCAATCCCGTCCCTCCGAACTCGCGCCGGGCCGTGCCGTCGACTTGCCGGAACTCCTCGAAGATCAGTTGGTGATGCACCGGTTCGATGCCGATCCCTTCGTCGCGCACTGAGAGCGTGATGGATGCGTCGTCGAGCCAGGCCCGAACGGTGATGGGCTGGTCGGGCGGCGAGAACTTCACGGCGTTGGAGAGCAGGTTGAACAGCACCTGCTTGAACTTGGCGAGGTCGGTCTCGATCTGGGGGAGATCCGGCGGAAGGTCGATGACGAAACGCGAGCTCGACTGGGACATGCCCCGCATGACCTGGCAAACGCTGTCGATGACGGGTTGGATGGAGAAGAACTCCGGATAGATCTCCATCTTCCCCGCCTCGATCTTCGAGAGGTCGAGGACATCGTTGATGATCCCCAGGAGGTGGGTACCCGAGGTGTGGATGTGCTGGAGGAAGCCGAGGTGCTTCCTTTCGATCTTCCCGTCGAGGCGCTCCGCGAGGATCTGGGAGAAGCCGATGATGGAGTTCATGGGCGTGCGCAGCTCGTGGCTCATGTTCGCCAGGAACTGGCTCTTGAGCCTGTCCGATTCCTGCGTGCGCCGGTTCGCCTCCACGAGCTCGTGACTCACGCGTGTCAGCTCTTCGACCTTGGCGCGCTGCTCTGCTTCCAGGAGTCGGATGCGGAGTCGCTTCTCGGTCAGGTCGGCCACGCCGGTAATGAAGTAGTAGGAGGCACCGAAGACGAAGAGCATGCGCGTCAGCGCGAGCAGCATCGGTCCGTCGAACCAGCCGGCCTGGCCCATGAAGGCGAGCACCGCCACGTAGGCGATGGTGTTCGCCACGGTCGCGGCCCAGGCCGCCTTGCGCCCGCCCGCGAAGGCCGCGGCGGAGGACGTGGCCGCGTACCAGACGAAGCAGGGGCTGTCGATGCCCCCCGTGGCGTAGACGCCGATGGTGACGAAGAGGATGTCGTTGGTCATCCAGACCACGTTCAGGATCCGGCGGTTGAGCCCGCGGCGGTACAGGAGGTAGAGGGTGATGGCGCTCCCGCATGCGAGAGCCCACAACGACAGCGCCGCGCCGAGGTGCATCGGGAAGACTCCCAACGCATAGCCGGACAGTGCGGTCAGCAGTCCAAGGGTGTAGACGAGCAGATGGTTACGCTGGATCGCGAGATCAAAGCGCAAAACGCTCGAAGGCTCGGGCGCAAGTGTGGACATCGGGGTGGGTGGATTGTACGCCTGGGTTGGCGGTTGGCGAGTTTTGCCGATCCTGCGGGGGGACGTTCACCACAGAGACGCAGAGGGCCAAAGAGGGAGACCCCTCATCCGCCTTCGGCACCTTCTCCCCTCTGCGGAGGAGAAGGCTCTCGGTGTGGGTGCGTCGCGATTAGGAGCGGTTCATCGCGAGAACGAAAATCGAGAGCCTTCTCCCCCCGGCTTCTTGGGGGGAGAAGGTGGCCATCGGCCGGATGAGGGGGGCGATGCAGCCTCCGATGAGTGTGCAT
>Ga0307505_10000398_pt1 | contig 49245 bp, 42 predicted proteins | sample 23_S_MG_FD_202183 | JGI IMG/M metagenome (GOLD analysis project Ga0307505, IMG submission 202183) | Soil microbial communities from Populus trichocarpa stands in riparian zone in the Pacific Northwest, United States - 23_S | ecosystem: Environmental > Terrestrial > Soil > Riparian zone > Trees...
CTGGCCCTTGCGTTGCTGCTCGCGATCGGCGGTGACTTCAGCGGCTTCCGCCGGTTGTCCTTCAGCGGGCGGGTTGCCGAGTTGCTTGAGGCGGCTTTCGAATTGCGTGTTCAGCGGCTCGAGGTCGCCGATCACCTGGCGCAAGGCGGCGCGTGCGGGTTCGGCCTGCTCGCTCAGGGCCGCGAGACCGCGCGGCCGATTACCGGGCTGGGAGAGCGTGGCCTCGATGAGGTCGAACTGGCCGCGCGCGATTTCCATCTGCTGGCGCGCGGTTTGCAACGGATCGGCGGCGTGAGCGGTGCCGAGGATGAGCAGGATCGACGCGAAAAAGAGCGCGATGCCGCGCCAGAGGCGGGCTGGACGGGACAGAGCGCGATGCGGGAGAAGGACCGAAATGAACATCATCTATGCTTGCTTCAATAAGACCGGATTCTAGAAAGGGGGAGTTCCGCAGGCCAGCCGTTGGGCCGGTTGCCGACGGCAAATTTGCGTGGGACCCGTGTCAAGGACAGGTTTGTGTCAGCGAAAAGGCAGTTCAGCGTTGCGGTTATTGGCGGCGGCCCGGCGGGCCTTATGGCGGCGGAGGTGCTTGCCGGGGCCGGCGCAAATGTCGCGGTCTATGAGCGGATGCCGTCGCTCGGGCGCAAATTCCTGCTCGCCGGGCGGGGCGGGCTGAACCTTACGCATAGCGAAGCGCCGGAGCCGTTCCTGGGGCGGTACGGGCGCGCGGCGCCTTGGCTGCGCTCCGCGGTTGAGGCGTTGCCGCCCCATGCGCTGCGCGCGTGGAGCGCGGCGTTGGGGCAGGAGACATTCGTCGGCTCGAGCGGCCGGGTATTTCCGCAGGCGATGAAGGCGTCGCCGCTCCTGCGTGCGTGGCTCGCGCGGCTGCGCGAGCACGGCGTCGAGTTCAACGTGCGGCATCAATGGCGCGGCTGGGACGAGCGCGGTGCGCTGATGTTCGACACGCCGGACGGAGACGTGCGCGTGGAGGCAGATGCGGCGGTGCTCGCACTCGGCGGTGCGAGCTGGCCGAAGCTCGGATCGGACGGCGGCTGGTCGGATTTGTTGCGAGGGAAGGGTGTTGCGGTCGCGGCGTTGGTGCCGTCGAACAGCGGATTTGTTGTTCGGTGGTCAGATGTCTATGCGGAGCGGTTCGCGGGGCAACCGCTGAAGGGAATCGGGCTTCACTTCGGGGACACCCGTCTGCGCGGCGAGGCGATGATTACACGGGCAGGGATCGAGGGCAGCGCGATCTATGCGCTCTCGTCGGCTTTGCGCGACGCGATCGCGGCGAAGGGCGAGGCGATTCTGGCAGTCGATCTTCGGCCCGACGTGGCGGAGGATGCACTCGCGCGCCAACTCAGCGCCCCGCGTGGCAAGCAGTCGATGTCGAGCTTCCTGCGCAAAGCAGCGAAACTCTCGCCGCCGGCCATCGGGCTCGTGCATGAGCAAGCGATATCGCGAAATGTTTCGCTTGCTGCGGTAACCGCAGAGGATCTGGCTCGCACGATCAAGCATATCGAATTGCGCCTCATCACGACGGCTCCCATCGAGCGCGCGATCTCGACGGCGGGCGGAATCGAATTCGCCGAGCTTGACGAGCAGTTCATGCTGCGAAAACTGCCGGGCATCTTTGCCGCCGGCGAGATGCTCGACTGGGAGGCGCCGACCGGCGGCTACCTGTTGCAGGCCTGTTTCGCGACGGGTGCTGCGGCCGGACGCGGCGCGCTGGCATGGTTGAAGGCGCTTTAGGCGCCCTCAATTTCCTCGCGCAGGATTTCCAGCTCAAGCCATTTTTCTTCGGCTTCGGCCAACTCATCTTGCGCCGCCACGATTGCGTCCGAGGTCTTTGTGAAAGCGGCAGGGTCGCGCCCGTAAAGATTCGGATCGGAGAGCCGCCCTTGCAAGGCGCCAAGCCTTTCCTTCAGTTCGGCAATCTGCTTCGGCAGTATTTCCAGCGCGTGCTTCTCATGAAATTTCAGCCGCCGCTTGGCAGCGGTAGGTGCGGGGTCCTGAAGCGTCGACGGTTCGGGCGTTTTGAGGGCTTTTGCTTTCGCGACCGGCTTCGCGGCGAGGTCGGTGCCGCGCTGGGCGAGCATGTCGCTGTAGCCGCCGGCATATTCGAGCCAGTGGCCGTTGCCCTCCGGCACGATTACGGCATTGACGACACGATCGAGGAAATCACGGTCGTGGCTGATGAGGATGATCGTGCCCTCATAGCCGCCGAGCATTTCCTCGAGCACATCCAGCGTTTCGAGATCGAGGTCGTTCGTCGGCTCGTCGAGGACGAGCAGATTTGAAGGCCGCGCGAGCGCGCGGGCGAGCATGAGCCGTCCACGCTCGCCGCCCGACAGCACGCGGAGCGGCGTGCGCGCCTGCTCCGGCGCGAACAGGAAGTCGCGCATATAGCCGACCACATGCTTCGTCTCGTGGCCGACGGTGACGGTCTCGCCGCGGCCGCCGGTGAGCGCGTCGGCCAGCGTCCAGTTCGGATCGAGCTGCTCGCGGCGCTGGTCGAGGGTGGCCATCTGCAAATTTGCGCCCAAGCGGATTTCGCCGGAGTCGGGTGCGAGCGCGCTGGTGAGCAGGTTGACCAGCGTGGTCTTGCCGCTGCCGTTCGGGCCGACGACGCCGACGCGGTCGCCGCGCATGATGCGCGTGGAAAAGTCGCGCACGATGGGCCGCTCGCCGAACTGTTTGGCGATGTCTTTTGCTTCCACCACCAGCGCGCCGGACTTCTCGGCTTGCGCGGCCTGCAGCGTGACGGCGCCCGCAGACTTGCGGTAATCGCGCCGGGACTGGCGCATTTGTTCAAGGTCGCCAAGGCGGCGGACATTGCGCTTGCGCCGCGCGGTGACGCCGTAGCGGAGCCAGTGCTCCTCGTCGACGATCTTGCGGTCGAGCTTGTGGCGCTCGAGCTCTTCCTCGGCGAGACGTTCGTCGCGCCATGCCTCAAACCCGCCGAAGCCGATCTCGATCCGCCGTGTTCGGCCGCGGTCGAGCCAGACCGTGCTGCGCGACAGATTTTGCAGGAAACGCCGGTCGTGGCTGATGAGGATCAACGCCGCGCGCGCGGAGAGCAGCTCGGACTCCAGCCATTCGATCGCCGGCAGGTCGAGATGATTGGTGGGCTCGTCGATCAGCAGGATGTCGGGAGAGGGCGCCAGCGCACGCGCGATGGCCGCGCGACGCGCTTCGCCGCCGGAGAGCTGTGACGGCTCTTCGTTGCCGGTCAATCCAAGTTGCTCAAGCAAATAGCGAGCGCGGTAGCGGTCGTCGGCGGGCCCAAGTCCGGCTTCGACATAGGCCAGCGTGCTCGCGAATCCCGCGAGGTCCGGCTCCTGCGGGAGATAGCGGACGGTCGTGCCGGGCTGAAGAAAGCGTTCGCCGCGGTCGGGCTCGATGAAACCGGCGGCGATGCGAAGCAGCGTCGATTTGCCGGAGCCATTCCGGCCCACCAGCGCAATGCGCTCGCCCGCCGAAACAGCAAGATCGGCGCCTTCGAGCAGCGGCGTGCCGCCAAAGGTCAGGGTGATTTCGGAAAGCTGAAGAAGGGGCGGGGCCATGTTGCGGGCTCATATCCCGCAAAGCAGCCGCCCGCGCAACGTCGAGCGCGGCCGATCCAAAAGGACCGGCCGCGCGGGTTCTCAGTTCTCGGCGACGAGCGGGGTGATGCGCCGCACGGCGACGCGGCGGTTCTCGCGCTCGGCGATCTCGGTCGGGATATTCGGATACTGCTCGCCGTAGCCCTGCGTGACAAGGTTCTCCGGCGGCACGTTGAAATAGTCGGTGAGCGCGACGGCCACGGCTTCCGCGCGCCGGTCGGAGAGCGCGAGATTATAAACGTCGTCGCCGACGAGATCGGTGTGGCCCTCGATCAGGAACATCTCGCTCGGATTGCGCTGGATGAGATCGAGGATGACGTTCGCGAGCTCCTCCAGCGCCTGCGCCTGCGAAGGATCGATCAGCGCGGAGTCGGTCTCGAAGGTGATCGTCTGGATGTCGATGCGGCGCATCTTGTCGCGGATGCGGTCGAACTGCCGCACTTCCTCGAGCGAATAGACGCGCTCGACAGCTTCGACGGGCGGCGCAATCAGCGCCGCGCGCAGTTGCTGTGGCGAGGCACGGCGGTTGTCCACGATGTACTGCTCGCGCGGAATCGTGAGGCGCAGCGGTCCGAGATTGATCTGCGCGACCGGCGGACGGCGCATTTCGCGGATGAAATAGATCTCGCGGCCGCCGCGGTCGCGGCGGAAGCGCTGGACGATCTCGCCGCGCGTGCCGGTAACGGTCACGATCTGCGTGCCGTCGGGATAGAACACGACGGTGCGTGTATAGCCGTTCGGCAGCCGCTCAACGCGCGAGTCGCCGCGGCCATCGCGGCCATGACGCAGCCGGTCGAAGTCGTGTCCGCGAATGACGACACGGTCGCCGTCGCGGCGGAGCGTACGCGCGCCGCCGTCGATGGTGATGGTGCGGTCGCCGCGAATCTCGGTGCGTGAAAGTTCTTCCACCGAGGTTCGGCGCTGTTCGCGCTCGCGCGTCCACTCATGGGATCGCTCGCGGTCACGCGAGGCGTCGCGTCGGTCGCCATCGCGTCGGTCATCGTCGCGGCCGCGCGATGTATCGCGCCGGTCGTCGTCATCGCGGCGATCCTGGGTCTGTTGCTTGGTCTCCGGCTGCTTGGCGCGGTCCTGGGTCTGCTGCTTCGTCTCCGGCTGCTTGGCGCGGTCCTGGGTCTGCTGCTTCGTCTCCGGCTGCTTGGCGCGGTCCTGGGTCTGTTGCTTTGTGTCCGGCTGCTTCGCGCGCTCCTGAGTTTGCTGCTTCATCTCCGGCTGCTTCGCGCGATCCTGCTGCTTCGTTTCAGGCTCCTTGGCGCGCTCGCGTGACATGTGCGACTTGGCGTCGTCGTCGGAGCGGCCCTTGGCGTCGCGGGCGGCCTTCTCGGCGTCCTGCTTCGCCTTGTCCGCGCCGCCGGTGCGGTCGCGCTGTGCGGCGTCGCTCTTCGGTTCCTGCTTGGTTTCCTGCTTCGTTTCGCGCGACGGTGGTGCCTTCGGCGCGGCGTCCTGCGTGGTTTTCGGGGCGCTCTTCGGAGCGTCCTTGGATTCCTGCTTCGCCTTCGCGTCGCCGCGGTCCGGTCGGCGCGACTTGCCCTTGTCGTCGTCGTCCGCCTTCTCGGTGGCCTGGGCAAGGCGGATCGCGCCTCCATCAATCGCCTGGCTCAGGGCCGGCGAGGCGGGGGCAAGAAACGAAAGGCCGAGCATGGCCGCGATCACGGCGTTCAACTGCATGAAAAATGTCCCTTGTGAATGAAGAATGGCAGGCCCTCGCGGCAACGCTGCCGCCCGCCAATCGTTCCCGGCGGGCGGGCTTTTTCTGCCGCCTGTGCTTGTCCTCAATGGGCCGGCAATGTGACGGTTGACGAAACGGGATGGGGTCCGCAAAAGGCTGCGGCTGCTACCGCCGCCGCAAAGGAGTCACAATGACGCTCGATCGGAACCGTCTCGTTGAATTGCTTGGTCAGCTCGGCGACGCGCGCGACGAAACCGCGCTTGCCGCGGCGCGCGAAGCGAGCCGCTTGGTCGCTGAAGCGGGACAGGGCTGGGGCGAGGTGATCGACACGGCGCAGAGTGCGGCGCGTGCGGCGGAGCCTGCGGTGGCCGCGTCGTCGGGCGACAAGTCGAGCGACCAGCGGCTCGTCGAGCGGTTGCTCGCGCGCTCGGACCTCTCCGATACGCTGCGCGGCGACCTTGAGGAGTTCAAGCGCCAGCTCGCATCCAGCAAGCTCGACCAGATGGATGCCGAGTATCTGCGCGCGCTCGCGAAGCGGCTTGGGGTGTAAACGGTTGGCGGTCCCGACAGGAGTCGAACCTGCGACCTTCGGTTTAGGAAACCGCTGCTCTATCCAGCTGAGCTACGGGACCGGGTGCGGTCCCTTAGCACAGGCGTGCCGGGCCTGCATCGCAGCGCCGGAATCGTGGGCACAAGCTCGTTTCGCCGCATATTCGCCCGGTTGCCGCCCCTGAATTCGAGCCGACGCGGGGAGAGCATCATGTTCCCGCGCGCGGCAGAGCCCGCCGTTGCGAGAGCGGGCGTGGACCGACGCGGGCTTTCCGGTACACGGGCAGGTACCCGGTTGTGATAAGTTTGCGCGCGATCCGGCGGCAGGACCGCGCCGGCCGCTGCCGGAGATTGTGGGGACGGTCGAGGATGGGTTTCGCGAAGAATCGCGAATGGCTGAAGGGGCTGCGTCGCGGCGCGGCGGCCGCCGCGATTGCGCTCGTCGTTTCGGCCTGCGCCGGCGACGCCTTCAACCGCATCACCGGCACGGACAACGCAATTGCGATCGACGAGATCGCGGCGTCGCTCCCGCCCGCGCAGCGACGCGAGCATGAGCGGCTCGTTGCAAGCTATGGCGGCGTCTATCGCTCGAAGGACCTCGACGCGCTGATCGCCAAAACCGTCGAGCGGCTGACGGCGGCGTCCGAGAACCCCGAGCTGAAATACCGCGTCACGGTTCTGAATTCGCCCGCGATCAATGCGTTCGCGCTGCCGGGCGGCGCGCTCTACATCACGCGCGGGCTGGTTTCGTTGGCCAATGACGGAGCGGAACTGGCGTCCGTGCTCGCACATGAAATGGCGCATGTCGTGGCGAAGCACGCGGCGACGCGCGAAGACCAGATCCGGCAGGCCATGGTCGTGAGCCGCGTCATCTCGAACGTGCTGAGCGATCCCGATCTGGGGGCGCTTTCGCTCGCCCGCAGCCGCCTGTCGCTCGCAACCTTCTCGCGCGGGCAGGAACTTGAGGCGGATGCGATCGGCGTCGGCATTTCCGCGCGCGCGGGCTACGATCCGTCGGGTGCGTCGCGTTTCCTGAATTCGATGGGCCGTTACGCGGCGCTGCGCGGCAACACGGCGAACCAGCAGGCGGTCGAGCGGCTCGATTTTCTGTCGAGCCATCCCTCGACGCCCGAGCGCATTTCCATCGCGGTCGCGAATGCGCGGCAATATGGCGACCGCAACAAGGATGAGCGCGAGCGCGACAAGTTTCTCGATGCGATCGACGATCTGGCTTACGGAGACGATCCCAAGGAAGGCCATGTGCGCGGGCGCAATTTCCTGCACGCCAAGCTCGGCTTTGCTTTCACGGCGCCGGACGGCTTTACGCTCGAGAACACGCCGCAGGCGGTGCTCGGCGCGACGAGTTCGGGCACCGAGGCGCTCCGGCTCGACGCCGTGCGCGTGCCGCCCGAGCAGGAGCTCACGAGCTATCTGCAATCGGGCTGGATCGACGGCATCGAGCAGCATTCGATCCAGACACTCACCGTCAACGGCTTTCCGGCCGCGACCGCGCTCGCGCGCGGCGAGCAGTGGTCGTTCCGGCTGTTCGCCATCCGCTTCGGCGGCGATGTGTACCGGCTCGCCTTTGCGGCGCGCGACATCACGCCGGCGGTCGACGCGGGCTTCCGCACGTCCGCTGAAACGTTCCGCCGCGTGCCGATCGAGGAGGCGAAGAAGGCTTCACCCTCGCGCCTTTCGGTGGTGCGCGTAGGCCTGCGTGACACCGTCGAGCGCATGGCGGCCCGCATGGCGGTCGCTGACCGCAAGCTGGAGCGCTTTCTGATCCTCAATGGCTTCGAAAAAGACACGAAGCTCAAGCTCGGCCAGCGCGTGAAGACCGTGGTGGAGTGAGGATTCCCACCCGCAAAGAATACATAATTATCCCTCATCGTCGGGCTTGACCCGGCGATCCAGAAAATCGTCGCAGTCGCCGACTGGATGCGCGGGTCAAGCCCCCGCATGAGGGAAATCGTTGGCGGGCGGAGAATCAAAAAAAGCCCGGCGTGAGCCGGGCCTTTTTATTTTGATTCAGTGCCTGGAATTCAGGCGGCTTCTTCCTGCTCGGCGGTCTCGGCGCCCTTCGGCGTCCGGCGCGGGCCTTTGAGCAGGTTGGTCTCGATCTGCTTCGCCGCTTCCGTTTCGGTGATGTCCTCGACGGCGGCGAGTTCGCGAACCATGCGGTCGAGCGCCGCTTCATAGAGCTGGCGTTCGCTGTAGGACTGCTCGGGCTGGCTCTCGGAGCGGAAGAGATCGCGCACGACCTCGGCGATGGCGACGAGGTTGCCCGAATTGATCTTCGCTTCGTATTCCTGCGCGCGGCGGCTCCACATCGTACGCTTGATGCGGGCGCGGCCCTTGAGCGTGTCGAGCGACTTCTTGACCGTCTCCGGCGGAGCGAGCTTGCGCATGCCGACGGCGGCCGCCTTCGAGGTCGGAACGCGGAGCGTCATCTTGTCCTTGGCGAAGTTGATGACGAAGAGCTCGAGCTTGAAGCCCGCGACTTCCTGTTCCTCGATGCGGACGATCTGCCCGACGCCATGGGCCGGATACACGATGCGCTCATTCGTCCGGAACCCCTGACGGGTATGGGCCTGACGGGGAGCGGCAGCAGCAGTCTTGGGGGCGGCAGTGGTCTTCTTGCTCGGCATTTGGCTCTCGGCTCCTGTCCGGGGCGGACCCGGGTTACGCAAATGACCGGTCACACAACCGGGGCTTGCAGACAGTTGAATTTTCCTCTCTCCCGCGCGCGGTGGACGCGCCCGAGACGAACGAAAAGCCCCTCTGCTTCGATTAAAAGCGGCTCCCGAAGGAGCGTGACGGCGGATGTTTTGCTCGACGTGTTGTTAATATAGCACAATTTCGTCAAAAATCAAAGCCTTGCAGCGGCGCAAACGCAGCTGAACGGCGGCAGGGTTAGTGCCCGCCAAGGCGTATGGGACAAAATTCCCTCGAATTGGCGCGATCGGGAACCTCTCAGTCGCCCTCGCCGGGATTGGGCGAAAACTGTTCTTCCTTGCCGGGCTTGCCGTCCCATTCCTTGGCGTCGGCCGGCGGATCGCGCTTCACCGTGATGTTCGGCCAGATCTTCGCAAATTCGGCGTTCAGGGAAATCCATTTTTCGAGACCCGGGACAGTATCGGGCTTGATGGCATCGACCGGGCATTCGGGCTCGCAGACGCCGCAGTCGATGCACTCGTCGGGGTGAATGACGAGCATGTTTTCGCCTTCATAGAAGCAGTCGACGGGGCAAACCTCGACGCAATCCATGTATTTGCAGCGAATGCAGGCGTCGTTGACGACGTAGGTCATTCCGGACGGGGTCCCTGGGGCCGGGAGCGGCTTACGAAAGCTTATCTAGGCACGCAAGCGACGCTCCGCCCTAGCCGGGGCCACGTTGTCGCATCTTGTCGAGCGCCCGGCGCTCTTGCTTCGTGGGGCGGCCGGAGCCGGGCTCGCGCGGGGCGATTGCGGGCTTCGCCGCTTGGTCGCGGCGTACGGGCGGCGGTGAGAGATCCTCATACAGCGCTTGCGCGTCCGGCGCGCCGCCGCGCCGCTCGCTCAGCCCCTCCACCTTCAAGATTTTGACGCTGCCGCTAAGCACCACCGTCAACACGTCGCCGATCTTCACCGCCCGCGACGATGCCGTGACCCGGTCGCCATTGAGCCTGACACGGCCGGACTCGGCGAGTTCGGCGGCAAGGGTGCGGGTGCGGGCGAGCCGCGCGTGCCACAGCCAACGGTCGATGCGCTGGCGGTCGTCGCGCATTAAGTCTGGAGCATGACCTGATCCGAAAACCGGAATCCACCCCGGATCAAGTCCGGGGCAGGCTTTTTCGGGGTCATGCTCGTTACTCTTTCGGCTTGGCTTCGAGCCGCGCTTTCAGTTCGAGCAACGCGGCGAAGGGCGAATTCGGGTCGATCGGCCGCTCGCGCTCGCGCGGTGCGCGCGCATGATGCTCGATCGGGCGCTCGACGCGGCGCGGGCCGTCCTTGCGGCGCGGCGGACGGCGCTGATCGCGCTCCCGGCGTGGCTTCTGTTCTGGTGCGGGTGCCGATGCCGTTGCAGCTCCATCTGCCGCGGCGGCGCTCGCTTCCGGAATTCGAACTTCGCGCCGCGCGGGCTTCGGCCGGCGTGGCGGACGGCGCGGACCTTCGACGCGGCCCGGCCGCCAAACGTCGATCATGGCGGGCTCGGCGGGCGCAGCGCTCTCCGGGCTTGCGGCGCTCGACTCTGCTGGCACGGGGTCTGTCGTTGTTACCTCAGCGACGGGTTCGCTCGCCGCGGGTTCGGGATCGCTTGCGATGGGCGCGTCGGTTTGCGCGTCGGCGCCGCCGAGGCCGAGCTCGATCGGCGCCTCGCCGGCTGCCGCGCCCGGTTGCTCTGCTGCCGCCACTTCGCCCGTTGTGGCTGCCGCGTCCGTCTTTGCTGCTTCAGCCAACGGTGGACGGCGGTCGAGCCGATAGCCGAGCGACTTCAGGATCGATGCAAAATCCTCGCCCGAACATCCCGCAAGCGACGTCATCGCGACCGTGACCACAAAGCCGCGGCCATCATAGGCGCCGGCCGGTTTCTCGCCCGGCGCGGCCGGACGCCAGGACAGCGCGGGCCGGATCAGGTCCGCGAGCCGTTCGAGAATGTCGACGCGAATGGCGCGGTTGCCGCACACGCGATAACCGACCATGCGATAGAGATTCTGCGAGACTTCCTGGTCGATCGGGATCGAGGTGCGTCCGCTCGCGGCGAGAGCCGGAAGATCGTCGAAGCCGCGCTGGTCGAGTCCGCCGTTCTTGAGCGTCCAGAGCAGCAGTGCGAGCGTGCGCGGCGCGGGCTTGAGCAACGGAGGCAGATAGATGTGATAGGCGCCGAAGCGCACGCCGTACTTGCGAAGAACCGCCCTCGTCTCCTGGTCGAGCCCCTTTACTTCGTCGGCGACTTTCGCGCGTTCAAGGACGCCGAGGGACTCGAGCAGTTGGAAGGCGACGCCGCGGGCGATGCCCGTAATATCTTCGGCCTTGGCGAGTGCGTTCAGCGGCCCCAACAGCTTTTCGATATGTGCCTTGAGCCACAACGTGAGCCGCGCATCGACGGATTCTTTCGCGGCGCCGTTCAGTTGCTCGTCGGCCAGCACCCGGAAGCGCGGCTCCAGCACGTTCTCGCCCGCGACCAGCCGCGCCACCGGCTCGCCGATCCAGCGGATCACGCCGTCGTTCGACAGAACGAATTGTTCGTCCGGGGCGGCGGACAGCCTGGCGGCGCGCGATTCAATCTCGGTCGCCAGCACCTTCGCGGCGGCGGCGCGCAACGCCTTGACGTCCTGCCCTGCGCCCGACGCATCAAGCGCGAATTCGAAGCCCTGTAGCCGCCCGATGATGTGGCCTTCCACCGTCACCTCGCCGGTCTTCGACACTTCACTTTCGAGCATTGCGTTTTCTCTCAGCCGCCGCATCAAGACGCTGGTGCGCCGGTCGACAAAGCGGAGTGCGAGCTGCTCATGCAGCGCATCCGAAAGCTTGTCTTCCACGCCCCGCGTGAATTTCTGCCAATGCTCCGGGTCGTCGAGCCAGTCGGCCCGGTTGGCGACGAAGGTCCAGGTGCGCACCTGCGCGATGCGATAGGAGAGCGCGTCGATGTCACCTTCGGTCCGGTCGGCAAGCGCCACCTGTTGGGAGAACCAGTCGGTCGGAATCCTACCCTCTCGCGCGAGAAATCCATAGAGGGTGAGGACGAGTTCGACATGCGTCGAGAGCGCGAGCTTGCGATAGTCGGGGACCTGGCACACGTCCCACAGCCGCTGGATTGCAGAAGTGCTTGTCGCCAGGCTTGCGACATCTTCATCTTTCGCCGCCCGTTCCAACACGCGAACGTCTTCCGCCGTGGGCGCTCGCGTAAGCCCCTCTTCGCGCGGCGGTATCGACAGGCTTTCGATCAGCGCCGGCAGCGAACGAAAATCGAGATCCGAGTTGCGCCATTGCGCCACACGCAGCGGTTCAAAATTGTGGCTTTCCAACCGCTCGATCAGTTCGGGTTCGAAGGATGGACAACGGCCCGTGGTGCCGAACGTTCCGTCGCGCCGCGCGCGGCCGGCGCGGCCCGCGATCTGCGCCAGTTCGGCGGGATTGAGGCGGCGGTGCTGATGCCCGTCGAACTTGGAATCGGCCGCAAAGGCGATGTGATCGACGTCGAGATTAAGGCCCATGCCGATCGCGTCGGTGGCGACGAGATAGTCGACGTCGCCGTTCTGATAGAGCTCGACCTGGGCGTTGCGGGTGCGTGGGGAGAGGGCGCCGAGAACGACGGCCGCACCGCCGCGCTGGCGGCGGATCAACTCGGCGATCGCGTACACTTCCTCGGCCGAGAATGCGACGATGGCCGAGCGGCGGGGCAAGCGGGTGATTTTCTTCTCGCCTGCGAAAGTCAGCATGGACAGGCGCGGCCGCTGCACGATGTCCGCCCCGGGCAGCAGTTTCTCGATCAGGGGGCGAAGGGTCGCCGCGCCGAGAATGAGCGTTTCCTCCCGGCCCCGGCGCTTGAGCATGCGGTCGGTGAAGATGTGGCCGCGGTCGAAGTCGCCCGCGATCTGCGCCTCGTCAATCGCGACAAAGGCCACGTCGAGATCGCGCGGCATCGCCTCCACGGTCGATACCCAGAAGCGCGGATTGGGCGGCTTGATTTTCTCTTCGCCGGTGACGAGCGCGACTTGACCAGCGCCGACCTTTTCAACGCAGCGATTATAGACTTCGCGCGCGAGCAACCGGAGCGGCAGGCCGATGATTCCGCTGGAATGGCCGAGCATTCGCTCGATCGCGAGATGCGTCTTGCCCGTATTCGTCGGCCCGAGCACGGCGGTGACGCCGCGGTCGCGGCGCGGCGGCGAACTGAACTGGCTTGTCGGGGGCATCGAACGGATGGGCACCGGCGAATTGTCTCCCCTTCTGTATCATATTGCGACAGCGGCGCGCGAAATCCTTGCACGCCGTAAAGGATTGGAACGCGCTCGGAACGAATCGCGCCCGAATCGGCGGCGTCCGCTCAATCGGGCTTCGTTCACGGCTAGATGTTGCGTGCTTTGAACGCGCATTTGGAAAATTCCGCGCGCGAGTGGTGACCACGCACCATTCGAGCGCGCGTAAACTTAATTTCGGTGCCGTGCTCGTCGAGCCGTGCGGGACTACCGAGCGGCGCGCAGCGCGCCGCGCCCGCAGGCGATGAAGTCCCGAAATGTAACAACACAGCACTCATTTCCCTGGCGCCGGAAAGTTTTAGAACACGTTCGGAACGAAACGCGCCCGAATCGCTGACTCGCGCCGCTTCGGCTTTCGTTCCAGGCTAGATGTTGCGCGCGGCGTGCTCGCGCCTACGAGAGATATGCCGCGCTCGCCGAGCGTCATCGTTACGACAGCCCTTTTCTCTTAACGGCGGCTTTTGCTCAGCGCGTGGCGGCGCGCGGCTTCACTTCGCTCATGAAATGCGTCGCCTGCACGAGGAAGACGCCGAGCTTGCTGCCGAAGGAAACGCGCACGGGCATGACAATGCGCGTGCCTTCGATCGGCGCGAGCCACACGAAGATGTCCTTGTTCTCACTCAGCTCCTGTACCTGGCGGCGCTGGCGATGACCGGCAACCGGCCGGTACTCGACACGGCAGACGGCGAGGGGTCCGCCATAGCCGCGCATTTCCTTGATCTCGCGCGCTGAATCGTTGCGCTCGAAGCTGAAGACGAGGTCGTAGCGGTATTCGCCGTCAAAGATCGGGAGCGTCCGCTTGCAGGCGTCGGGACCCGTCACGTCGCCGGTGCCGGCGACCGGCATAATCGCCGCGCTCATCGGATCGACGACATCGCGCTTGTGCTCTTCTTTCAACGGCACGCGGTCGCTCGCCGGCGGGCGCCGGGGCTCGACATGGACGTCCTTGATCGTGCCGGCGGCGCCGGAGAGGCGGATTTCCTGCGAGCGCTCCTTGCTCTCGGAATTACCGGAATAGCTGATCGGCAGGATGCGGCCGTTGACGATCTGGCCGCGCGCGGCCGCCGTTCCCTTGCCGCCGGTGACCATTTGCAGGAGGCCTGCGACCATTGCGCTGCCTGCGGCCGAATAGCCCTCTTCGTTCACCTCGACGACGAGCGAGCCCTGTCCGAGGGTGACGCCGGTGAAGGTCACGGTGTAGCGGGCCTCCAGCGTCGAGGCGGCCTCGGCGGGTGCCGCGGCGACCAGCGCGAGGAAGGCGAGGCAGAGCGGCGTGCGGGCCATCGCGAAACCACCTGTGAGGCCCGTTAGCCGGCCCCCGATCCACGAAATCACGCCGCAATGTGCCAGAACTGTGGTGCCGGGGACCAGAGCGGCGGCGGGCCAACTTGACGCTCGGCGGGGGCCTCTTTATGAGAACCCCACCCAGAAAGAGCCGGTATTGCAAGGCGGCCGCTGCCGCAGGCCCGCCGGTTTGCGCGAATTCTCCAGAGGACCTCGATCATGTCACGGCGTTGCGAGCTCACGGGCAAGACGGTGCTTGTCGGCCACAAGGTGAGCCACTCGAACATCAAGACCAAGCGCCGGTTTCTGCCGAACCTGTGCAACGTGACGATGCGCAGCGACGTCCTCGAACGCAATGTGCGTCTGCGGGTCAGCACCAACGCGCTGAAGTCGGTCGATCACCGTGGCGGGCTCGATGCGTTCCTGCTCAAGCAGAGCGACAAGACCCTGTCGCCGAAGGCGCTCGACCTCAAGCGCAAAATCAAGGCCACTGCGGCGGCCTGAGCGCCTAGTCCTCGACGAGCGCGAAGCGGAGCAGCAGCGTCCGCTGCAAGCCAAAAAAATTATTATCGGAAATCACGGTGATGAGCGTTTCGCCGCTCGCGCCGCGTTGCGCGGCAATGCCCTCCATATTGTCGACCTCCTGCGCGCCGCCGGTTTCGATCAGCACCGTGCCTTCGACGAGCGCGCCGGGCTTGATATCGGCAAGCAGGATGCGGCGGATGCGCATCCGGAGCGCGCCAAGCCAGGAATAGTAGCGCTCCAAGATCAGCACATCGCCGCCCGGGATGAGCGCGGCGTCCGTGATGTCAAAATCGTTTGAGCGGCCAACCGCAAACTCGCCCGGCGTCGGGCCGCCGATCAGGAAGGCCCGCAGGTTGCCGTTCTTGTCGAGCGCGCGTTCGGTAAAGGCGATCAGCGTGCCGCCGAGCGGGCGGTCGCGCGGGATATAGACGAGCCCTTCGATGCCGGCATTGCGCGGCAACTCACGCGCGGCCGCGGGCAGCTCGACGTTACGCGCGCGGGAAGCGAAGCCGCGCTTGCCGAAATCGTAGCGCACGACGCGATGCACCCGCTCGATGCCGACCAACACGTCGCCGTTTTCGGCCAGCGCCACCGACTCGGTGTCCAGCGAGTTGCCGTTGAAGAGCGGAACACCGTTGCCGTCGAGTATCGGCGCGATCACCGCCTGATCGACGCGAACGGGGCGCTGACCGTCGAGCACCAGGCGCGCACGCAGCCAGCGGCCGCGGTCGTTGACGGCGAGGAACTCGTCGTCCGTCAGAAAGCGCAGGCCAGAAAGACCACCGAGGCGCTTGTCATCACTTTCCAGCACCAGCCCGCCGAGAAACTCAAGCGCGCCGAAGCGCGTGCGCTCGGGCTCGCTTGTGCTGAGCGACGTGATCTGACGTGCGTCGATCTTGATCGGCCACGGCGCATTGTCAGGCGGCGCGGCGGGTTGTGCCAGCGCAAGGGAGATTTGAAAGAACAGAATGGACGCGAATGCGCCCGTCCGCTTCATCGCACACCGACGCGACGGCGCGGCGGGGGAGCGGGCGTTGCGGTCTCATCGAATAATTCGGCGAGCTTATCGGTCATCGCGCCGCCGAGCTCTTCGGCATCGACAATCGTGACGGCCCGGCGATAGTAGCGCGTCACATCGTGGCCGATGCCGATCGCGATCAGCTCCACCGGCGAGCGGGTCTCGATCTCCTCGATGATGAAGCGCAGGTGCCGCTCGAGATAGTTGCCGGGATTGACCGACAGGGTGGAGTCGTCGACCGGCGCGCCGTCCGAAATCATCATCAGGATTTTGCGCGACTCGGGCCGGGCAAGCAGGCGCTTATGCGCCCAGTCGAGCGCCTCGCCGTCAATGTTCTCCTTGAGCAGTCCCTCGCGCATCATCAGGCCGAGGTTGCGGCGCGCGCGGCGCCACGGCGCGTCGGCGGATTTGTAGATGATATGGCGAAGGTCGTTCAGACGGCCGGGGTTGGCCGGCTTGTTTGCGCCGAGCCACGATTCGCGCGACTGGCCGCCCTTCCAGGCGCGGGTGGTGAAGCCGAGCAGTTCGACCTTTACGCCGCAACGCTCAAGCGTGCGGGCGAGAATGTCGGCGCAGGTAGCGGCGACGGTGATCGGCCGGCCGCGCATGGAGCCGGAATTGTCGAGGAGGAGCGTGACGACCGTATCGCGGAAATCGGTGTCGCGCTCGCGCTTGAAGGAGAGCGGCTGGAACGGGTCGACCACCACGCGTTGCAACCGCGCGGGATCGAGCATTCCTTCCTCGAGGTCGAACTCCCAGGCGCGATTTTGCTTCGCGAGTAGCCGCCGTTGCAGCCGGTTGGCGAGACGCGCGACGACGCCCTGCAGGTGCTGCAACTGCTTGTCGAGATAGGAGCGCAGGCGCGCGAGTTCTTCGGCGTCGCAAAGTTCTTCCGCGCCGATCTCTTCGTCGAAGCGCGTGGTGAAGGCGCGATAGTCCGGTCCGCGCGGCTCGTTCCTGCCCATATCGCGCGGGCGCCAAGGCTCGGCGGCGTCGTTGCCGTCGGTGGCGTCGAAATCCTCCGGCCGGTCGGCGGAGGGTGCGTCGTCGGTATCGGTGGTCTGATCGGACGTGTCGTCGGCGGCGAGTTTTGCGTCTTCGGGAGAACTGCCGTCCTCGGAATCCTCGCTCTCGGCGGCGTTCTGCTCGTCGGCCTGATCGGGGTTCTCGTCTTCGTCCTCGTTCTTGTCGTCTTCGTCGCGGTCGGAGAATTGCTCCTCGCCCATGTCGAGCGCGGTGAGCAATTCGTGCATCGCTTCGGCAAAGCCGCGCTGGTCGTCGATCTCGTCCGTGAGCCGGTCGAGCTGACGGTTGGAGCGGGTCTCGACATAGTCGCGCCAGAGATCGACCAGCTTGCGAGCGGCCGGCGGCGGCTCCATGCCGGTGAGACGCTCGCGCACCATCATGGCGAGCGCGTCCTCGAGCGGTGCGTCGCCGCGCTCGCTTACATCAGCAAAATTTTTATGGAAGCGGTCTTCAAGCATCGCGGTGAGGTTCGCCGCGACGCCGTCCATGCGCCGCGCGCCGATTGCTTCGACGCGCGCCTGCTCGATCGCCTCGAAGATCGCGCGCGCCTGGCCGCCCTGCGGTGACATGCGCTTGTGGATCGCCGGATTATGGACCGCGAGGCGCAGCGCCATGGAGTCCGCATGTCCCCGCAGGATTGCCGCGTCCTGCCTGGTCATGCGGCGCGGCGGTTCGGGCAGCCGCACGCGGCCCGGCGCCATGCCGGGCTTCTCGGCGGCAAAGGCGACGTCGAGTTCGGCTTGTCCCGAGATCGCGCGGATGCAGCCGGCGACCGCGCGTTTGAACGGTTCCGCCGGCGGCTCGCTACCCTTGCCCTTGCCCGTGTTTGGGATGCTCATGCGTTACGACAACGCGACATTCACCGTCGACTCGGGAAGGTCGCGCCCGAAGCTGCGCTGATAGAATTCGGCGACCAGCGGACGTTCCAGCTCGTCGCACTTGTTCAGGAACGTCACGCGGAAGGCAAAACCGAGGTCGCCGAAGATCTCGGCATTCTCCGCCCAGGTGATCACCGTGCGCGGGCTCATGACGGTGGAGAGATCGCCGTTGACGAAGGCCGAGCGCGTGAGGTCGGCGACGCGCACCATCTTGGAGACGGTCTCGCGGCCTTCCGTCGTGCGATGCTTGGGCGACTTCGCCAGCACGATCTCGACTTCCTTGTCGTGCGGCAGATAGTTGAGCGTGGTCACGATGGACCAGCGGTCCATCTGACCCTGGTTGATCTGCTGCGTGCCATGATAGAGGCCGGTCGTGTCGCCGAGGCCGACGGTGTTCGCCGTCGAGAACAGCCGGAAGGCCGGATGCGGGCGGATCACACGGTTCTGGTCGAGCAGGGTCAGCTTGCCGGAGATTTCCAGCACGCGCTGGATCACGAACATCACGTCCGGGCGGCCGGCGTCGTATTCGTCGAAGCAGAGTGCGATGTTGCGCTGGAGTGCCCAGGGCAGGATGCCGTCGCGGAATTCGGTGACCTGTTTGCCGTCCTGCAGGACGATTGCGTCCTTGCCGACGAGGTCGATACGGCTGATGTGGCTGTCGAGGTTCACGCGCACGCAGGGCCAGTTGAGGCGCGCCGCGACCTGCTCGACATGGGTTGATTTGCCGGTGCCGTGATAGCCCGCGATCATGACGCGCCGGTTGTGCGCGAAGCCCGCGAGAATCGCGAGCGTCGTGTCCTGATCGAAGACGTAATCCGGATCGAGGTCGGGGACGTGCTCCTCGGTCTGCGAGAAGGCCGGGACGTCCATATCGATGTCGAGTCCGAATACCTGCCGGACCGACACTTTCATGTCGGGCAGGGCTGCAACTTGGGCGTTGGCGGCGATCATTGATTCTCCGTGGCCCCGGAACGGCCGAGGCGTGATTCGTCCGACAAAGGCTTATCGGGGTGGCCGGTTCGGATATAGGCGGAAAACTAGCAGAAACATCCGGCCCGGCGAAAGGCGGGCTTAAGCTGCTGACGGATCAGCAGAAACCCGCGGATTTGAGGTAATTATAGGCTTGGATGACCGCCCGCAGCCGGTCCTCGAAGGATCGGTCGCCGCCATGGGAATCGGGGTGGTGACGCTTCACCTGCTCCTTGAATTTGGCTTTGATCTCGGCGGCCGACGCATCGAGTTCAAGTCCGAGGGTGTCGAATGCCTTGCGTTCGGCATTACGGATCGTGCGCCCTTCCGCCGGGCGGGCGTGGCCGGGCATCGCCGCGCCTTCGATGAAGCCAAAGGGGTCATGCCAGGTGAAGCCTTCGCCCTTGCCGGCCGCCTGGCGGGGACCCGACGTGCCTGCGCGCGGACCGGCATTCATGCCCATGCGCCAGGTCGGCCGGTGCCCGGTGATCGCATCCTTCTGATAGGAGAGCACGTCGTTGTCGGAGAGTCCGGCGAAATAGTTGTAGTTCGCGTTGTACTCGCGGACGTGGTCGAGGCAGTAGCGCCAGTATTCTCCCTCGCGGCCGCGGCCCTTCGGCGCGCGATGCGATCCGCTCTGGTCGCAGCCCGGCCATTCGCAGGCGCGCGAAGCGCGCGGCTTTGTCTCGCCGCGCGTGCGCTTGACGCGGATTTTGTCGAACAAGGGAGAGTCGAACTTCATCGGCGGATTATGATCGCGAGATTGGGGCGGCACAAGGAACGGGGTTGGCCATTCTAGTCATTGGCGTTGCCGTCGGGTTGACGACGAGGGGTTCGGATGTCAGGCGCTGTCATATGGGTACGATTGAGCGAATCCGAAATGACCTCTCCGCCGGTTTGTCGCCGTCGCGGCTCGACGTGATCGACGAAAGCGGGCTGCACGCCGGTCATGCCGGTGCGGTTCCCGGCAAGATCACGCATGTGCGCATCGTTATCGAGGCTGAGGCGTTCCGGGGCAAGGGCCGGGTCGACTGCCACCGCATGGTGAACGAGTTGTTGAAGGGTGAAATCGACGCGGGCCTGCATGCGCTCGCGATCGAGGCGCGTGCGCCGACGAAATCTAATTGATGCGCTGCGGATGAACGTCCTTGCGGTGAAGCGGTGTCACACGCAGCGTCGTGACGCGGTTGCGGTTCTTGCGCAGCACCTGAAAACGATAGCCGTGGAAGGTGAATGTCTGGCCGGTCTCCGGAATGGCGCGCGCTTCGTGAATGACGAGCCCCGCAACGGTCGTCGCTTCGTCATCCGGGAGATTCCAGTCCATCGCGCGGTTCAGATCGCGGATCGGCACGCCGCCGTCGACCGACACCGATCCGTCGGTTTGGAGCCGCACGCCCGATACCGTCACGTCGTGCTCGTCGGCGATGTCGCCGACGATCTCTTCGAGAATATCTTCGAGCGTCACAAGGCCCATGACCTCGCCATACTCGTCAACTACGAGCGCGAAGTGAGTCTTGCGCCGCAGAAAGGCGCGTAGTTGATCGGGCAGCCGCCGGCTTTCAGGCACGAACCACGGCTGGAGCGCGAGCGAGCCGATGTCGATGCGCGTCACATCGCCTTCGACTGCGGCGAGTGCGCGCAGCAAATTCTTTGCATGCAGGACGCCGACGATGTTTTCGGGCGTCTTGCGCCAGAGCGGCAGGCGCGTGTAGGGCGCGGCGAGCACGTCGGCGACGATCTTTTCCGGCGGGTCGTCGGCGTGGATCGCCACCATGCTCGTGCGGTGGACCATGACGTCCGACACTTCGAGTTCCTGCAAATCGAGCAGGCCGCCGAACATGTCGCGGTCGGATTTCACGACGCTGCCTTCGCGATGCAGGAGATCGACCGCGCCGCGCAGTTCTTCGTGACCGTTGGCTTGCAAGGTCTTCTGCCTCGGCTTGACGCCGGCGAAGCGGAATAGCGCGCGCACGGCCTGTTCCAGCGCGGGTGTGACGCGGCCGAAGAGGCTCACCGCGATGCTGACCGGCTTCGCAGTCAGGAGCGCCACGCTGTCGGGGCGGTAGGAAGCGATTGTTTTGGGCAATATGCGCGAGAAGAGCAGCGCCAGCACCGTGACGGCGATCGCGACGTAAACAATTCCGACAACGCCGAACCAACGGAGAAAGAGCGCTGCGAGCAGGGCCGCGACCGCACCCATGCTGAGATTGCGCGCGATGAAAATGGATTGTGTCAGGCGTTCGCGCGATTGCAGCAGCGCGTTGACGAGTGCCGCACGCGGGTCGCCTTCGGCAGCGAGCGACGCCGCGCGGGTGCGGGTCGCGACGATCGCTGCTTCGCCCGCCGAAAGCACGAGCGTCGTCGTGAGACAGACGGCGATGACGGCAAGCGAAACGATCTCGGGCGTGGTCATGACAATGGCGCGTCAACCGCGCAGGGCCTCTTGCAACAAAGCGCGCACGGGTTCGGGATCGACGTCCTTCTGCACGAAGGCCTTCCCGATGCCGCGCACGAGGATGAATGTAAGAGCGCCTCGGCTCACTTTCTTGTCCTGCGTCATCAGCTTCAAAAGCTCATCGGCGGAAGGCAGGCCACCGGGCACGTCGGAGAGTTTGGTCGGCAGGCCGGCGGCTGCGAAATGCGCCGCAACGCGCTTCTCATCCACTGGATCGCAAAGGCCGAGCTTTGCGGACAGTCGGAACGCCAGCACCATGCCGATGGTGATCCCTTCGCCGTGCAGGAGCCGGTTCGAATAGCCGGTGGCGGCTTCAAGCGCATGGCCGAAGGTGTGGCCGAGATTGAGCAACCCGCGCTCGCCGGTCTCGCGCTCGTCGCGGCCGACGATGTCTGCCTTGTGTTTGCAACTGATCGCGATGGCGTCGGCGCGGGCGGGCCCACCCGCGAACACCTGTTCGCGTTCGCGTTCCAGCCGCTCGAAAAAGGGCGCGTCGTTGATCAGGCCGTACTTCACCACTTCCGCGTAACCGGCGCGGAATTCACGCGGCGGCAACGTGTCGAGGAGGCCGATGTCGGCCAGCACAAGCGCTGGCTGATGGAATGCGCCGACGAGGTTCTTGCCAAATCGCGTGTTGATGCCGGTCTTGCCGCCGACGGAAGAGTCGACCTGCGAAAGGAGCGTCGTCGGAATTTGCACGAAATCCGTGCCGCGCCGCGCGACCGCGGCGGCGAATCCTGCGAGGTCACCCACGACGCCGCCGCCAAGCGCGATCACGAAATCGCCGCGTTCGATCCGAGCCGCGAGGATGGCATCAACGACCCGTTCAAGCTGATCGAATTTCTTGGAGGCTTCACCCGCCGGTATGACGCATGACTCGGAGCGAATTTTCGCGGCTGCGAGCGAGCGCTCGAGCGCGCCCAGATGCAGGTTTGCGACGGTCTCGTCGGTGACGACGGCAACCGACGCGCCGGGACGTAACGCGGCGATGCGCGCACCCGCAGAAGCAAGCAAATCGCGCCCGATCAGGATGTCATAGCTGCGCTCGCCAAGCGCGACCTTGACCGTCGAGGGCGATGAAATTGCGCCGGCGACGTTCATGGTCGTGCCTCGGCCGGAGAAAGAATTCGCTCAAGTTCCTCGACGATCGAGTCCACGACGTTCTCGTGCGGGCCTTCGCGCGAGGTGACAACGATTTGCGCCTGCGCGTAGAGCGGCTCGCGCGCTGCGAGCAACTGTTTGAGCGTCGACTCCGGGTCCTTGCCCTTGAGCAACGGGCGGTCGCTCTTGCGTCGCACGCGGCGCATGAGCACGGGGATTTCGGCCTTGAGCCAGATGGCGATCGACTTTTCGGCGACCAGGCGGCGTGTGCCGTCGTTGATCAATGCGCCGCCGCCGGTCGCAATCACCGAGGGGCCTTCTTCGAGCAGGCGCGCGATCACGCGCGCTTCAAGCGCACGGAACTCCGCCTCGCCGTGGGCCGCGAAAATCTCGGCGACGGTCATGCCGCCGGCCGCTTCCTCAATCTTGGCGTCGGCATCGACAAATGCGACTCCGAGGCGCGGCGCGAGGCGGCGGCCGATCGAACTCTTGCCTGAGCCCGGCATGCCGACGAGCGCGATGGCGCGTTGGCCGAGCCGCGTGCGCAGCCTGTCCGCCACGTCTTGCGGCTCCTGCTGTACGGCCTTGTTCATCGGTTTCCGGCGGTCGTCCTAGGATGCGCCGGACCCTACAGCATCCGCGAAGGCGGGCAATGCCGGTGCGGGAGAACGGTGAATGACCGGCAAATCCGCGCCATAGGGGCGCCGGGCAACCGGGCGGAGGCGCAAGGTCATGGCTGTGTTCGTCGCGCTGTTGCGCGCCGTCAATGTCGGCGGCACGGGCAAACTTCCGATGAGCGACCTGAAGAAACTCTGCGAGCAGTCGGGCTGCACGGATGTGCGGACCTACATCGCAAGCGGCAACGCGGTGCTGCGGAGCCCGCTGTCCGAGGCGCGGCTAAAGGCGGCGCTGGAAAAGAAGCTCCACGCTTATGTGGGCAAGCCGGTGGGAGTGATGATCCGCAGCGCGAAGGAAATGGCCGAAGCCGCGAAGCAGAATCCGTTTCCGAAGGGTGCGCCGAACCGGGTCATTGCGATCTTCCTCGACAAGCCGCCGCCGCGCGACGTGCTGGCGGATGTAAGCGGCCGCAAGGATGAGAAGCTCGGTCTCGGCAAGCGCGAAATCTATGTGCATTACGGCGACGGCATGGGTACGTCGAAACTCAAGATTCCCGCCGCCAGGGACGGAACGGCGCGGAACATGAACACGGTCGCGAAGCTTGCCGCGATGGCTGCGGAAACTTGATACGCTTGCCATTCGCTGCCACCCGGTCCATCGAAGCCCTGGGAGCGGGACCCGAATCGCGTCGAGCACGCCATGCCAAGCCTGATCCGATTTTTCGCCGTCGTCGCCATCCTCGCCGGACTTGCCTATGCGGGCCTGTGGTCGCTCGCCAATCTCGTGCAGCCGCAGCCGCGCGATATGACCGTGACCATTCCGCAGGACAGGATCGGCAAGTGAGCGCGGCGCGCGGCAAGCGGAAGCCGGCAAGCGACGCGGTCGAACTCTTCCTCGACATGATGGCGACCGAGCGCGGCGCGAGCGGCAACACGCTCGATGCGTATCGCCGCGACCTTGAAGACTATTCCGCGTTTCTCGCGAGCAAGAAGCGCACGGTCGATGCGGCGACGACCGCGGACATCCGCGCCTATCTCGCGGCGCTTGCGAAGCGCGACCTTGCTTCGTCGTCTGTCGCGCGGCGGCTGTCGGCGGTGCGGCAACTCCATCGCTTCCTTTATGCGGAGGGCACGCGCAAGGACGATCCCGCGGCAGTGCTGGAAGGCCCGCGGCGCGGACGGCCTTTGCCAAAAATTCTTACTGTCGATCAGGTGAGCAAGCTGCTTTCGACCGCGCAGGACGCGGCGGCGCGCGCCGAAGCAAAATCCACTGAGCAATTGCGCGCGTCGCGGCTCTTGTGTCTCCTCGAAGTGCTCTACGCCACGGGCCTGCGCGTCTCGGAGTTGATCGCGTTACCTGCGACGGCGGCGCGCGCCGAAGGCGAAACCATCATTGTTCGTGGCAAGGGCGGCAAGGAACGGCTGGTGCCGCTCGGCGATGCCGCGCGCCGCGTCATGCAGAATTATCGCCAGCTCGTCACGGAGACGGATGCCAAGGACTCGCGCTGGCTTTTCCCCGCCTTCAGCGACAGCGGCCATGTCACGCGGCAGCATGTCGGCCGCGAACTGAAGATGCTCGCGGCGAGCGCCGGCATCGAGCCGCGCAAGATGAGCCCGCATGTGCTGCGTCATGCTTTCGCAAGCCACCTGCTGGCCAATGGCGCGGATCTCCGGATCGTGCAGGCGCTGCTCGGCCACGCCGACGTCTCGACCACGCAAATCTACACGCACGTGCTCGACGAGCGGCTGAAGAGCATGGTCCGCGACCTGCATCCCTTGGCCGATGAGCCGTAAACCGTGCCATGCTGGCCTTTCCCTTGACTTGAAGGGGGCTGGTGGGCAGTTTCGCGCGCCCGCGAAAAACCGCGAAATATCCTTGTAACGATGCGCACTTATCTCGATTTTGAAAAACCTGTGGCGGAGCTCGAGGCCAAGCTCGAGGAGCTGCGCGCACTCTCAACGAGTGGCGACAGCGTCTCGATCGGCGACGAGGTCGGAAAGATCGAGGTCAAGGCGGCGCAGGCGCTGCAAGAGCTCTATGCCAATCTTTCTCCGTGGCAGAAGACACAGGTCGCGCGCCATCCGCAGCGGCCGCATTTCTCGGACTATGTCGCGCAACTGATCACGGACTTCACGCCGCTCGCCGGAGACCGGAAGTTCGGTGACGACGACGCGCTGCTCGGCGGCTTCGGCCGTTTTCGCGGCGAGAGCATCTGTGTCATCGGCCATGAAAAGGGTTCGACGACGGAAGCGCGCATCAAGCACAATTTCGGCATGGCTCGCCCCGAGGGCTATCGCAAGGCGGTGCGGTTGATGGAGCTCGCGGATCGCTTCGGCGTGCCGGTGCTGTCGCTGGTGGACACAGCCGGCGCCTATCCGGGGATCGACGCGGAGGCGCGCGGTCAGGCAGAAGCAATCGCGCGCTCGACGGAAGCCTGTCTCAATCTCGGCGTGCCGAACGTGGCGGTCATCATCGGCGAAGGCGGCTCTGGCGGCGCGATCGCGATTGCGACCGCGAACCACGTCATCATGCTGGAGCACGCGATCTACAGCGTGATCTCGCCCGAAGGCGCGGCCTCGATTTTGTGGCGCGACACGACCAAGGCGCAGGAAGCCGCGACCAACATGAAGATCACCGCCCAGGATCTGGAGGGGCTCGGAATTGTGGACAAGATCGTTCCGGAACCGCCCGGGGGCGGTCACCGCCATGCGGAATCAACCATGCAAACCGTTGGAATCGCGGTGACGGAGGCCTTTGAGGCCTTGCGGGACCTGCCCCCGGACGAAATCCGGACCCGGCGGCAACAAAAATTCCTCGCAATTGGCCGTAATCTTTAAACCCTAACGCGCGTTGGGGCGGGACTGGGTCTCAAATCCTTGCAATATAAGGATATCGTGCCCCGCCTAGCTTGCGGTAACGAGTCGTCAAGGGTAACGGTTTAGCCAATGAGCGTGGCCCAAAAGTACGGTTTCAGGGGTTTTGCGTTGAGCCATCGTTTCGTCCTTCCCGTCCGTGGCGCGGCCCTGGCCGCTGCCTGCTCCCTATTTTTGGCCGGCTGCGTCGGTGAGGGCGGAGTCGCCAGCCCAACCTTTGGCCCGAAGCATTTGCAGCCCGTGACCCCCTCGACCGTGGCGCTCGTCGCCCAGAAGGGGATGGATCTCAACTCTCCGATCCTGCTGCGCGTCTTCAAGGAAGAGTCCGAACTCGAAATCTGGAAGCAGGCGCGCGACGGCAAATATGCGCTGCTGAAGACCTATCCGATCTGCAAATGGTCCGGCGAGCTTGGCCCGAAGATCAGGCAGGGCGACCGGCAGGCGCCGGAAGGCTTTTACTTCATCACGCCCGAGCTGATGAACCCGCGCTCCAGCTATCACCTCGCCTTCAATCTCGGCTATCCGAACGAGTTCGACCGCGCGCATGGCCGCACGGGCGCGCATCTGATGGTGCACGGGGATTGCTCGTCGGCCGGCTGCTACGCGATGACCGATGAGCAGGTGCAGGAAATTTACGCGCTGTCGCGCGAGTCGTTCGATGGCGGGCAACTCGGCTTTCAGGTGCAGGCGTTTCCGTTCCGCATGACCGCGAAGAACATGGCGCGTCATCGCAAGAATCCGAATCTCGCGTTCTGGCGGATGCTCAAGGAAGGCCACGACCACTTCGATCTGACGAAGCACGCGCCGAAGGTGGATGTCTGCGAGAAGCGTTACGTCTTCAACGCGCATCTGCTCGACCCGTCGCAGCCGTTCGATGCCACGGGCAAGTGCCCCGAGTATGAAATTCCGGAATCGCTCGCGGTTGCCGCGCGCGAGAAGCGCAATTCGGACGACTCCAGCGCCAAGCTTTTGTCAAACCTCGTGCCGGCCGCGCCGGTCACGACCGGTCATGACGGCGGCATGCATGAGACGTTCGCTACCGGCGTCCCGCCGCAGGGTGTGACCGCGCGCGCCGTGGCCACGAGCCGCCAGCCGAGCGGCACGGAAGTTGTGACGGGCTCGACCCCGCGCAGCGTTCCCGCGCCGCAGAGCCGGCCGCAGCAGGAGCCCGCGATGGCGGCATCGCTCGGCAGCGCTTCGCGCCGCGCGCGCCCGCCGCGTCAGGAGCCTGAACCCGAGCCCGAAGCCGTGCAGCAATCCGCGCCGCCGGCCGCATTGCCGGGCGCGACGCCGATTCGCCCGACGAACGGCGGCTTTTCGTTCCGCTGATTAGAGTCGTCGTCGCGGGCGAGACCGGCGGAGCCGGTTGAGACCCAGGACCGTACTCAGTGATCCTCTGACGGTCCCGGCTCGCGCTCGCGCGACTTCGCGCGCTCGCTCTAAAACCGCCCGTGACAGTGCTTGTATTTTTTGCCGGAGCCGCAAGGGCAGGCTTCGTTGCGCCCGACCTTGCCCCAGCTCGATGGATTGGCCGGATCGCGGTCGGCGGCGGCGACTTCCATCTCACCGGAAGCAAGCGACGCACCCGCCAGCGCCATCTCGTCTTCGCCGGTGGCCGGATTGATGTGGTGCGCTTCCATCTGCGGAAGCTCCTGCATCTGCGGCGCCTGGCTCACGATCTCGACGCGCATCAGCTGCGCGGTGACGCCCTCGCGCAGACGATTAAGCAGGGTGTCGAACAGCTGGAAGGCTTCCGATTTATATTCGTTCAGCGGGTCGCGCTGCGCATAGCCGCGGAAGCCGACAACCTGACGCAAGTGATCGAGCACAACGAGATGCTCGCGCCACAAATGGTCGATCGTCTGGAGAAGCACCGACTTTTCGACATAGCGCATGACCTCGGCGCCGTATTTGGCGACCTTGCCGGCCATCACCTCGTCGGCCTGGCGCGTGATGCGCTCGCGCACTTCTTCGTCGGCGATGCCTTCTTCCCTGGCCCACTCGTCGGCCGGGAGGTCGAGGCCCAGAACGTGCTTCACGGCGTCCTTGAGACCAGCGGTGTCCCACTGCTCGGGGTAGGCATTTTCGGGAATGTGCTTGGAGACAAGATCCGCGACCACCGAATGGCGCATGTCGCCGATGGTTTCGGCTACGTCCTCGTCGCGCATCAGCTCGATGCGCTGCTCGAAGATGACCTTGCGCTGGTCGTTCATCACGTCGTCGTATTTCAGCAGGTTCTTGCGGATGTCGAAGTTGCGCGCTTCGACCTTCTGCTGCGCCTTCGCCAGCGCCTTGTTGATCCAGGGATGAACGATGGCTTCGTTCTCCTGAAGGCCGAGCTTGGTCAGCATGCCGCCGAGCTGGTCGGAGCCGAAGATGCGCATCAGGTCGTCTTCGAGCGACAGGAAGAACTTCGACGTGCCGGGATCGCCCTGACGGCCGGAGCGGCCGCGAAGCTGGTTGTCGATGCGCCGCGCCTCGTGACGCTCGGTGCCGAGCACGTAAAGGCCGCCGGCAGCGAGCGCCTTTTCCTTCAGGCGCGCCACTTCCTCGCGGATTTTCCTTTCTTTTTCGGTGCGCTCGGGACCTTCCGGCATGTCGCCGAGTTCCTGGCGGACGCGCATGTCGGCGTTGCCGCCGAGCTGAATGTCGGTACCGCGGCCGGCCATGTTGGTGGCGATCGTGACCGCGCCCGGCACGCCGGCCTGCGCGATGATGTAGGCCTCCTGCTCGTGGTAACGGGCGTTCAGCACGGCGAAGTCCTTCAACTTCTTCGCGCTGTCGTCTCCGGTGTAAAGGCCGGCGAAAGCGTCGGCGTCCGAGAAGTCATGCTGCTTCCAGCCCTCGTTCACCAGCATGGTGGCGAGCAGCTCCGACTTTTCGATGGACGTGCTGCCGACCAGCACGGGCTGGCCGCGCTCCTTGCAATCCTGGATGAGCGCGATGATGGCGCGGTATTTCTCGGCGGCCGTGCGATAGACCTCGTCGTCCTGGTCGTCGCGCGCCATGGGCCGGTTGGTCGGGATTTCGTTGACCTCGAGCCGATAGATGTCGGCGAACTCGTCGGCCTCGGTCGAGGCGGTGCCAGTCATGCCGGCGAGCTTGTCGTAAAGCCGGAAATAATTCTGGAAGGTGATCGAGGCGAGCGTCTGGTTCTCGGGCTGGATCTGCACGCGCTCCTTGGCTTCGAGCGCCTGATGCAGGCCTTCGGAATAGCGCCGGCCCTGCATCATGCGGCCGGTGAACTCGTCGATGATGACGACTTCGCCGTTCTTCACGATGTAGTCCTTGTCGCGCTGGAACATCTTGTGCGCGCGGAGCGCCTGGTTGACGTGGTGGACGACTGTGACGTTCTCGATGTCGTAGAGGGACTCGCCCTTGAGCAATCCGGCCTCGCGCAGCTTCTCTTCGAGAAACTCCATGCCGCTCTCGGTGAGCGTTACGGCGCGCACCTTCTCGTCAAGCTCGAAATGCTCGGGCGACAGTTTCGGAATGTAGGCGTCGATGGTGTTGTAGAAGTCGGAGCGGTCGTCGAGCGGACCGGAGATGATGAGCGGCGTGCGCGCTTCGTCGACCAGGATGGAGTCGACCTCGTCGACGATCCCGAAATTGTGGTCGCGCTGCACCATCTGCTGCAGCTCGTATTTCATGTTGTCGCGCAGATAGTCGAAGCCGAGCTCGTTGTTGGTGGCGTAGGTGACGTCGCAGGCGTAGGCGGCCTTGCGCTGCTCGTCGTCGAGGCCATGCACAATGGTGCCGACGGTGAGGCCGAGGAATTTGTAGACCTGGCCCATCCATTCGGCGTCGCGCTTGGCGAGATAGTCGTTCACGGTGACGACATGAACGCCCTTGCCGGATAGCGAATTCAGATAGACGGGAAGCGTGGCCACGAGCGTTTTGCCTTCGCCGGTCTTCATTTCGGAGATGGCGCCGTCATGTAGCACCATGCCGCCGATCAACTGGACGTCGAAATGGCGCTGGCCGAGCGTGCGCTTGGCCGCTTCGCGGACGGTGGCGAAGGCGGGGACGAGAATGTCGTCGAGCGCGGCGCCGTCGGCGACCTGCTTGCGGAGTTCATCGGTGCGGGCGCGCAACTGCTCGTCGGACAGCTTTTCGAGCTCAGGCTCGAGCGCGTTGATCGCCTCGACTTTCGGGCTATAGGCGCGCACCCGGCGGTCGTTCGCGGTGCCGAAGAGTTTGCGGGCTAGCGAGCCGATCATTGCGTGGTCTTTCCTTCTCGCCCGTTCAAGGCCGAGCGGCGGCCGGTGCGGTCATCCGTGGATTGACGGGCGGAGCCCGATGGATGCGTGAGACTGCGGCACAAATTGGTTGGTGTGAGTGACTTATGTCCGCCCATGCCGCGCAGACATAAGTGCTTGCACAGATAGCGGTTCCGGCGGGCATGGCACAGATATGAACCGCACTTGGCCTTGTCAATCAGCGGAAAAGTTACATGCGGAGGCGGGCTTACGGCCGCAGCCCGTGCGGTCTTGCTTCGCACACTGTCCTGCGCCACCTTCCGCCCCGACCGTCCGGGGGCGTAACCCTACCCGAGGAATCCTATGAAAATTGCCGCTTTGCCGCTCGCCGCCATTCTGGCTGCGGGAATCACGATCGCGGGAGCCCCGTTCGCCGCCGCTCAGGATGCGAAGGGCGCGGATCCCGTCGTTGCCCGTGTCGATGGGTCCGAGATCCGCGAGAGCGATCTGGCGCTGGCCGAGGAAGACATCGGCGCGGGCTTGCAGCCGTCGCCGCCCGAAATACGGCGCGAGGCGTTGCTCACCTATCTCATTGACGTGGCTCTCATCGCCAAGGCGGCTGAAGCGCAGAAGATCGGGCAGGGCGCGGACTTCGAGCGCCGTCTCGCTTACGCGCGTCAGAAGGTGCTGATGGAGGCGCTGCTCGAGAAGGAATCGCGGGGCGCGGCCAATGAAGCTGCGATGAAGAAAATTTATGACGACTCCGTCGCGCAGAACAAGCCGGTTGAGGAAGTGCATGCGCGCCACATCCTCGTCGAAACGGAAGAGAAGGCGAAGGAAGTGCTGGCGAAACTGAAAGCGGGCGGCGACTTTGCGGCGCTCGCCAAATCCGAGTCGAAGGACCCTGGCTCCGCCGACGGCGGCGATCTCGGCTACTTCGCCAAAGAGCAAATGGTGCCAGAGTTCTCCGAAGCGGCGTTCAAGCTCGAGAAGGGCGGATTGTCGGAGCCCGTCAAATCGCAGTTCGGCTGGCATATCATCAAGCTCGAAGACAAGCGCAACAAGCCGGTGCCGCAATTCGAGCAGGTGAAGAGCCAGATCGAAACCTATCTTGCGCGGCGCGCGCAGACCGAGCTCGTTGGCAAGTTGCGCGACGCGGCGAAGATCGAGCGCACTGCGCAGAAACCCGCCGACGCACCGGCAGACGCACAGCAGAAAAAATAAATTTCGGCGAGGCCAAGGGGCATGGCTACGGGGACGGGGAAGGTGTCGCCGCTCGCGCCGGCGACGATCGCGGAATTGCCGCCGATCAACGGCGTGCGGCTTGCGACCGCTTCGGCGGGTATTCGCTACGAGGGCCGCACGGACGTGCTGCTCGCCGTGCTCGACAAGGCCACGTCGGTGGCGGGCGTTCTCACGCGCTCGAAATGCCCGTCGGCTCCGGTCGAATGGTGCCGCTCGCGCTTTGCACGCGGACGGGCGCGGGCGCTCGTCGTGAACTCCGGCAATGCCAATGCATTCACCGGCGCCAAGGGTATGGCGGCCGTGAAGCGGACGGCGGCGCTCACGGCGGAAGCGATCGGCTGCAAGACCGGCGAAGTGTTTATTGCCTCAACAGGCGTGATCGGCGAGCCGCTCGACGCGGAGGTGATCGGCAAGGTGTTGCGGAGTGCCGCGCTCGCGGCCCGGCCGGAGAATTGGCGCGCGGCGGCGCGCGCGATCATGACCACCGACACCTTCCCGAAGCTCGCGACTGCGACCGCCAGGCTCGGCAAGGCGGAGGTGCGGATCAACGGCATCGCCAAGGGTTCGGGCATGATCGCGCCCGACATGGCGACGATGCTGGCTTTCGTGTTCACCGACGCGCCGATTGCTGCACCCGTGCTGCGGTCGATCCTGCGGCAGGAGACGGTGGATACGTTCAACGCCGTAACGGTGGATGGCGACACGTCCACCTCCGACACGCTACTGATGTTTGCGACCGGCACCGCCGTTTCGCGCGGCGCGCCCGCGATCAGGAGCGCCGGCGACAAGCGCGCGGCCGACTTCCGCCGTGCGCTGCACGAAGTGCTGGCCAATCTCGCCGAGCAGATCGCGCGCGACGGCGAAGGCGCGCGCAAGCTCGTGCGGGTGAATGTGAAGGGCGCGGTATCGAAGAACTCCGCGCGCAAGATCGCGCTATCGATCGCGAATTCGCCACTCGTGAAAACGGCGATCGCGGGCGAGGACGCGAACTGGGGCCGCGTCGTGATGGCCGTCGGCAAGGCGGGCGAGCCCGCGAACCGCGACAAGCTCGCGATCTATTTCGGCGACATCCGCGTGGCGGCGGCCGGCGCGCGCGATCCGTCTTACGATGAAAAGAAGGTTTCCGTTTACATGAAGCGGGACGTGATCGATCTGACCGTCGATCTCAAACTTGGCCGGGGTACCGATCGGGTGCTGACCTGCGACCTGACCAAGGAGTATGTCGCCATCAACGGCGACTATCGCTCCTGACGGCGATGCGGTTCGATCCAATTTTAACGAACATCGGGATGCTTCCGTTAACGCGCGTGAAGTATCTTTGTCAGCGAGTTCGCGCGTGAAAACGGTTCTGGTCGCCGCCTGCGCACTCGTCGACGTCGATGGACGGGTGCTTCTTGCCCGCCGGCCGGAAGGCAAGACGATGGCGGGTCTGTGGGAGTTTCCCGGCGGCAAGGTCGAAGCGGGCGAGCTTCCGGAGCAGACGTTGATCCGGGAACTGAAGGAGGAGCTCGGGATCGACGTGACGCAGGCGTGTATCGCGCCGCTCACTTTCGCCAGTCACCGCTACGACGATTTCCATCTTCTCATGCCGCTCTGGATTTGCCGGCGCTGGGAGGGGATCGTGGCGGCCCAGGAAGGACAAGAACTGGCATGGGTGCGGCCGCAGCGGCTCCGGGATTATCCGATGCCGCCCGCCGACGAACCGCTGATCCCGCATCTGGTCGAACTGCTTGCAATGCCCGGTCAGGACGGGCGGTGAGGCGACGATGAAGCAACGGCTGCAAGACGCCAAAGTCGTGCGTGCATTTCTCCGCGATACCAGCGGCGCGACGGCCATCGAATATGCCGTGCTCGCCTCGATGATTTCGATTGCGGTGGCCGGTGTGGCGCTCAGCGTCGGCTCTTCGCTCGTCGATAACTACTACGGCAAGGTTCTCGCAGGTTTCCAGTAATCGTCAGCGCTTTGTCGGCCGGCCGACCTGCTCGCCGGCGGACTGCTCCTTCGTGCCGAGCGCATCGGCCAGACGCATCTTCGCGGAGCCCGGCTTCAATGGCTGCTGCTGGCTCTCGTGCGGCGCCCAGCCGGATACCCACAAGAAATCGAACGTCGCGCGCAAGCGCCCGTCCGCGTCGGCGAAACGCTCGGCGTAAATTTCCGCCGCGCGCGCGATCGTGGCGCGGCGCAGCGGCTTGCCGCGCCGCTCGGCGAGCGCGTTGGTCGCGCCCATGCCGCGCAGATCGTGGAAGAGTCCGCCGAGGTCGCGATAGCGCGCGGTGAGGCGGTCGACATCCGTCACCGGCAGCGCGAAACCCGCGCGCTGCAAAAGCGTGCCCATGGCGCGCACCTCGACGAAGGGCGCGACGCGCGGCGACAGTCCGCCTTCGATTTCGCTTTCGGCGGCGGCGAGCGACTGCCGCAATTCGGTGAGCGTTTCGCCGCCCGCGAGTACGGCCAGGAACAAGCCGTCGGGTTTCAATGCGCGCCTGATCTGCAACAGCGTGCCCGGCAGGTCGTTCACCCACTGTAGGGCGAGTGCGGAGACGATGAGATCAAAACTCTCGTCCTTGAACGGCAGCGCCTCCTCGTCGGCGGCGAGGGCGAGGGTGTGCGGGTGCCGCGACGGCGGGAGGGGCTCCGCGGAAACGATGGTTTCGACCTGCCTGCTCACGGCGAGCGTTTCGGCGAGTGCGCCGCCGGGTGTGCCGAGATCGAGCGCGAATGCGAAATTCCGCTTCACTGCCCGAAGCCGCTCGGACAGGTCTTCCGCAGCCCGCTCGAGCAAGAATTTTGCCTCGCCATAAGTGCCAGCGCGCCGCCGGCGTGCGCGCAGGAGCGTGCGGTCGAAGATTTCGGGCGGCTTTCCTGGCCGTGGATCGCTCATGCCGGGAACGTGGCATTGCGGCCATCCCGGCGCTAGCCTTGGTCCATGGACGCCGCAGGCAGCCTTGTCGAAGAGCCCGGTTCATCCGGCGCATTGCTCCGCGTTTTGCGCGACGGGCTGCGGCGAGCGGCCGACCTTGTGCTGCCGCCGACCTGTCTCTCCTGCTGCAAGCCCGCCGGCGTCGCGGGCGGGCTCTGCCCGTCGTGCTGGCAGGGTATGGGTTTTATCGAACGGCCCTATTGCGAAAAACTTGGCACGCCATTCGTGAGCGAGATCGGCGAAGGAGCGCTCTCGCCCTCCGCCATTGCCGACCCGCCGGCTTATGATCGCGCGCGGGCGGCGGCGCGCTTCAGCGACGTCGCGCGCGATCTCGTGCATCTCCTGAAATACGGCGACCGGCTCGATCTCGCGGCGCCGCTCGGCGGATGGATGGCGCGCGCGGGCCGTGAGTTGCTTGGCGACGCGGACGCGCTTGTGCCGGTGCCGCTGCACTGGTCGCGGCTTTTTCAACGCCGTTACAACCAGTCGGCGATGCTGGCGCGTGAAGTGTCGCGGCTTGCGAAGGTGCCGGTCGCGGACGACATCCTGCTGCGCACGCGCGCGACGCGGCCGCAGGTCGGACTCGCGCGCAAGGAGCGCGCATCCAACGTGCAGGGTGCGTTCGCGGTCGCGCCGGGCGCTCGCATTCGTGTGAAGGGAAAGAAATTTGTCGTGATCGACGATGTATTAACTTCGGGTGCAACCGCCGAAGCATGCGCGCGCGTGTTGCGCCGCGCGGGCGCGGTGCGCGTTGACATGCTGGTTTTGGCGCGGGTTGTGAACTTCGAGTAAAGGGCCGTATGATACGGACGGGGCACAGGAGGTTTCCTTGAGCGAGTCCAGAAAATTCCGCGCCGCGCTGGTGCAGATGCGCACCAGCCGCAATGTGATTGCCAATATCGACGCCGCCGCGAGAATGATTCGCGAGGCGAAGTCGCTCGGCGCCGACTATGTGCAGACGCCCGAGCAGACCTCGCTGATGGAGCTCGACCGCGCCTCGCTGTTCGGTCACATCGTTGAAGAGGAGCGCGATCCGGCGCTCGCCGCGTTCCAGGAACTGGCGCGCGAATTGAAGATCCATCTGCACGTTGGCTCGCTCGCGGTGAAGGTCGCGCCCGAGAAGGCGGCGAACCGCGCCTTCTTCATCGACGCAAACGGCGAGATCGTTGGACGCTACGACAAGATCCACATGTTCGACGTCGATCTCGCCAAGGGCGAGAGCTACCGGGAGTCGAACACCTATCGCGCCGGCGACGTTGCGGTCGTCGTGCAGGCCCCATTCTGCAGGGTTGGACTCACCATTTGCTACGACGTGCGCTTCCCTGCGCTCTATCGCGCGCTGGCCGAAGCCGGAGCCGACGTGCTGACGGTGCCGGCGGCCTTCACCAAGCAGACGGGCGAGGCACATTGGAATCTCTTGCTGCGCGCGCGCGCGGTGGAAACGGGATGTTTCGTGCTCGCCGCAGCGCAGGGCGGGCATCACGAGAACAAGCGCGACACCTATGGCCACAGCCTCGTGGTCGATCCGTGGGGGCAGGTGATCGCGGAAGCGGGCACCGAGCCGGGCGTGACCATGGCCGAGATCGATCTCGCGCTCGTCGCGCAAGCACGGCAGCGCGTGCCGGCGCTCGATCACGGGCGGCGGTTCGAAGTGATTGCTCCGGCCAAGGACAATGCGCGGCTGCATCTGGTAGGCAAGGCATCGTGATCAAATACGCGCTGGCATGCGAAGCCGGACACGGCTTCGAGACTTGGTTCCGTTCTTCCGAGGACTACGAGAAACAGAGGAAGCGGAAGCTTGTCGAATGTCCGGCCTGCGGCAGCAGCGAGATCGAGAAGCAGATCATGAGGCCGTCGGTCGCGCGTACCGACAAGGGCCGCGCGCGCGCGCCGGTCGAGGCTCCGGCGCCGCCGGAGCAGCCTCAGCCGGTGGCAATGCTATCGCCGCAGGAGCAGTTCCTGCGCACGAAGCTCAAGGAACTGCGCGACCATGTGACGAAGAACGCCGATTACGTCGGCGACAAGTTCCCCGACCTCGCGCGGCAGATGCACTATGAAGAAATCGACCAGCGCTCGATCTACGGCGAGGCGAGGCCGGACGAAGTCAAAGAGCTGATCGAGGAGGGCGTCGGCGTGCAGCCGCTGCCGGTCCTGCCCGACGACAAGAACTAGCCGCTCGCCCACAAGAGCAGCGCTACGCCCGCCACCACCAGCACGATGCCGAGCGCCTCGCGCGGCGTCGTTTTCTGCCGGAAGACGAAGGCCGCGATGGCCTGCGCGAACAGGACCTCGACGAGTGCCAGCGTGCGGACGCTCGCGGCGGTCGCCACCGCAAAAGCCAGATACCAGAACTGCGAGGCCAGCGCCCCGAGGAAGCCGGCGGCAAGCGACGGCTGCCAGTTGCGCAGGATATTCACGAGCACGGCGCGGTCCTTGATCGCGAGATAGAGCGACAGGACAACGGCCTGCAGCGCGAGACCGAGCGCGAGCGTGAAGGTTGCGGCCATCACAACGCTCGGCGTGTCGAGCGTCAGCACCGCGCCGCGAAAGCCGACGGCGGAGAGCGCGAACATCGCGCCCGCCGCGACGCCAAGGATCGCGGGGCGGTTGCCGCCGGTTGCGATCTGACCGGGCTTCACCGACATGAGCACGACGCCGACGGTGGCGATCACGATCGCCAGCGCGAGCGGGATCGTGATCGCGTCGCCGAGGAACACGAGGCCGAAGATCGCGACCTGCACCGGCTCGGTCTTGATGTAGGCGATCGACACGACAAACGAGCGCTCGCTCATCGCGGCGAGCATGAGCATTGTCGCGACGATTTGCGCGAGCGTGCCCATCAGGAGCCAAGGGACATAGGCGAGGGTCGGTGCGGGCAGTGCCACGCCGCTCGCCCACGTCACGGCGGCGAGAAAGATCAGCGCAAACGGGAATCCGAACAGGAAGCGCGTATGCGTCGCGCCGACGGTGCCGAGCCTGCCGGTCAGCTCACGCTGCGTCGCGTTGCGGAATGTCTGTGCCAGTGCGGCGGCGATGGTGAAGGCGACCCAGAGCCAGTTTTCTTGGATCATTCGGTGAGATCGTCAGGCGAGCACAATGCGCTTTTCGGCGGCGACGGCGTAGTTCACATCCGTGTCGTTGCTTCGGCGCCATTCGCCCGAAGGCAAGTGATAGACGATTCCCGCTTCCTCGACGACATCGAGACGCGCGCCGGTTAGCGTCGTTTTCAGCTCTTCCGGGGTCACAAGCTTTTCCCAGCGATGCGTGCCAATGGGCAGCCAGCGCAAGACATACTCCGCCCCGACGATCGCGAGCGCGAAACTCTTCAGCGTGCGGTTGATCGTGGTGACGATCATGAGGCCGCCGGGCTTCACGCAATCGGCGGCACGCTGCACGAACAGGCCAAGATTGGCGACATGCTCGACCACCTCGGACGCAATGACGATGTCGAATCGCTGGCCGGCGTCCGCGGTCTCTTCGACGGTCGCGGCGCGATAATCGATCGAGAGGCCGCTCTTTTCCGCGTGGACGCGGGCGACGGCGGCGTTCTCGGCCGCCGGATCGATGCCGACCACGCGGCCGCCCAAGCGGGCCAACGGCTCGGCGAGCAGCCCGCCGCCGCAGCCAACATCGAGGATGTCGAGACCTTTGAGGCTTTCGAGCGACTTCGGATCGCGGCCGAAATGGGCGCAGGCTCGGTCGCGGATAAAGGCGAGGCGAACCGGGTTGAACTTGTGCAGCGGCGCCATCGGCCCGCGCGCGTTCCACCAGTGGCTGGCGAGTGCGGCAAAGCGCGCCACCTCAGCCTCGTCGATGGTGCTCTGGCGTTCCGTGGCATTAGCCATTTCAGCCGTCCTGAGAGCCGCCGCCGTTGCGGGCGGCGAAGGGCGATTGTATCAATGCCCGCCCTTAACCGGCGATCCTTCGCCAAGTTCTCCCTAGCACGAGGAAAAGCCGCCGCCATGGCCCGGCTTGTCATGAAGTTTGGCGGCACCTCGGTCGCCGACATCGACCGTATCCGCAACGTCGCCCGCCACGTCGAGCGGGAGGTCAAGGCTGGCCACGAGGTCGCCGTGGTCGTGTCGGCCATGTCCGGCAAGACGAACGAGCTCGTCGGCTGGTGCCGGCAGGCCGCGCCGCTCCACGACACGCGCGAATATGACGCCGTCGTTGCCTCGGGCGAACAGGTCACAGCCGGCCTGCTCGCGATCACGCTTGAGAACATGGGCGTGTCGGCGCGGTCGTGGCAGGGCTGGCAGTTGCCGATCTGGACCGACGGCACGCATGGGTCTGCGCGCATCCTCGGCATCAATGGCGAAGAACTGATCAAGCGCTTCCGCGAGCACGGGCAGGTCGCGGTGATCGCGGGCTTTCAGGGTATCCATAAGGAAACCGGCCGCATCACGACGCTCGGCCGCGGCGGCTCCGATACGAGCGCGGTCGCGATCGCGGCCGCGATCCAGGCCGACCGTTGTGACATCTATACGGACGTGGACGGCGTCTACACGACCGATCCGAACGTTGCCGACAAGGCACGGCGGCTCGACAAGGTCGCCTATGAAGAAATGCTCGAGATGGCCTCGCTCGGCGCCAAGGTGTTGCAGGTGCGCTCGGTCGAGCTCGCTATGCAGAAGCGCGTGCGCGTGTTCGTGCGTTCGAGTTTTGAGAAGCCCGAGGATATCGACCCGCACGGGACGCCGCCGGGCACGTTGATTTGCGACGAGGAGGAGATCGTGGAAAGCCAGGTTGTCACCGGAATCGCCTTTTCGAAGGACGAGGCGCAGCTCTCGATCCGGCGCGTGGCGGACAAGCCGGGCGTTGCCGCGGCGCTGTTCGGCCCGCTCGCCGAGGCGCATATCAATGTGGACATGATTGTCCAGAACATTTCGGCGGACGGCCGCACCGATATCACCTTCACAGTGCCGGTGGCCGATTACGACCGCGCCCAGCAGGTGCTCGCCAAGGTCAAGGACGGGGTGGGCTTTGCCTCCGTCGAGGGCGCCAAGGACGTGGTCAAGGTCTCGATCATCGGCGTGGGCATGCGGAGCCACGCGGGCGTTGCAGCAACGGCCTTCAAGGCGCTGGCGGAGCGGGGCATCAATATCCGCGCCATTTCCACTTCGGAAATCAAGATTTCAATCCTGATCGACGCCGCCTATACCGAGCTTGCGGTACGGACTTTGCATTCAGTATATGGACTCGACCGCTAGGGGTCGGGTCAGCCGACTTGGTTTGGTTATAAACGTGTGTAACGGCTCGAAGGTACGGCAACCGAAACACGGGCACCGCCTCTAGCGAGGGCGCGGGCTCGATCTCCCGCGCGGGTTGTTTCTGCAAATCATAAGGGCGGCGCGGCGCCCCGACAGGAAGGAAGCCCATGCGTGGCGCGCTGGGCGGTCCGCGCGTTCTGCTCCGACGGCTCCGCGAGGTCATGGCGGAGCGGGTCAGCGCGCAGGAACGGCTCGACAAGATCGTGGTGATGATCGCTGCCAACATGGTGGCGGAAGTCTGCTCGGTCTATGTGCTGCGCGTCGACGGCAGCCTCGAACTCTATGCCACCGAAGGTCTGAGCCGCGAGGCGGTCCACCAAACGGTGCTCAGCGCCGGCGAGGGCCTTGTCGGCCTCGTTGCGACCGAAGCGCAGGCGCTGAACCTGCCGAACGCCCAGGAGCATCCGGCCTACTCGTACAAGCCGGAGACGGGCGAAGAAATCTATCACTCCTTCCTCGGCGTGCCGGTGCTGCGAGCGGGCAACACGCTCGGCGTGCTCGTCGTGCAGAATCGCGCGCACCGCACCTACAGCGAGGAAGAAGTCGAGGCGCTGCAGACGACGGCGATGGTGCTTGCCGAGATGATTGCATCGGGCGAGCTCTCCTCGCTCGCACAGCCGGGTGCCGAACCCGCAGTTCGCCGCGCGGTGCAGGCGAAGGGTGTCGCGCTCGCTGAAGGCATCGGGCTTGGCCGCGTCGTGCTGCACGAGCCGCGTGTCATCGTGAAGAATTTCATCGCCGACGACATTCAGAAAGAACTGAAGCGGCTCGACCAGTCGGTCGATACGCTGCGCGCCTCGATCGACACGATGCTCGAAGAAGAGGGCATGACCCGCGCGGGCGAGCATCGCGATGTGCTCGAAGCCTATCGCATGTTCGCACATGACCGCGGCTGGCTGCACAAGCTGCGCGAAGCGGTGATGACCGGCCTGACGGCCGAAGCGGCCGTCGAGCGTGTGCAGTCCGATACGCGGGCGCGCATGCAGCGCCAGACCGATCCTTATTTGCGCGAGCGGCTGCACGATCTCGACGATCTCGCGAACCGCCTGATGCGCGAACTGATGGGCGCCGATCAGTTTCCGCGGCGCGAGGACCTGCCTGAGAACGCCATTCTCGTCGCGCGCAATATGAGCCCGGCTGCGCTGCTCGACTTCGACCGCTCGCGGCTGCGCGGACTGGTGCTGGAAGAGGGAGCGGCCACGAGCCATGTGGCGATTGTGGCGCGCGCGCTCGGGGTGGCGACGGTCGGTCAGATCGAGAATATGGCGAGCATCGCCGACCAGGGCGACCCGATCATTGTCGACGGCGACGCGGGCGAAATTCATTTGCGTCCGCCGGCGGGGATCGAATCGGCCTATGCCGAGAAAGTGCGTTTAAGGGCGCGGCGGCAGGCGCAATATGCGGCGCTGCGTGACAAACCGGCGGTCAGCCGCGACGGCGCGCAAGTGCAGTTGCATATCAATGCGGGCCTTATCGTAGACCTGCCGCATCTGAAGGAAACGGGCGCCGACGGCATCGGGCTTTTCCGCACCGAATTGCAGTTCATGGTCGCAGCGACGCTGCCGCGTACGGGCGAGCAGTTGCGGCTTTATCGCACCGTGCTCGACGCCGCCGACGGCAAGCCCGTCACCTTCCGCACGCTCGATATCGGTGGCGACAAGGTGCTGCCCTACATGCGGACGCTCGAAGAAGAAAACCCGGCGCTCGGCTGGCGCGCGATCCGCGTCGGGCTCGACCGGCCTGCGCTCCTGCGCATCCAGTTGCGCGCGCTCTTGCATGCCGCGGCCGGGCGCGATTTGCGGCTTATGTTTCCAATGATCTCCGCCGTCGAGGAGTTTGAAAGCGCTCGCTCGCTCGTCGAGCGCGAGCTCACGCATCTGCGGCGGCACGGCCACAAGCTGCCGGAGCAGGTACAGATCGGCGCCATGGTCGAGGTGCCCGCGCTCCTGTTCGCACTCGATGAGATATTGAAGCGCGCCGACTTTCTGTCGGTGGGCTCAAACGATCTTGTGCAATTTCTCTTCGCAGCCGACCGCGGCAATGCCCGCGTAGCGAGCCGTTTCGACGCCCTTTCGCCGCCTGTGCTGCGCGCGCTCAAGTCGATTGCAGACGCGGGCCGGGCGCATGACAAGCCGATCACGCTGTGCGGGGAACTCGCCTCGCGGCCGCTCGAAGCGATGGCGCTGATTGCGCTCGGCTTCCGCACGCTGTCGGTTTCGGCGGCGGCGATCGGGCCGGTGAAGGCCATGATCCTGGGCCTCGATGTCGGCAAAGCCGAGAAAATGCTGGCGCCGGTATTGGTCGAGCGCGACGGCGACCGGACCGTTCGCGAGCGGCTGGAGGCCTTTGCCGCCGAACATGGCGTGCCGGTCTGAGCCATGCTGCCCGCCGGAAGACTCGACGCCATCGTCGCCCGCTTTATCAAGGCCGAGGCGGAGCTTTCGGCCAGTCCCGAACGCAACCGCTTCGTGCAGCTCTCGCGCGAATATGCCGAGCTGAAGCCGGTGGTGGAGGCGGTCAATGCCTATCGAAAGGCGGAGGCGGACCTTCAAGGGGTTAAGGCGCTGATCGACGACCCATCCACCGACTCCGACATGCGCGATGTCGCGTCTGAAGAAAAGCGCGCGCTCGCCGGCCGCATCGAGACGCTCGAGCAGGAATTGCGCGTGGCGCTGCTGCCGAAGGACGCCGCCGACGAGCGCGACGTGATCGTGGAAGTGCGGGCCGGGACGGGGGGCGATGAAGCATCGCTGTTCGCGGGCGATCTCTTCCGCATGTATGAGCGCTACGCCGCGTTGCAGGGCTGGAAAGTCGAAGTGATCTCCGCGAGCGAAGGCACGGTTGGTGGCTATAAGGAAGTGGTAGCCGCCGTGCGCGGGCAGGGCGTGTACGCGAAACTCAAATACGAGTCGGGCGTGCATCGCGTGCAGCGCGTGCCGGACACGGAAACCTCGGGACGCATTCATACGTCGGCGGCAACGGTTGCGGTGCTCCCCGAAGCGGAAGAGGTCGATGTTGCGATTAACGAGAACGACCTGAAGATCGACACCATGCGCGCGCAGGGCGCGGGCGGCCAGCACGTAAACAAGACCGAGTCCGCAATCCGCATCACGCACCTCCCGTCCGGCATTGTCGTATTCGTGCAGGACGATCGTTCGCAGCACAAGAACAAGGCGCGGGCAATGGAGCTGCTGCGCGCCAAACTCTACGATCAGGAACGGACGCGGCTCGACAACGAGCGCGCTGCCGAGCGCAAGGGTCTCGTCGGCTCCGGCGACCGTTCGCAGCGTATCCGCACCTACAATTATCCGCAGGCGCGCGTGAGCGACCATCGCATCAACCTCACACTGCACAAGCTGCCGCAGGTGATGGAGGGCGTCGCGCTCGGTGAGGTGATCGACGCGCTGGTGGCGCACCGGCAGGCCGAGTTGCTGGCGGCGGAAGAAAGCGCCTGACAATGCCGGCGCGGCGCACGACCGACGACCGCGTCATGACGGCCGGGGCGCTCTATCGCGGGGCCGTTGCGGTCTTGCGCGAGGCGGGCGTTGAGAGCGCCGCGCTCGACGTGCGTGTGCTGCTCGCGCATGCGCTCGGGGTCGATGGCGGCGAGTTGATCGCTCTCTCCGACAAGGCAGTGCCCGACAACGTTCGCGTGCGGTTCAAGGCGTTGCTCAAACGCCGCGTGAACGGCGAGCCGGTGGCGCGCATTCTTGGCACGAAGGAATTCTGGAGCCGGGAATTCTCGCTGTCGCCCGGCACGCTCGTACCGCGTCCTGAAACGGAAACGCTGATCGAGGCCGCACTGGAAGCGAAGCCGGACAAGAATGCAGCGCTCCGTATTCTCGATCTCGGCACCGGCTCCGGCATTTTAATTGCTGCACTTCTTCTTGAATATCCGAAGGCGTTCGGTGTCGGTGTCGAGCGCGACCCCGAGGCGGCGGGAACCGCGCGTTCAAATCTGGCGGCGCTTGGCATTGCGCATCGGGCGCGCCTCGTTTGCGGCGACTGGGCAAGCGCCATCGCGGCGCAATTTGACCTCGTCGTTTCGAACCCGCCCTACATCGCGAGCGGCGACATCGGGAGGCTGCCGGTCGAGGTGCGGTTGCACGACCCGTTACAGGCGCTCGACGGCGGCCGCGACGGACTGGAATCCTATCGGGTGATCGTCGCGGAACTTCATCGGCTGCTGGCGGTTGACGGTTTGGCGATTCTCGAACTTGGTGCGGGCCAGGAACCGGCGGTTGCGGATCTTGCCCGGCATGCCCAACTAAGAGTTAACGGATCCGCCCGGTGCGACCTTTCGGGCCACCCGAGAGCGCTGGTTCTCGGCAGAAGCGGCTAAAAAACCGCTTGGAGAACCGCCTGAACCGCACTAGTGTCCAATCAAGATTCGATCCGGGGCGCGCGTTTCGGCCAAGAGGCGGTAACGCGCAACGACTGCGAAGAGCGGTCTGGCTGGCAGGTTCCGAAGATCGCCAGCAAGCAAAATCCAGGGTCTGACGCTTCACCGATTGTCGCGCGCGAACAGAATTGCAGCGCGAAGCCAAGGGGAAGGAAATCCGCGTAAGCGCGGAATTGGTCTCCAGATTCGTGAACACTCTTCGACGAGCTTTATGCGCATAGCCCGATTTCGATCCGGGCATGACGCAATCGACGCAGCCAAAAGCGGCTGCGGGAAGACAGCTTTGTGTTTCGCTTCCTGTCGGAAGCGGGCGGCTGTGAATGAGTAAGGGTAAGGCGGCCAAGCCGCATAAAACGAGAGACAGGATGTGATGAGAAACGGACAGAACCACAACAATAACAACAAGAACCGCATGCGCGGTCGCAATCGCCGTGGTCACAATCCGATGACGCGGGTATACGAGTCGAACGGCCCGGACGTGAAAATCCGCGGCACCGCTCATCACGTCGCCGAAAAATATGCGCAGCTCGCGCGCGACGCGCAATCGTCCGGCGACCCGGTTGCGGCCGAGGGATATCTCCAGCACGCCGAACATTATTTCCGCCTGATCATGGCGGCGCAGGTTCAGTTCGCGCAGCAGAATCCGCACGCACAGCCGCAGCAGGCGTTTCAGCGTCCGGACATGGACGGCCGCGGCGACGATTTCGACGACGACGGCGACGACACCGGCGAGCAGCCGATGCAGAACGGGCAGCCGTTCCAGAACGGCGCGCCGAACCAGCAGATGCAGCCGCGCCCGCAGCATCAGAACCATCAGAATAATCAGAACAACCAAGGCCAGCCGCAGCCGATGCACCAGCCGCAGCCGAGCGTTCAGGGCTATCAGCGCCGTGACGACGAGCAGCGCGACGCCGGCCTGCCGGCTTTCATCACCGGCGGCGCGCCGCAGCCGCCGCCGCAGGGCAATGGCGGTGAGAACGAGCAGGGCGATCGAGGCGACCGCTTCGGCCGCCGCCGCCGCCGTTTCCGTCCGCGCGGTCCGAACGACACCGAGCAGCGCGGCGAGGGTGCGGCGGATACGACCGCGCAGGCCGCCGACACCGCCAAGCCCGGCGAGTAATCAGCGCACGACGACCGCTTCACCTTCGGCGATCCTCCCGCCGCGCAGAACTTCGGCGTAGATTCCGCAATTCTCATCGCCTGTGAGGCGGTAGAGCGACGCCGTCACATCCATGTCGCGTTGGGCGTTCTCCGGATTCACTTCCGTCGCCGCGCAACGCTGGATCATTTTCACAACGCGCAGGCGCGTGACGCCGATTTCGATTTCGTGGCCGATCATTTGCGTCTCGAGCCATGCCGGCCAGCCGTCCACATGCAGGTTGCCGCGAAAGCGAAGCTCATGCACGGGCTCGCCGATTGCCTGTGCAAGCGCGGCTACGCTTTGCAGGTTGACGATCGAGACGACCTTCTTCGCGACGTCGGAGAAGCTATGGCCGGGGGATTCCAGCAACTTGATCGGCCCGCGCGCCTCTTTCCCCATGAAGCCCTGAAAGAAACTCTCGACCGTCGCGCGTCCCGCGGCCCGGTTGAGGTTTGCATCGACCAGCAGCCGTCCGCTGCGCCTGATGGTGAGGACGCCGCTCGCGTCGTCATAGGTGGTTTCGATCGCGGCGATACGGGCATTCCGCATCAGGCAGAGAAATTTGATCTTGGGCTGCCAACTCGGTGCCGCGGGATCGAAGCCCGAAGGGCCGTTCTCCAGCGCGAAGGCGCGATCGTTCTTCAAGGTCGCGCCGGGGCTTAACTCGGTCGAGGCGAGCCGTTCGCCCGACAAGCCTTTCACGGGGTAGCGGTAAATCGAGGCGATGCGGGCGGGCTCGGAGACGCTCATTCCCGGCTTCTTAACGATCTTCGCCTGAAGGTCCAGCGCCCAAGGGGGGCCGGTGGATTTTCCGGCTGGCCACCCCTTCCGGGGCGGGCGGCCGATCCCCATTTCTGGCTCTGGATGCCGCGGCTGCGCCTTCGGGGCTGCCGCGACAGGCCAAGGAGAGGGCGAATGAATTTCGACAAATACACCGAGCGCTCGCGCGGCTTTGTGCAATCGGCGCAGTCGCTGGCGCTGCGCGAAGGCCACCAGCAATTCGGCACGGAGCATCTCTTCAAGGTCCTGCTCGACGACCCCGAGGGGTTGGCCGCCGGCCTGATCGACCGCTCGGGCGGCAATTCCCGCGAAGCACTCAACGCCGTTGAAGCGGCGCTCAAGAAAATCCCGAAAGTGGAAGGCGGCGGTGCGGGCCAGCTTTATCTCGCGCCGGCGCTCGCGCGCGTGTTCGACACGGCCGAGAAGGCCGCGGAAAAGTCGGGCGATTCCTACGTCACCGTCGAGCGGCTCCTGATCGCGTTGGCGGTCGAGAAGGAGAGCGAGGCGGGCAAGATTCTCGCTAAAGCCGGCGTCACGCCGCAGCGGCTCAATGCAGCCGTCGAGGATTTGCGCAAGGGCCGGACCGCCGACTCCGCGTCGGCCGAGAGCGCCTATGACGCGCTCAAGCGCTATGCGCACGACCTCACGGAAGCGGCGCGCTCGGGCAAGCTCGACCCGGTGATCGGCCGCGACGAGGAAATCCGCCGCGCGATCCAGGTGCTGTCACGACGCACGAAGAATAACCCCGTGCTGATCGGCGAGCCCGGCGTCGGCAAGACTGCGATCGTCGAGGGTCTCGCGCTCCGCATCGTCAACGGCGACGTGCCGGAGAGCCTCAAGGACAAGAAGCTGCTCGCGCTCGATATGGGCGCGCTGATCGCGGGCGCGAAGTATCGCGGCGAGTTCGAGGAGCGCCTCAAATCCGTGCTGTCCGAGGTCACGGCGGCCGAGGGCAAGATCATTCTCTTTATCGACGAGATGCATACGCTGGTCGGCGCAGGCAAGGCGGATGGGGCGATGGACGCCTCGAACCTGCTCAAGCCCGCGCTGGCGCGCGGCGAACTGCATTGCATTGGCGCGACCACGCTCGACGAATACCGCAAGCATGTCGAGAAGGACGCAGCGCTCGCGCGGCGCTTCCAGCCCGTGTTCGTGGGCGAGCCGACGGTCGAGGACACGATCTCGATCCTGCGCGGCCTGAAGGAGAAGTACGAGTTGCATCACGGCGTGCGGATTCAGGACTCCGCGCTTGTGGCGGCGGCAACGCTATCGAACCGCTACATCACCGACCGCTTCCTGCCCGACAAGGCCATCGATCTCGTGGACGAGTCGGCGGCGCGGCTGCGCATGCAGGTGGATTCCAAGCCCGAAGAACTGGATGAAATCGATCGCCGCCTGATGCAGCTCAAGATCGAGCAGGAAGCGCTCAAGAAGGAGAGCGACACCGGCTCGAAGGAGCGGCTGAAGCGGATCGCCAAGGAAATTGCTTCGCTCGAGGAAGAATCGGCGGCGCTGACTTCGCGCTGGCAAGCCGAGAAATCGAAGCTCGGCGACGCCCAGAAGATCAAGGCCGAGCTCGAGCAGGCGCGCAACGAACTCGTGCAGGCGCAGCGCAAGGGCGAATTCCAGCGCGCGGGCGAGCTGACCTATGGCGTCATTCCCGGCCTCGAGAAGAAGCTGAAGGAGATCGAGGAGAAGGGCTCCGACGCCATGGTCGAAGAGGCCGTGACGCCGAACCACATCGCGCAGGTTGTCTCGCGCTGGACGGGTGTGCCGGTCGACCGGATGCTTGAAGGCGAGAAGGAAAAGCTGCTGCGCATGGAAGATGAGATCGGCAAGCGCGTCGTCGGACAGGAAGAAGCGGTGAGGGCCGTTTCGACCGCGGTGCGCCGCGCGCGCGCGGGTTTGCAGGACCCACACCGGCCGATCGGTTCGTTCATGTTCCTTGGGCCGACCGGCGTCGGCAAGACGGAGCTCACGAAGGCGCTCGCGGCCTATCTGTTCAACGACGATACGGCGCTCATTCGCGTCGATATGTCGGAGTACATGGAGAAGCATTCGGTCGCGCGGCTCATTGGCGCGCCGCCGGGCTATGTCGGCTATGACGAGGGCGGGGCGCTCACGGAAGCCGTGCGGCGGCGGCCCTATCAGGTGATCCTGTTCGACGAGATCGAAAAGGCGCACCCCGAAGTCTTCAATGTACTGCTGCAAGTGCTCGACGACGGCCGGCTGACGGACGGGCAGGGCCGCACGGTCGACTTCCGCAACACACTGATCGTCATGACCTCGAACCTCGGCTCGGAGTATCTGGTCTCGCTGGGCGAGGATCAGGATGTCGACGCGGTGCGCGGGCAGGTCATGGACGTGGTGCGGGCGAGTTTCCGGCCCGAATTCCTGAACCGTGTCGACGAGATCATCCTCTTCCACCGGCTCAAGCGCGAGCAGATGGGCGCGATCGTCGATATCCAGATGGCGCGGCTCCAGAAATTACTGGACGAGCGCAAGATCGAGATCGAGCTCTCCAAGGACGCGCGCGCCTGGCTCGCGGAGAAGGGCTACGAGCCGGCCTTCGGCGCACGGCCCCTGAAGCGCGTGATCCAGAAGTCCGTGCAGGACCCGCTCGCGGAAAAGCTCTTGGCGGGCGAGATCAAGGACGGCGACAAGGTGCGCGTGGCCGCGACCGGCGGCGCGCTCAACTTCGCGGTCAATGGCAAGGCCGCGAAGGCGGCTTAAACCGTCGTCCCGGCCGAGCGCGAAGCGCGAGAGCCGGGACCGTTCTCAGAATCGCTCAGAATTGTTGGACCCGATCCCGGATCAGCGCAGCACCGCCGTAAGCGCGTTTACGCGCGTCTTCGACGCGCTATGGCGCTAACGCGATCGCGCTGCAGCGCGTCCGGGATGACCATTTCATTTTCTTAGGAAATGAAATGGTCAGTTTACCGCCACACGCGGCATGGCCGCGCCGCGCTCGATGATGCTGTCGATGCGCGCGCGCTCCTTCTCGAAATCGCGAAGGAACTTGGCTTCGAGCTCGCGGCCGCGCGGCAGGCGGATACGCATCGGATCCACGAAGTTACCGTTGATCATGACTTCATAGTGCAGATGCGGGCCGGTCGAGAGGCCGGTATTGCCGACGTAACCGATCACCTGACCTTGGCGGACGCGCGTGCCCGATTGTATGCCGCGCGCGAAGCCCGACATGTGCGAGTAGGCCGTCACATAGCCGTTGAGATGCTGGATCTCGACGCGCAGGCCGTAGCCGCCGCGGTCACGTTCGGCTTTCAGCACCGTGCCGTTGCCGGCGGCGAAAATGGGTGCGCCCGTATTTTCGGCCCAGTCGACGCCGGTGTGCTGGCGGACATAGCCCAGGATCGGATGTTTGCGCGGTCCAAAGCCCGAACGGAAAATGCCGCCGGTCATTGGCTTGCGAACGAGGAACTTCTTCGCGCTCTTTCCCACTTCGTCATAATAATCGACGATGCCGTCGTCGTCGGTGTGGAAGCGATAGTAGCGGCGCGACTCTTCGCCGAAGGCAAGCGAGGCAAAGAGCACGTCGTTGCCGTCGAGTTCGTCGCCCGCATAGAGAACTTCGAAGGAGTCGCCCGGCCGCACGCGGCGCTGCAGGTCGACGTCGAAGGAGAAGGTGCGGATGATGTTCTCGATCATCGGGCGCGGGATTTCGTTGCGCAGCGCGGTCTCGTAGATGCTCTGGTAGAGCCGCATGCCGCTGCCTTCTT
>Ga0307505_10000399_pt1 | contig 49187 bp, 45 predicted proteins | sample 23_S_MG_FD_202183 | JGI IMG/M metagenome (GOLD analysis project Ga0307505, IMG submission 202183) | Soil microbial communities from Populus trichocarpa stands in riparian zone in the Pacific Northwest, United States - 23_S | ecosystem: Environmental > Terrestrial > Soil > Riparian zone > Trees...
GCTGCGAACCGCTCTATGGCTCTCTCTGAGCCGTTGCGGGGCATCCTACGCGGTTGGAATCTCCGAGCCTTCCGAGCAAGCGCCTCGCTTGCGTCGGCGTCCAGATGCGGCAGCCCCGCGCGGTCGGTATCCCGCGAGCAGTGAGCGCCGATGCCAGGCTCGAAGGTGTGCGCGTGCCGGTGCCGTGAAGTTCAATGATTGTTTGCCGCCAGTCGGTAGCACGCTGATCTGCCCGCGCACGCTGCGCGACGCGGCCAGCATTTCGTGCCGCTTCTGTCAGCGTGACACCACGGTTTCCGCCAAGCTTCTTGCCCCGAACCTTCGCGGCTGCGAGGGCGGCTTTGGTCCGCTGTGAAATCAGCCCTGCTTCTAGCTCAGCGACGGACGCCATCTGCTGAAGGATGAAGCGGCCGGTGGGTCCTTCCACTGCGGGCAAGTCGGCAAAGCGGACCTCAACGCCCGATTCCAGAAGTCGCGACAAGAAGCCGACCGACCGTGTCAGGCGATCCACCTTTGCAACGACCAGCGGGATTCCATGAAGACGCGAGCGGGCCAGCGCGCGCTCCAGCTCGGGACGATCTCCGCGACGCCCGCTCTCAATCTCGGTGAACTCCGCGACGATCTCTCCGCCACCGAGGTAGCGCGCGACGGCTGCCCGCTGAGCATCGAGTCCCAAACCCGATGCTCCCTGCTTCAACGTAGAGACACGATAGTAGGCGACAAACATGACGCTCTCCGGAACAACTTAGTCAACGTCCGTTGACACCGATGTAAAGAATGCAGCGCCGTATCCGATCTTGCGATGAGTCAATTTGACTCAGCAGGCGACTAAAAAACAGCTCTAAGGGAGTCGGCCTACGCGAACGGATGCTGGCTGATCTAAGGGCACGGGGGGATTTCCAAAACAGCTTTCCGCGAGGTCATGTCTCGCGCGAGGTAAACTTAATTCCGGCCGGGTCTGACCTCTTGCTGTTCACCGTGGTGTCGGCCGTGTCGGCTGCGTGGCTTCCCGTTCGATTCTTTCGCGGCGTGTCTGCTCACGGAGCTTTTGCAGATGCGCACATACGGCTGGCGTGAAGGCAGCAGTTGCCCAAGTTTTCTCCTCATGTGTCATTGCATCTCCCACTTTGTCGCTGACCTTCTCCAGCATCCCTGAGATAGACCAGCACCACCGCCAAACTTCCATTTGGGTCGCGTTGAAGCTCTCTAGGTCCATATTCTCGCGCCAACGCTCGTCCGCTCGGAGCTTTCCGTTCCAGGCGGCGAAGCCTAGACCGCCGATACAAAGGGCGAGTGCAGCAAGCGTTGCAATTCTGTAGCGGCGTCTGGTTGCTGAGTTCATATGCGGTTTAATCTCGGTCTCCCGCTGGCGACTATGCACATCCCTCTCCATTCTTTTGGGGCTAGAGATTTAAATCTGCTTGAAGTATGGCGAGCAATATAATGCGTCGCATTAAAGTGCAACAATGTGTCGCCTTGCGCTATGTCAGAGGACGCGCGGCGACTGGTCGGAGATAACGTTAGGAGGCTTCGGCTGGCGGCTAAGATTTCGCAGGCCGAACTAGCGGCGAGAATGGGTGTTGATCGAGCCTACGTTAGTGGCCTTGAAAGGGGAGAGCGCAATCCCACGGTAATCACTCTATGGCATCTTGCAAAAGCTCTCGGGGTAAAGCTGCGTATGTTTTTCGAGGAGCGTCGTTCGCGTTCTTCTTGATTTTGCAGGTTCGTGAGCGTGTGTTTAGCAATAGGTTTGAGTCACGGTAGCAGAGACATTTGCAGGGGACCTCGGGTGCCCATCTCCGTTCCCGTGGTCTAAGTTCAACCCCTGCAACGACTTTCCAGCATTGCGCCGCTTCGCGCTAAGCTAGAGTCCGAATCGCCGCGCCAATTTTCGCGCGTACCCCCTTTGTTGCAAATCGATAGATATGGCCACCACGCCTCAGCCCAACGCGCGCACCGTTCTGTTTATTAGCAAGGCAACGCCGGGCGATAATGAATTTGCGTTGTGGCTCGCACCTCGCTTGGAGGCTGCGGGCTATGAGGTCTTCGCCGACATTCTCTCGCTCGATGCCGGAACGCGGTGGCGTAAGGATGTCACCGACGCCTTGCAGAACCGCGCCCTAAAGATGCTCCTGTGCTGCTCCGATGAGACGCTGGAGCGGGATAACGTTCAGGAGGAAATCGGGATCGCGCTCGATCTCGTCAAACAGCTTGAAGACCCGAAGTTCCTCATTCCGCTTCGCCTGAGGCCGTACAAGAAAATCCTCGGCATCGGAGAGATTCAGTACGTGGACTTTGTGCGCGGCTGGGCCGAGGGCCTGGATAACCTTTTCGCCCATCTCGGCCGTCTCCGGGTGAAAGGAAATTCAGCCACCGTGAAGATCAATCAGAATTGGGAGCTTTTTCGGCGCAGAAGCGCTATCCCCCTCGTAAATGAGCCCGAGCGGCTCACATCCAACTGGGTGCGCGTTGCAGAATGCCCGGACGCTATCCGCTATTTTGAGCCGACGGGTGCAGTTGACCGAGCAGCTATCGCACATGCGGCTCGCGAACTGCCTTTTCCGGCAGTGCCACACGAGCAGGGCTTTTTCACCTTTGCGTCAACCGAAGAAATTGCCGAGGCTTTGGTCGATACGGGCCGCTTCACGGCGGTGCACGAATTCAATCTCTCGGAATTTCTTGAGGGCGGTGCGCCCGAACTCAAGATGTTCAACAAAGACACGTCAAACATCGTAAACAGCATGTACCGCAAGGCTTGGCACAATCGATGCCGAGAATGCGGCTTCATCGAGTATGCCTACTCCAAAGACTCGGGCTTTCATGCCGGGAACAAGGTCGCAAGAATCGGCCAGCGCATTCCATGGGGTAAGCAAGGCGAGAACCGTTCATCCATGCTCCGCAACGAAGCGAAGGGGCACGTCTGGCAGTTCGGCGTCACTGGCATTCCTGCTTTTTGGCCCTTTCATCACTTCAAACTGAAATCGCGCGTGCTGTTCGCGCCTATCGTCGAGAACGAAGCAGGCTCGCACTACACTGACGTGAAAAAGCAGCATCGTCTCCGGCGCACGGTGTGCAAGGGATGGCGCAACAAGCAATGGCACGGCCGGATTCTGGCATTCATCGAGCTTCTTGCTGGCGAATCCGCGTTCATTGAACTCAAGTTGTCGCCGTCCAAGAGCATCTTGCTCGAAGCCGCACCGATGCTGTTCACCTCTCCGGTCAGCACTAAACTGCCTAACGTCATGGGTGAAGACGACGAGGAGATCGACGACTCAACGCTTGGGCGTCCGGAGCCGGAAGAGAGCGAAGAGGAGTCCACGGTATGAAAATGCCCGAGCGATCTCTGAGCCTCATTCACTTGCCGGAACCGGAACTGGAATTCGGCTACGAGCAGAAAGCGGCACATCCGAAAGACGGGTTGTTTCTTTATGGTCCGCACGAGCGCAGTCGGAAATCGAAGGAAATCCGCATCGGCGTCGTCGCGACAAACGAAGGCGCAAAGCTGTTTAGGACTTGGCTTGCACAGATTAAGAAGCGCGTGGAAGTACCGGCGCCAAAGAAAGGTGAGAAGCAGGATCGCCTGCACCTCGCCAATTTCGTGGGCTTGGAGGAAGTCTTCGGTTTATCGGTCAACGAGAATGAACTTGTCACCTGCGTTCTCGACCTAAAGGATATTGATAACGCGTCGCGAACTGTCAATCAGCACGAGGCCGTTTCGAAAGTCGTTCGCCTGTATGTCGACCGCATCCAAAAGCACATTCGGAATGAGGAGCGTGCCATCGATGTCTGGTGCCTCATCGTGCCAGAGATTGTTTACGACCGCTGCAAGCCGCAAGCGCGACGCACCGGCCTTCCGCTTGTAAAAGGCGACTTCGGCAAGAAGCAGAATAAGCGGTCGCACATTCCTTTGTTTGAAGACCTGGTGGACAAAGAGGCGGAAGGAATTTTTGAAGACGTACCGGATTTTCATCGGCAAGTGAAAGCGGCTTGCCTTACTCTGGCTCCGACACAAATCTTACGTGAGACGACTTTAAATCCGAACGCATTTCTAAACAGCAAAGGATTTCCGATTCGCCGCACGCAAGACGTTGCGACGGTCGCGTGGAATATCGCAACCGGCCTCTACTATAAGACGCAGCCCGCGCCACCGTGGAAGCTGCACGAAGTTCGACCAGGGGTCTGCTATATTGGGTTGGTTTATAAAAATCTGCCTAACGATCCGAACGGACACGCGTGTTGCGCCGCGCAGATGTTCTTGAACGAAGGCGATGGTGTCGTTTTCCGTGGAGCGAACGGGCCGTGGAAGACCGGCGATTACGAGTATCACCTTCAGCCACCTGCGGCCAAAGCTCTGCTTGAGAAAGTCTTGGAGACGTACGCGGAAAATCACAAAGAGCCGCCGAAGGAGTTGTTTATTCACGGGCAGACGACGTTCCATGACGACGAATGGCGTGCGTTCGAAGAAGCTGCGCCGGCCGCGACGAATGTAGTGGGCGTCCGCATCAGAACCACTCACGGCGAAAACAAACTGTTCCGTGATGGCGACTATCCGGTGCTGCGGGGTACGGCGCTTCTTCTCGATGAGCGTAACGCCAATATATGGACGACGGGCTATGTGCCGCAGCTCGATACCTACATCGGCCCTGAAACGCCGAACCCGCTGTTTATCACGCTCTTGCGAAGCAAGCTCGCTATGCCGAGCTTAAAGCGCGTCTTGGAAGACATTATGGGTTTGACTAAGATCAACTACAATTCGTGCAATTTTAACGATGGCTTGCCCGTAACGGTGCGTTTCGCGCGTATGGTTGGCGATGTGTTGGTGATGGGGTCTGCGAAAGGCGCTGAGCGGCAGCCGTTTAAGTTTTACGTTTGAGGTCTTCGAGTGGAGCGGGTTCATGCCTCCTATGCTCAATTGCTGAAGAATCCCAAACAAGTCAGGACTTCCTGCGGGCTATAAATTTTCTCCGGTGATGAGGAGAAAGAGTGTGCAGCATTTAGAAGCTCAGCGCCTCTTACCAATTTTGGCTGAGGCTGCACGGCGGAAGAAACCGTATACGTATAAGTCCGCTGCGAAGGCGCTTGGTCGTGATCCGCGAAGAAATGCGAGAATGGTCGCTCAGGTTTGCGATCTTTTAGACGCGGCGGCGGCGATTGCTGGCGTTCCGAGCCTCGCCCTCTTTACTGTTCGTGAGGCGACAGGGGCGATTAATACCAAAGCATGGAGGAAAGGTGAGTTCCCACCTGGATTACGAGATGCAATTGTGTCTCGCGCGAGTCTGCACACATTCACGCGGCATGACTTTGCGGCGATAAAATCGGCTCTCGATTCGCTCGCAGGCATGAGTAACCGAGCGGCATGGGCGAAGTTCTGGGCAAGCGGCCCGCAGTTAAATCTTTACCGGTCGCTTACAGGTGCCGACCCCGCACCCAACTTTGACGCCATCAACGATATAGGCGCGGACGCACCGCTGATCATCACCACCTCGTCAACGCGTTATGCACGAGACGAAAGAATTAGGAACGCAGTGCTTTTGAGAGCCGGTGGTCAGTGCGAGTTGTGCGGAGCCCAAGGATTTTTGCGCGATGACGGGTCACGCTACTTGGAATCGCACCACATAATCGCTTTAGCGAAAGAGGGGCCGGATCGAATGAGCAATGTGATAGCGCTTTGCGCCAATGAGCATCGCGAAGCTCACTTCGGGAAAAGACGTTCTGAGTTAGAGAAACAAATGATTCAAATAGTGCGTCGGCTTGCAGTCACGAGGTGACGCGCCGGATAGGCACGGGAGGGTGGTCGCGGTTCTGCGAGGTCATCTCTCGCGTGCTGGCCGGTAAATTTAGCTTCGGGAAAACAACCGCTAGCGCAAGAGACGGCCCAAGCTTCGGTCAATCTCTGAAATGACTTCGCCTGTCCGGTTAAGAGAAGCAACGGTGTGTTGAATGTGTTCGATGTCGTCGGTCGTTAGTTCCTCACCTTCTCGATACCCAAGCCACTTATCGAGAACAGGATATCCGCCGATACGAAAATCTTTTACCGCCTCGGGAATTCCTTCGATTAAGAGATGGTGGTTCAAATGCAGGGTAAAGCTGCCGTCGTCTGCCTGCTGCCAACGCGTTTCAACGTCATCGAGTAAAGTATTCTGACCCGTCGTGTTGCACACGGTGACGGTTGGCGTCTGCTCTGGCCGGGTATGAAGCGTTACTAGCTCTAGTCCTAGTTCGGCAACTCTCGCGGCAACTGCGGAGTCTTGAATGATTGGAATGCGCGCGACTTCCCGACAAATCAATTCAGCAAATTCCTTGCGGTATTGAGAACTGTAGAGCACCGCGTAAATGTAGCCAAAAATCTGCAATGACGAAAAATCTTGTCCCCATTGACCTCGAATCAGTTGTCGGAATTCGGGTTTGAAATTTGGCGTCCGATCCTCGAAGAGTTCGGCAGAACTAAACAGATGTGCTGCGTAGCATTGGCGGCTAGCTTCCGCAGACTTTGCCTCAGCAAGGACGCGGGAGACAAAGAAATGATCCGGAATTCCGTACCGAACAGAGCGACCAAACAGAAGCGCTAAATTATCTCCGCCGGTCATGTAATCCATCACGGCCCTGGCTGGCGTATCTAGAAAGTGGTCTTCGAAAAAAACGTAACGAACATCGAAGGGCCGATACACGATCGGTTGGATAAACTGTCTCAGGTTCTGATTTGCGCGGAGCCAAGTCTTGGCTTCCTTAGCCATTCCACGCATCCAGTCGCCTCTCCAGTTGGCCCCGACCGCGATACTTGCTTCTTCGAGCGAACCGGCGTGATCCCGGAATGTCTCAAGCTTGGTAAGAACAGCCTGAGGGGTAAACCCAATAGCGAATTCATCGCGAGCGGTTACGATTGCGCCGCGTCTTACATCGAAGATGTCAGAAAGGGATACGAACTCATCGCTATATCGGCGACGCTTTCGGGGGTCTTCGGGCACAAATCGATAGTCTGGCGCTTCGGGCGCAACCGAAGTCCACGGAATAGTCGAGATATCATTTGCGTCCAGCCACGCCCGCTTCTCCGCCCGACTACCACGTATCGAACTGTATTGGACTTGCCCGGTTCTCTCACCATCGGCCGTACTTCGGGTGAGTAGTATTATCGCGACGCCCTCTCCAATCTGGGTAAAGATGTTTTGGTCTCCGTCTGAACTTGCTCTTGCGTATCCGTGAAGGTCCACGATCTGAATCAGGTCGAAAGAGTGAAAAAGGCTCTCTCGAAATCCGGCCAATACCGGGCTGTCGAGATAACTGTTCGACGTGATAAAGCCGACAATACCTTCACCGTTGCGCTCAATGGCCTCCTGGGCGAGTGCAACGAACTTCACGTAATCATTCTCGATCACGCGTTGAAGGGCGAGGGTCCCGCCTTCACGAATCGGTATGCCGTCTACTGATCGGTACCGGGCTGCGAGTCGCCGGGCATTGGGCCCCATATTCCCACTACGAACTGAGTAGGGTGGATTTCCAAGAACAACCATAATTGGCCGTTGCTGCTTAATCTCGTTTGCGGCGCTTGCCTCTTGGGTCAGAAAATTCTCGAAGGGGAGCCGTGCAACTGCGCGAACCGTATCTTCCAAGGCGTTAGTTAGAAAAATGCTCAGCCGTTCGTTTCTTTGGAATTCGAAACCACTTTCGGAGAGGGCAAGACCGACCTTTAGATGCGCAATGGTGTAGGGTGATATCAGAAGCTCGAACCCGTGCATTCTTGGCAGTAAATGCTCGCGCACATAGGTGGGCCAAACTCCCGCCTGACCCTGAAAGCTTTCACGCACCTTTTGAATGACTTCCAATAGAAATGTGCCGGTCCCAGTCGCCGGATCAAGTATCTGAAGCTTATAAACTTCAGTGTCATTGCGAACTATTTTACTTCGGTCGGAAAGGCCTGATTGGATACCGAGTTGCGTTCGGAGCAGTCCGTCAACGGAACGAACGATAAAGGAAACAACGGGTCGAGGCGTGTAGAATACGCCGCGATCCCGCCTAACATCAGCGTCGTATTCCTTCAGAAATGTCTCATAAAAATGTACGACCGGGTCTTCTGGCCCGTGCAGTCCTGTAAACTCTGCAATAATTTGATGAATGTCCGATGCTCGCAGCAAGGCGCAGAGTTCATCCACGAGTCCTTCAATGCGCGGGTGAAGATTTCTACCGGCTATATCGTCGAAGACGTTACCAAGAAATGGGTTTGATAGCGGCAAGAGGTGGGGTGCGGTGAGCCGATTAAAGTCCACCTCATCGGGATGAGCCGCGCGAGCCGCGAATAACCCGTACGTTATTGTCTGTGCGTACATGTCGGAAAAATCGGATACCGACAATCCCGGAATTAGCACGCTACGAAATGCAGCCAACTTTTGCTGAAGCAGTTCGTCGTCGTCGTGACTTGCCAGCACCGTATCGATTACGTCTCTAATTGTGCGCGCACGGGCGGCTAGGCGTTTTGCAAGATCAATGGCAGTTCGCGGCTGCGCCGACTCTTGATCGACAAACGCCTTTAGGAGTCGCTGAAGCGTACGGGCATTAGAGGTCTCGAAGTGGAAGCGTCCGCGCGGATCGCGATCAAGTTTGGCGCTAAGATTGCTTTCCTTCTCGTGATTTACATACCACCGAAATTCTCCGTAGTTGGTCACGAGCAAATTCGTAAAACCACGAAGATACCGAAGAAACTGTTCGCTTCGTTCAAATGCGTCAAGGTCAAGACCTGGCGCTTTTGTTTCGACGTACCCGACGGCGATGTGGTTCTTCACAATGTGCAGGTCGGGATTGCCGTGTTCGGTCGCGCCGGGGTCGTTAATAACGACGGCATTTGTCGCCACCGCTCGCAGCAGAACGGATAGCGCCTCCCTAAAAGGGTGCTCGGTTTGAACGCCTTCATCGATAATGCGATTGACGGCCGCTATGTATTCTTGGATCGGCATCAGCCCAAGCCCCACGTCAAAACCAATCGGAAAACGCTCTCACACGAATCGAAAGTTTTATATCACTCACGCGCAATGGGGTGAGACTGCGCCCGTTGATTGCAGGCGACGCGCGGCGTTGGGCATCAATGGTGCGTAACAAAGTTGCCGCTCGGCGAAAAATATGTATATTTATCAATAGCTAAGGAATTTGAGAGCGCAATCCGCCCCTGGGCACCAGACCTTTTATTCCTATCGAAAGTTTGAATCCAAACAATTAGTTGAATCGGGGGCGAATCTTCGCCCCTCTTTTTTGACTCCTGTGGGTGGGTAGAAATCCGGGTAACTTGGCCGTGGCCAAAAACTCGTACCCCGTAGTACCCAGACTTACTTGTTTGGGCATCCCTTATTCAATGAGAATATTTAAGCTTGTGCCCAGCGCTCAGGATTTAGTGCCATTCGCGTAGTCCATTTTTTTTTCAGGAGGGATAGGTGGCTCGAAAAATTGATATCGCAAGATTGAAGCGAACAGCGATCGCAGAGCTCGCTGCGATGAGGGAAAGAATTGAGGACGGCCGGACTGCCAATCTCCACTACTTGCTGCTCCGCTGGATGTGCAAGATGACGGCCGTTGACGCACATGGAACATGGGAGCGATATGTAGAGGGTCGATTAGTTGCTGCCGTCAATCATAGCCCAGCGCATTTTATCGCTGAGCAAAATATTAAAGGCGTCAGTCACATTTCTTATGGACTTGCGCAATTCATTATTCGCGGTGGAAATCGCTACTTCGATTTCAGATCGATGGGCGACCTTATTTCAAGAACAGATAAGTGGATTCCGAAAGCGCAGAATATTTTTAGAGCGCTGCCTGTAGCAGATCGCAACTACATAGACACACTGGCAGCTATTCGAAATTTTGTTGTTCACGGAAGCGATGCGGCCCAGCTTGCTTATAGGACGCAGCTGCAGCTCACCTATGGGATTCGCTACCCACCTCAACCGGATGAATTTCTCTTCGCTTTGGACAATAGGGCTGGAAGCCCCGCTCGGTATCAGCCAAGACTTTACGGGTTACTCGTGGTTCTCGAGCGGACAATCCAGAATTCCTAATGGGCGCGATCACTCTCAAGAGCCCCGCGCTTAAAATCCTATCGGGAATCGAACTCCGCTCACAAATCATAGTCTGGGTACGACCCTGGGTACGGCACAAAAGGAGAACTAGAAAAGCGTCGAGCTAACAGACGCTTCCGCGTTTAGTTGGTTGCCGCCCCTGGGCACCATCGGCTCACCGGGCCGCTGGTTTTAGCTCTTCGTTCGCCACCATCTCACACACCGCCCGTACGGCTGCCACATAGCCGCGCGTGCCGAGTCCGGCGATCACTGCCGTCGCGACCGGCGACACAAAGGACCTGTGATAGATCTTCTCGCGCTTGTGGATGTTGCTGATATGCAGCTCGACGATCGGACCGGAGAACATCTTGAGCGCATCCATGATCGCCATCGACGTGAAGGTGAAGGCGGCAGGATTGATGACGATGCCCGCCGCGCGCTCGTCGATTGCCTCATGCACCCATTCGATCAGCTCAAACTCTTTGTTCGATTGACGAAAGACGAGGCGGCGATCGCCCGCCGCCTCGCGGCACATCGTTTCGACTTCCGCCAGCGTCGTGCGGCCGTAGATCTCCGGCTCGCGCGTGCCGAGCCGGTTCAGATTCGGTCCGTTGAGAACGTAGATCGTGCCCGTCATGGTGTTGCTCACTTAGCCCGAGTAACCGAGCAGCCGCGGCAGCCACAGCACGGTCTCGGGCACGAAGGTGATGATCACGAGCGACACGATCATCGCCCACTGAAATGGCAGCGAGTCGCGCACGATGGCGCGCAGCGGCGCGCCGGAAATGTTAGCCATGATGAACAGCAGCAGACCGTAGGGCGGCGTAATCAGGCCGATCATGATGTTGATCACGACCACGACGCCGAAATGCACGAGGTCGATGCCAAGCGCCTGCGCGGTCGGGATAAACACCGGCACGATGATGAGGAGAATGGCTGTGCCTTCCAGCACGCAGCCGAGCAGCAGAAGCAGAATGTTGACGAGTAGCAGGAAGCCGACGGGCGACAGGTTCCAGCCGCTCAGCAGCACTCTAAGCGAGTCCGGAATGTTCTCGACGGTGACAACGTAATTGAAGACGAGCGCCCCCGCGATGAGCATGCCGATCGACGCGGACGTGCGCGCGCTGACGGCGATGGATCGATAGAAGTCCCGCCAGCTCACGCTGCGGTAGAGACCGGCGGAAATCAGCAACGCATAGGCCGCGGCGACCGCCGCCGCCTCCGTCGGCGTCATCACGCCGCTGTAAATGCCGCCAAGGAGAACGACCGGCATCATCAGCGAGGGCAGCGCCCGCCAGGTGATGCACGGGATTTCCCGCAGCGGCACCGGGTCCTCGACCGGGAAGTTCTTCTGCCGCGCCGTGATGGCGACGACGATCATCTGCGCGAGCGCCATCAAGAGCCCCGGAACGACGCCGCCGAGAAAGAGATAGCCAATCGAGGCGTCGGAGACGAGCGCGTAGAGCACCATCGGGATCGACGGCGGGATGATGGGACCGATGACGGAAGAGACCGCCGTCACCGCCGCGGCATAGCTCGCCGTATAGCGGCCGCCGCGCGTCATCATCGCCTGCATCATGCGGCCGGTGCCGGCGGCGTCGGCGATGGCCGAGCCCGACATGCCCGCGAAGATAATGCTTTGCAGGATGTTGACCTGCGCGAGGCCGCCGCGGAAGCGGCCGACCAGCGCATTGCAGAAGACCATCAGCCGGTCGGTCATGCTGCCGATGTTCATGAATTCGGCGGCAAGGATGAACAGCGGCACCGCGAGGATGACATAGTTCGTGTACATGCCGTTGAGCAATTGCTCCGCGACCGTGCCCATGTCCTGTCCGGCCAGCAGCAGGTAGAGCACCGAGCCCGCGATCATCGCGTGGCCGATCGGCAGGCCGAGAAAAGCCAGCGCCGTCATGGCCACGATGGAGAGCGAGAACGGACTGGCGAGATTCATACGCCAGAGACCGTCTTGGTCGGGTCGAGGTCGTCGGCCGTCTCGCCGCGCATCGCACGCCAGGCGAGCCAGAGGTAGCGGACGATGGTCGCGATCACGAACAGGATATAGATCGAAAACAGGAGATCGAATCGCACTTTCATATAGGCGGTCGATTCCACCTTCATGAAGGTCACATAGCTCCAGACCGCCGGAAACGAGACGGTGTAAAGAACGACCAGCGCGACGGCCGAAATGACGATCAGCACCCGGCGCACGCGCCAACCGACCGAACCGTAGATGATGTCGAAGCGGATTTCCTCGCGCTCGCGCAGCACGAAAGCCGCACCCCACAGCACCATCCAGACCCACAGCATGACGCTCAGCTCATGCGTCCAGCCGGTCGGAAAGTTGAAGAGATAGCGGAACGCGATCTGGATCAGGAACGCGGCGAACATCGCCGCCAGCATGAGTGCGAGCACGTTCTCCGCGCGCGCGGCCAGCCAGGACCCGATGCGATGGAGGTCGAGCTTCACGGTTCAACCCTCACATCGGCGGCCCGGCTGGCGAATTGTCGCGAGCTTACATTGCGTTGATCTTGTCGAGCATGCCGGCCGGCCAGCTCTTGGCGAGGTCCGACGAGAGATATTTCTTCTGCGCAAAATCGCGGAACGCTTTCACGTCCGGCGTATAGACATCGAGCCCCTGCTTCTTGAAGGACTCGGCCAGCTCCGCCTCGCGCTTCAGATGCTCCTGCGCGCTCCAGTCCATGGCCTTGGTGGCGGCCGCCTGGAACGCCTTCTGCGTGTCGGGCTTCATCGCCTCCCAGATCTTGTTGGAGACCGAGAGCAGGTCGAAGCCGACGAGATGCGAGGTGAGCACGATCTGCGAGCTGACTTCGTAGAACTTCATGTTCTGCACGTTCGGCAGCGGATTGTCCTGCCCGTCGATGGCGCCGCTTTGCAGGCCCGTATAGACCTCCGCGTAGGCCATCGGCGTTGGGTTCGCGCCGAGCGACTGGCCGAGGAATTGCCATGCGTCGCCGCCCGGCATGCGCAGCTTGATGCCCGCCATGTCTGCGGGCGTGTTGATCTTCTTTTTCGGCTTGAGGCCGACATGACGTACGCCGAAATAGGTTGGGCCGAGGATGTGGATACCGAGCTGGTCCGACGCCATCTTGCGGAGCTGCTGTCCGACATCGCCCTCGAACACCTTCTTCATGTGGTTGGCGTCGCGGAAGAGATAGGCCGACGTTACGATCGACCAGGCCGGGACCTGGTTGGAGACGTCCTGCGGCGCGATGTTGCCCATCTCGAGGTTGCCGCGCTGCATGGCGACAAGTTCGGTGCCCTGTTTGAAAAGGGTGCCGCCGTAATAGGGCTGCAGGGTGAAGCCGATCGCTTTCGCTTCTTCGGCGAAGCGCTTCATCATTTCGGCGCGGATGTCCTGCTCCGAGAACACGGCCGAGAAGCGTAGATTGGTCGGCGACTGCGCCGGGGCGGACGCGCCATAGCCGAGCGTGGTGAGGGCGGCGGAGCCGGCCAGGAATGTGCGGCGATTGAGCTTCATGGACATGAACTCCTCCCAAAATTCGCGAGCGCGCTTGGACGCGTCTGCCCAGGATCATCCGGTGGGCCAAATCCAAAATCAATGGGGATTTTCAGAAATCTATGATATTTTATTCGATATCAAGTGCCGCGCAGGGGCCGATGACCGTCGATTTCATTGCAACGTCCATTGCCGATCAGGCTTACGAGCATGTTCGCAAGGACATCATCTTCGGCCGCCTCGAGCCCGGCACGCGGCTGCGGCTCGAGCGCATGTCGACAACTTATGGTGCGAGCGTCTCGACGTTGCGCGAGATTTTCGGGCGGCTCTCGTCCGAGGGCTTGGTCGTCGCCGAAGGCCAGCGCGGATTTCAGGTCGCGCCGGCGTCGCAGGACGGCTTCCGCGATGTCGCCGCCATGCGGCTCCTGCTTGAAACCTATGCGATCCCGCTTTCCTTCACGGCCGGCGATCTGGAATGGGAAAGCCGCGTCGTCGCCGCGCACCACAAGCTTGCCGTTCTCGAAAAGCGCATGCTTGCGGGCGGGCAGTCCGACGCCGAGACGTGGAAGCGGTACGACCGAGAATTCCACCAGACCCTGATCGATGCCTGCGGCTCACAGACCTTGCTCGATCTCTACACGGGCGTGTTCGATCAGTATCTGCGCTACCAGATGGTCGCCGTTGTTTTTCGCGGCGCGATCGCGGCGAGGGAGCATCGCAAGCTGCTCGACTGTGCGCTCGCGCGCGATGCGGACGGTGCATGCGCCTTGCTCGACGCACATGTGAACGGTTGCGTTGACGACACGATCGGAAACGGCCGGCTGACATGACGGCGCTCCTGCAGGACGCACGGTCCCCGACCGCCGGTGAAAGCGGGTACGAGCGCATCCGCACTGACATCATCTTCGGACGTCTCGCACCCAGCGCAAAGCTGCGCCTCGACGATCTCAGGTCCGGGTACGGCGTGAGTGTCAGTACACTGCGCGAAATCCTGAGTCGCTTGACGTCGGAGCGGCTGGTCGTTGCCGAAGGCCAGAAGGGATTTCAGGTCGCGCCGGTGTCCGTTGGGAACTTGAAGGAGATCGCCGCACTCCGGCTGCTGCTGGAATGCCGCGCGCTGGAGCAGTCGTTCGCTGCGGGCGACACCGAATGGGAAGCACATGTCGTCGCCGCGCATCACCGGCTCGCGCGCGTCGAGGAGCGCATGTCGCAGGGCGACCGCTCGCAGACCGAGCACTGGAAGCGCTGCGACTGGGAATTCCACCAGGCGCTGATTTCCGCCTGCGGCTCGAAGATGCTGGTCGAGACGCATGCGGCCGTCTTCGACAAGTATCTCCGCTACCAGATGATTGCGCTGAGCTACCGCGAAGGCATCGCGGCCGCCGAGCACGCCGCGTTGCGCGACTGCGCAATCAGCCGATCCGCGGCGGAAGCGTGCGGCATCCTCCGACGCCACGTCGCCGGCGGCGTCGAACATGCGCTCGCAACGGGAACGATCGGCTAGAGCGTCAATCCGCCGTCCGAGACGAACAGCGAGCCGGTGGCGAATTCGGATTCATCCGAGCCGAGATAGACGGCAATCGCCGCCATTTCCTCGGGCCTGCCGAGCCGCCCCATCGGCTGCCGTGCGATGAAGGCTTTGCGCGCGGTTTCAAAATCCGCCTGCGCGGACATGCGCTCATGCAGCGACGGCGTCTCGATGGTGCCGGGGCAGATGGCGTTGCAGCGCACGCCCGCCGTGATGTGATCCATCGCCACCGCTTTCGTCAGTCCGATCACCGCCGCCTTCGAGCTGCTGTAGGCGAAGCGGCGGGGGACGCCCTTGATGCTGCTTGCGACGGATGCGATGTTGATGATGCTGCCGCGCTGGGCTTCCAGCATCCCCGGCAGGAACGTCTTGATCATGTGGAACATCGACTTGACGTTGATCGCAAACGTCCGGTCCCACATCGCGTCGTCGCAATCGAGCACGGTCCCGTCGGCGACCCAGCCCGCGCAATTCGCGAGCACGTCGTAGGGGCCTTTCACGCCGGCGGCGAAGCGTGCAATCGCGGCCTTGTCGGTGACGTCGAGCACGGCGGTTTCGGTAATGCCCTCGCTCTTGAGCGTCGCGAGCTTGTCGGCGGCGATGTCGGTTGCCGTCACTTTCGCGCCCTCGCGCGCAAACGCTACCGCGATTGCGCGTCCGATGCCCTGACCGGCCGCCGTCACCAGCGCCCGCTTACCCTCCATCCGTCCCGCCATGTCGCTCCCCTTTTTATATGCCTTGCGCGAGGAAACCGCCGTCGACCGCGATGTCCGCGCCGGTGATGAACTTCGCGTCGTCGGACGCGAGAAAGACCGCCGTGCCCGCGAGCTCGTCGAGCGTCCCGAAGCGCCGCGCCGGTGTCCCGGCGATGGCCGCGGCCTCGCGCGTTGGGCTCATATTGCGGTTGAGATCGGTTTTGTAAAAGCCCGGCGTGATCGAATTGACGCGCACGCCGTCGGTTGCCCACTCGCTCGCGAAGCTCTTGGTCAGCGCCAGCACGCCATGTTTGCTCGCGGCATACGCAGCCGCGAGCGTCCAGCCGCGATGGGCGGAGAGGGAAGCGATGTTGATGATGACGCCGCCCTGGCCGCACATATGCCGGTGCGCCGCCTGGCAGGCGAAGAACACGCTCTTGAGGTTCGTTTGCAGGACGCGGTCATAGTCTTCTTCGGTCACGTCCGCGACGGGCTTCAGCACCGTCGTGCCCTGGCTGTTCACGAGGATGTCGAGACGGCCGAAGTCGTTTGCCAAGTTGTCGATCATGGCGGCGCAGTCGCGCGGGCCGGTGAGTTCGCCGGCATAGCCGTTCGCCTGCGCCCCGGATTTCTTCAGGTCCGCGACCGCGGCTTCGACCTTCGACGCCGTGCGCCCCGCGATGCCGATGCGTGCGCCTTCCGCCGCGAAGCCGCGTGCGATCACGCCGCCGATGCCGCCCGAGCCGCCGATCACCAGCGCCACTTTGTCCTTCAGCCGCCCCATGCCGCGACATTCTCCGAAGTTGTGGACGCTGGCGCCGCTGACTTGTATCTCATATATTAGCCTCGCAGAGTGCGGTCAAACAAGCCGCGCCGCGATGAGGATGACAACTTCCATGGTTGAACGCACCCGCCATCTGCGCCGCGCGAAATCGCTCACCGAGCAGGCGGCCGACGAAATCCGCGCGCGTATTGTCTTCGGCGATGTCGAGCTCGGCTCTTCCCTGTCCGAGAACATGCTTGCCGCCGAACTCGGCGTCAGCAAGACGCCCGTGCGCGAGGCGCTCTTGCAACTCAAGAGCGAAGGCCTCGTCTCCATTCAGCCGCAGCGCGGCAGCTTTGTCTTCGACATGAGCGCGTCGGAAGTCGTTCACCTCGGCGACCTGCGCGAGACGCTGGAGCTTGCCGCCCTTCGCCTCGCCGCCGGACACGATCGCGCCGGCCTGGTCGAAGCGCTGCGTGAGATCGTCACGAAAATGCGCAAGGCGCTCGACCGCAACGACGCGGTTGATTACCGGAAGCTCGACGCCGAATTCCATCGCGCCTTCTTCGATCACTCCGGCAACGTCTATCTGCTCGCCAGTTACCTCGGCATCGCCTTCCGCATTCAGGCGCTGCGCTCGCGCCTGTCCGCCGACCCGATGCTGAACCGCTCGTCCTACACGGATCACGAAAAGCTCCTGCAACTCGTCGAGAGCGGCAAGGTCGACGCCGCGCTCGCGCTGCTTTCCAGGCATGTCGGCGGCACCACCGAAGACTATGCGGCGACCATCGACGCGCGCCGGAACGCCAAGGCCTCCTGATTGTCATGAGTCAGCCAGTGCGTGTACCCGTTGGCGAGCTTGAAGCGTTCTGCCGCTCCGCGCTGAAAGCCGCGGGCGGCGACGAGGCGAGCGCAGGTGCTGCGACCCGCGCCATGATGCACGCCTCACAATGCGGCATCGACAGTCACGGCGTTCGCCTGCTCGAACATTATTCGAAGGCCATCGCGGGCGGCCGCGTCAACGGCCAGCCGAAGCTCAAATTTGTGCGCGAATTCGGCGCGACCGCCGTGCTCGACGCCGATGACGGCCATGGCGCGCTCGCGGCTTACGCGGCGATGGACAAGGCCATCGCACTTGCGCGTACGCACGGCACCGGCAGCGTCGCGATCCGCAACTCGTCGCATCTCGGCGCGGCGGGCGCTTATGTGCTGGCGCCGGCAGAGCAGGGGATGATGGGGTTCTGCGTCTGCAACGCGGACGCGATTGTCCGGCTGCACGACGGTGCCGCGAAATTCCATGGCACGAACCCGATTGCGTTCGCCGCACCCGTGCCCGGTGCGCCGCCGTGGCTGCTCGATATTCCGACGAGCTCGATGCCGCTTCAGCGCGTGAACTTGTATCGCAGCCTCGGCCGTCCGCTGCCGGAAGGTGTGGCGTCCGACGAAACCGGCCGCGATACCGATGACCCGGCGAAGGTGAAAATGCTCGCGCCGCTCGGCGGCGGCGAGTTCGGCTACAAGGGCGCGGGTCTCGCCGGCATGGTCGAGATCCTGAGCACCGCGATCACGGGCATGGGCCTGAGTTTCGAGCTCGGCAACATGATCGCGGACCTCACGCAGCCGCGTCACCTCGGCGCGTTTGTCATGGCAATCGAGCCGACAGCGTTCGTCGAGCGCGATGTCTTCGACGGCACGATGAAGCGCTATCTCGACGCGATCCATGCGTCGCCTTCGGTCGAAGGCCGCAAGGTGATGGCGCCGGGCGACCGCGAATGGACGCAGTTCGATCTGCGCGCGCGCGAAGGCGTGCCGCTCGATCCTGAAACCGTCGCCGCCTTCGGCCGCCTTGCGGACCAGTACGGACTGAAGCCACTACTTAAAGAAACCGCGTGAGACCACTTTCGTCGATGCTTCTATCTGATATACTAGATATGACTAACACCAAGAGCCCGCAGCGAAGAACGGGCCAAAATCGGGAGTTTTAACGCTCGGCAGACATCCGCCCTCGTGAGCCTGGCTCGCCGCGGCGGCGTTCGATCGCAAACAAAAAACGCGACGGACGAAACCCAGGGAGGAAGACAAATGACACGGTTCAAACAAGCATTGCCCGTGCTCGGCGCGCTCGCGCTGCTCGCATCGGGCGCCGTCGCGCAGGCGCAGGACAAGTTCACGCTGCGCTTCAATCACGTCCTCGGCCCGAAGGAGCCCTATCACGCGGGCTTCCAGCAATGGGCCGAGCGCGTCGACAAGCGCACCAACGGACGCCTCAAGATCGAAGTCTTTCACAGCGCGCAGCTCGGCGTTGAAGAAGACATCATCGAGCAGATCCGTCAGGGCGCGAATATCGGCCAGAACACCGACTCCGCGCGCATGGGCAACTACGTGCCCGGCATCGCGATCATGAACGGCCCGTACTTCGCCGAGACGCTCGAGGAAGTCGACAAGCTCACCAAGTCGCCGACCATCATGAAGTGGGAGCAGGAGCTCGCCGACAAGCACGGCCTGAAGGTCGCGTGTTTTAACTGGGTGCAGGGCTATCGCCACTTCTTCACGAACAAGCCGGTGCGCAACCCGAAGGACCTGAGCGGTCAGCGCATCCGCACGCCGCCGGCGCCGATCTGGCAGGAGTCGGTTCGTGCGCTCGGGGCGGCACCGGTCGCCATGGCCTTCGGCGAAATGTATCCGGGCCTGCAACAGGGCGCGATCGACGGCGTCGAGCTCGTCTACAACAACATTCCCGGCCCGCGCTTCTACGAGGTGCTGAAGTTCGTGAGTGAGACAGGCCACATCATGTTGATCAATTTCCAGGTCGTCAGCGCGAAGTGGTTCAATTCGATGCCGAAGGATCTGCAAGCCGCACTTATGGAAGAATGCCGCGCGGCGGGCAACGAGACGTCCAAGAAAATTCTGGAATCGGAAAAGGCCGTCAAAGCCGATCTCGTGAAGCGTGGCATGACGGTGGTCGACAATCTCGACATGGCGGCCTTCCGCAAGGCGGGCGACGAGGCCTACCGCAAGCTCAACATCCTCGACGCCAAGAACGCCGTTCATAAGGAGATCGGCAAGTAGCACCAGTTGACCGTCAGGATCGGGAGCGCGCGCGGGGGCGGAATGCTGCGAACCTTCTATGACCGGCTTTGCAAGGCCGAGGCGGTGATCGCAGCCGCGTTCCTGATCCTGATGGTCGCCTTGATCTTCACCGGCGGCGTGACCCGGATGTGGGGCATGCCGCTGGTGTGGACCACGGATTTCGCCACCTGCTTCTTCGCCTGGGCGTGCTTTCTGTGCGCCGACGTCGCCTGGCGCAATGACAACCTGATCTCCATTCGCCTCGTCGCCGACCGCCTGCCGAAGCAGATGCAGACGGTCGTTACCTGCATCAACTACGCGCTGATCATCGCCTTCCTGATCTATCTGATCTGGACCGGTCTGCGGCTCTCTTACGTCAGCAGCGCGCGCAGCTTTCAGGGAATTCCATGGATCTCGTATTCATGGGTCACCATGAGCCTGCCGGTGGGTGCGGCGCTGCTCCTGATCACGACCGTGCTGAAAATTCGCGGCGAGCTGCTGGGCGGCGGGACGGCCTCGGCTGAGGCTCGGCGCTGATGCTGCTCGTCTTCATCGCGTTTCTCGCCCTGATGCTCATGGGCATGCCCGTCGCCTTCGCCATCGGCATCTCAGGCGTTCTGTTTTTCCTCCAGCACCCCGAACTACCGCTCACGATCCCGGTGCAGGTGACCGTCTCGCAGACACAGAATTTCGCGCTGCTCGCGGTGCCGTTGTTCATCGTGGCCGGCAACCTGATGAACAAGTCCGGAATCACCGAGCAGTTGCTCAATCTCGCCTCGGTGCTGACGGGGCGGCTGCGCGGCGGGCTCGCGCAGGTTTCCGTCGCGCTGGCAACACTCATGGGCGGTGTCTGCGGCTCGGCGATCGCCGACGCCGCCATGCAGACCCGCATGCTCGGCAACGGCATGGTCAGCCGCGGCATGTCGCGCGGCTTCGCCGCGGGCGTCCTTGCCTTCGGCTCGCTGATTACGCCGATCATTCCGCCCGGCATCGGCTTTATTCTCTACGGCACCATCGGGCAGGTCTCGATCGGCCGGCTGTTCGCCGCCGGCATCGTGCCGGGCCTGCTGATCTGGGCCGCGCTCGCGATCACCATCTGGATCACCGCCACCCAGCGCGGCTACGAGCCCGAGCGGAAAGTGCGGCCGAGCCTCCTTGAGGCCGGCCTCGCGCTGCGTGGCGGCTTCTGGGCGATCCTCTTTCCCGTCTTCCTGCTCGTCGGCCTGCGCATGGGCATCTTCACGCCGTCGGAGATCGGCGCCTTCGCGGTCGTCTATGCGGTGATGATCGGGCTCTTCGTGTACCGGCAACTGAAGCAGCAGTCCTTCCGCGACGCGATGGAAGGCAGTCTGATGGATGTCGGCTCGGTGATGTTCCTGATCGCGCTCTCCGCGATCTTCAGCTACGGCATCGTGCTCGAGCGGGTCCCCGAAGTGATCTCCAACCTGATCCTCGGCGTCACCGACAGCCTGAACGGCGTGATGCTGCTGATCGTCGTCTTCGTGCTGATCGCGGGCATGTTCGTGGACGCGACCGTCCTGCTGATCATGCTGACGCCGATCTTCCTGCCGCTGATCCGCGAGCTCGACGGCGACCCGGTCCACTTCGGGCTTGTTTTCATCGTCGCCGTCACCATCGGCAACTTCACGCCGCCGGTGGGCGCCGCGATGTATGCGGTGTGCTCGATCCTGCGCTGCCCGATCGGCGAATACACGCGCGAGGCGCTGCCATTCTTCGTGGCCGCCTGCGTCGTGATCGTGTTGCTGGTCTTTGTGCCGGAGATCGTACTGTACGTGCCGAATCTGATCTTCGGCGGCCGCTAGTTCTTTTTCGAAAGCGTCCGGCCGACCGCGTCGCGCCAGCCGGAGAGGCGGCGCTCTCGTTCGGCGGCATCGAGCCTTGGCATAAAGCGCCGGTCGAGCCGCCAGCTTTTTGCAAAGCCCTGTTCGTCCGGCCACACGCCCGCCTGACGGCCCGCGAGCCATGCCGCACCGAGCGCGGTCGTCTCCAGCAGCACCGGCCGGTCCACCGGCGCATTCAAAATGTCGGCGAGCCGCTGCATTGTCCAGTCGCTTGCGACCATGCCGCCGTCGACGCGCAGCACCGTGTTGCCCGATGCTGCCCAGTCTCGATGCATCGCATCGAGAAGATCGTGGGTCTGGTAGCACACACTTTCCAGCACGGCCTGCGCGAGTTCGGCGGGACCGGTGGCGCGCGTGAGGCCGAAGAGCGCGCCGCGCGCGTCGGCATCCCACCACGGCGCGCCAAGCCCGGTGAAGGCCGGCACGAGATAGACGCGCTGCGTCGGATCGGCGGATTCCGCGAGCGGCCCCGACTGGTCGGCGCGCTCGATCAGCTTCAACCCGTCGCGCAGCCACTGCACGGCCGCGCCCGCGACGAAGATCGAGCCTTCGAGCGCGTAGGTCGTCTTGCCGTTCAGCCGGTAGGCAATCGTCGTCAGCAGGCGGCTGCGCGACTGCACGCGATCCTTGCCGGTGTTCAAAAGCGCAAAGCAGCCGGTGCCATAGGTCGACTTCATCATGCCGGGCTCAAAGCACGCCTGGCCGAGCGTCGCCGCCTGCTGGTCGCCCGCGACCCCGCGAACAGCGATGGTCGCACCGAAATGTTCGGCCTCCGTCGCTCCAAATTCGGCCGCGGAGTCGAGCACTTTGGGCAGTACCGAGCGCGGGATGCGGAAGAGCTTCAGGAGCTCTTCATCCCAGTCGTTGGTCGCGATGTTGAACAAAAGCGTGCGCGCGGCGTTGGTCGCGTCGGTCGCGTGGACCTTCCCGCCCGTGAGCCGCCACAGGAGAAAACTGTCGACCGTGCCGAAGGCGAGCTTGCCGGCTTCCGCTGCCGCACGCGCGCCGTCCACGTGATCGAGAATCCAGCCGAGCTTCGTCGCGGAAAAATATGGATCGAGCAGCAGTCCGGTCTTCTCGGAGACGCCGGGCTCCGCGCCGTCCGCTTTCAGCTTCGCGCAGAGATCCGCCGTGCGCCGGTCCTGCCACACGATGGCGCGATGGATGGCGCGCCCGCTCTCGCGATCCCACACAAGCGTCGTCTCGCGCTGATTGGTGATGCCGATGGCCGCGATGTCGCGCGCCGAGAACCCCGCATCGGCTAGCGCGAAGCGCGCGGTCTCAAGCGTCGTGGACCAGATGTCTTCGGCTTCGTGTTCGACCCAGCCCGATTGCGGGAAGTGCTGCGCGAATTCGCGCTGTCCCGTGCCGCGGACGCGGTACTCGCGGTCGTAAATGATCGCGCGCGAGGAGGTCGTGCCCTGATCGATGGCGAGAATGTAATCGGACATAACGAATTGGCTCCGGATCGCCCGATAAACACAAGTATGTCGCAGCGGAATTTATAGCCGGCCGGGCCCGGACGGCTTGTGAACTTCGCTTGGGGCGTGCAATTTCGAGGTCCGCACTGCGGAACGACGGTGTGGACGAAGCCGGGGCGTGCCCCGGCTTCGATGTCGTTGTGAGGACGACGGGCCCGGCCGCCAAAAGCGGCCGGGTCTCTCTTTGCGCCGGTTACTTGTTCGTCCAGCGCTTGATGAGTTCGTCATAGGCGACCGTGACGCCTTGCGGCTTTTCATTTGCGAGCTTCGCCCACGGCGCGCCGTCTTTCTTGAACCACACCGCCGCGTCTTCCGGCTTGTTCAGCCGCGGGCCGCAACCGCTGTAGGTCTTGGCCTTTTCGTCGGCGGCCTGCATGCGGGCCATCACTTCGTCCATCTCCCGGGCCAACCGGTCCATCGCCTGCTGCGCCGTGAAGGTGCCGGCGCTGATGTCACCGATATGCTGCCAGAAGAGTTGGGCGAGACGGGGGTAATCCGGCACGTTCACGCCGGTCGGCGTCCAGGCCACGCGGTCGGGCGAGCGGTAGAACTCGACCATGCCGCCGAGCTTCGACGCGCGCTCGGTGAAGGACGCGTGCCGGATCGTGCTGTCGCGCACGAAGGTGAGACCGACATGGCTCTTCTTGAGGTCCACCGTTTTTGACACGGCGAACTGTGCGAACAGCCAGGCGGCCTTGCGGCGCTCGAGCGGCGTGGACTTGAGTAGCGTCCACGAGCCCGTGTCCTGGTAGCCGCGCTGCATGCCTTCCTTCCAGTACGCGCCGGTCGGCGAGGGCGCCATCCGCCACTGCGGATTGCCCTTGTCGTCCACCGTGTTGTTGCCCGCGCTTTTCGGCGCGACCATGCTGGCGGTGAAGGCCGTGTACCAGAACACCTGCTGCGCAACATTGCCTTGGCTGAGCGCCGGCAGCGACTGATAGAAGTCGAGGTCGGCCGCACCCGGAGGTGCGTATTTGCGCAGCCAGTCGTTCCACTTTGTCACGGCATAGACCGCGGCCGGGCTGTTGACCGCGCCGCCGCGTGCGACCGAAGCGCCGGACGGATTGCACGAGCCCTTCTCCATGCGGATGCCCCACTCGTCGACCGGGCGTCCGTTCGGAATGCCGAGGTCGGCGGTGCCGGCCATCGACAGCCATGCGTCGGTCATGCGCCAGCCGAGGTCGGGGCCGCGCTTGCCATAGTCCATGTGGCCGTAGACGCGGACGCCGTCGATGTCCTTCACGTCGTTGGTGAAGAATTCGGCGATGTCTTCGTAGGCCGACCAGTTTGTCGGCACGCCGAGGTCGTAGCCGAACTTGTCCTTGAAGCGCTTCTTCAGGTCCGGCCGGTCGAACCAGTCCTTGCGGAACCAGTAGAGGTTGGCGAATTGCTGGTCGGGCAACTGCCAGACCTTGCCGTCGGGCCCGGTCGTGAATGAGAGGCCCATAAAGTCCTTCAGGTCGAGACCGGGATTGGTCACGTCCTTGCCTTCGCCCGCCATCCAGTCCGTGAGGTTCACCGTCAGGCCGAGACGCGCGTGCATCCCGATCAGGTCGGAGTCGTTCACGAAGCCGTCGTAGAGATTGCGGCCGGTCTGCAACTGCGTCTGCAACGCCTGCACGACGTCGCCTTCACCCATGATCTGGATGTTGACCTTGATGCCGGTCATCTCTTCGAAGGCTTTGGTGAGCGTCTTCGCTTCATACTCGTGCGTCGGAATTCCTTCCGCGACGAGGTTGATTTCCATTCCCTTGAACGGTGCCGCGGTTTTGATGAACCAGCGCATCTCGTCCAGCTGCTGGTCTTTCGTCAGCACGGACGGTTGAAACTCGCTGTCGATCCACCGCTTTGCCGCTTGCTCATCGGCGAGAGCTGGCAACGACCCGATCGCGAAGGTCGTCGCGGCCAGCACGGCCATCAGACTCCTTTGCATTGTCTTCCTCCTGGGCGTCCATGTTGACGGGACCGGCACGGTGCGAACGCTTCACCGCGCGGCGGGTTGACACCTCGCTTCACACCCATCGGAACACCGCGAGTCCGTAGAGGACCGAGATGCCCAAAGCCCACCACAGCTCCGGGCCGACGAGCCCGAGCCAAGCAAGGTGGATGTAGGCGGCGCCCAGCAGTGTGAGGAACAGCCGGTCGCCTGGTGTGGTGGGAATGCGGAGAACGCCGACGCGCTCTTCGGACGGAGCGGCGATCTGCCAGATCGTCATGCCGACAAGCATCAGCGCAATCGTGACGAAGAAGACCGCGGTCGTCGGCGTCCACGCCATCCATGAAAGATTCATGGGCGCGCTCCTTCGTTGTTGCGGAAACGGGCCGCGGCCCCCTCGAAGATCGCGGGCGCTGAAAAAAGAGGGGGCCGGGCCTCGTCGCCCGCAAAAGCCGGCGGCCTGGGAGGTGCTGGCCGCCGGGCGGGAAGACGGGAATTTCTAAGCGTGTGTGCGCGCATGACAGGCCTCACACGCGCCCAAGGGCGAAGCCCTTGGCGATGTAGTTGCGGACGAAATAGATGACGATCGCGCCGGGAATGATCGTGAGCGCCCCGGCTGCTGCCAGCACGCCAAGCTCGTAGCCCGAGATGCTGATCGTTCGCGTCATGACGGAAGCGATCGGCCGCGCGGCGACGGAGGTCAGCGTCTTCGCCAGCAGCAACTCGACCCAAGAGAACATGAAGCAGAAGAAGGCCGCGACGCCGATGCCGCCGGCGATCAGCGGGATGAAGATCTTGAAGAAAAAGCGCTGGAAGGAGTAGCCGTCGACATAGGCCGTCTCGTCGATTTCCTTCGGCACGCCGGACATGAATCCTTCGAGAATCCACACCGCGAGCGGAATGTTGAAGAGACAGTGCGCGAGCGCGACCGCGATATGCGTGTCGAACAGCCCGACCGATGAATAGAGCTGGAAGAACGGCAGCGCGAAGATCGCCGGCGGCGCCATGCGGTTCGTGAGCAGCCAGAAGAACAGGTGCTTGTCGCCGAGGAAGCGGTAGCGCGAGAACGCATAGGCCGCGGGTAACGCCGCCGACACCGCGATCACGGTGTTCAGTGTCGCGTAAAGGATCGAGTTGAGATAGCCGTTGTACCAGACCGGATCGCTGACGATCTTCGCGTAATTCGCAAACGTAAAGTCGCGCGGCCAGAGCGAGAACGTGCCGAGGATCTCGTTGGTCGTCTTGAACGACATGTTCAGGAGCCAGTAGATCGGCACCAGCAGGAAGAAGATGTAGAGCGCGGGCACGATCCACGAGAAGCCCACGCGGCTTCGCACGCGGCGCGCGGCAACGGGCGTGGAAACGGCTTGGCCGGCTGCGACGTCGGTCATGTCCGTGCCTCCTCGCGGGTCATCACGGTGTAGAAGACCCAGCTCATGACGAGCACCATCAGAAAGTAAATCAGCGACATCGCGGCCGCGGGCCCGAGGTCGAATTGGCCCTGCGCGATCTTCACGAGGTCGATGGAGAGAAGCGTCGTGGCGTTGCCTGGCCCGCCGCCGGTCAGCACGAAGGGCTCCGTGTAGATCATGAATGAGTCCATGAGCCGCAGGAGCACCGCGATCGTGAGCACGCGCCGCATCTTGGGAAGCTGGATGTAACGGAAGACGGCCCAGCGCGACGCGCCATCGATCTTGGCCGCCTGATAGTAGGCGTCCGGAATGGCCATCAGCCCGGCATAGGCGAGCAGCACCACGAGCGACGTCCAATGCCAGACGTCCATGAGGATGAGGGTGAACCAGGCGTCGAATACGTCACGCGTAAAGTTGAAGCTGATGCCAAGCGCGTTGATGGAGCGGCCGAGAAGGCCGTAGCTCGGCAGCGCGAAAATGTTCCAGATCGCGCCGACGACATTCCAGGGAATGAGCAGCGGCAACGCCATCAGCACGAGGCAGACCGAAACCCACGGCCCCTTGCGCGGCATCGCGAGCGCGATCCCGACACCAAGCGGAATCTCGATCGCTAGAATGATTCCGGTGAACAGGAACTGGCGGCCGAGCGCGGCGTGGAAGCGGTCCGAATGCAGCACCTGCTCGAACCACTTCGAGCCTTCAAAGAAGAAGACGTTGCCGGCGAAGCTCTCCTGCACGGAGTAGTTCACGACCGTCATCAGCGGGATGACAGCGTTGAAGGCCACCAGGACGAGGACCGGCAGAACCATGAACCAGGCGCGATTGTTGACGGTCTTGTCCATCACGCCCGTCCTTCGACGAGTTCGCCGTCCGCGTAGATGTGCAGGTGCGACGGGTCGAATTCGATGGCGGCGCTGTCGCCCGAGAGCTGCACGTCCTCGCCGACCATGACATTGAGCGTGTGATTGACGAGCCGCACGCGCGCGATTTTGAAGCGGCCCACATCGTCGACGCGGCTGATGCGCACCGGCAGGCCTTTGCCATCGGTGGCGATCTTCACGAACTCCGGCCGCACGCCCAGCTCGACGCGCGCGTTGGCCAGCCTTTCATAAACGCGCGGCAGCGAGATCGGGTGACCCGCGACCGTCGCGGTGCGGCCTTCGACGTTCGCCGGTAGCACGTTCATGCCCGGTGAGCCGATGAAATAGCCGACGAACGTATGGTTCGGCCGCTCGAACAGTTCTTCCGGGGTGCCGACCTGCACGACGCGGCCGTCATACATGACGATCACCGTGTCGGCGAAGGTGAGTGCCTCGGTCTGGTCGTGCGTGACATAGATCATCGTGTTGCCGACCTGCCGGTGCAGCGTCTTGAGCTGCGAGCGCAGCTGCCACTTGAGCTGCGGGTCGATGACCGTGAGCGGCTCGTCGAACAGCATCGCGCTGACGTCGGAGCGCACCAGCCCACGGCCGAGCGAAATCTTCTGTTTGGCGTCGGCGGTCAGTCGCCGCGCTTTCTGTTCAAGCGCGCGCGTGAGGTCGAGCATGTCGGCGATCTGCCGCACACGGGCGTCGAGCACCGCGCCGTCGACGCGGCGGTTGCGCAGTGGAAACGCGAGGTTCTCGTAAACCGTCATCGTGTCGTAGACGACCGGAAACTGGAAAACCTGCGCGATATTGCGCTGCTCGCTTGTCTGTTCCGTGACGTCGATGCCGTCGAACAGGACGCTGCCTTCCGTCGGCACGAGAAGCCCCGACATCAGGTTCAGCATCGTCGTCTTGCCGCAGCCCGACGGCCCCAAGAGCGCATAGGCGCCGCCCTGCTTGAACGTGAGGTCGATGCGCTTCAGCGCATAGTCGGCCTCCGACTGCGGCTTCGGGCCGTAGGCGTGGGCGATGTCAGCGAGATCGATGCGCGCCATGGCCTGTCCTCACGCCGCCGCCGCGATGTCGGGCGCCGCCATCAGGCGGCCGTCGCGGCCGAAGACAAAGATGCGGTGCGGATCGAGATAAAGCTCGACCGGCGCACCGGGATTGAGTTCGTGGATGCCGTGCACAAGCGCGACCCAGCGCGAGCCCTCATGCATCACATGCACGAAGCTTTCGGAGCCCGTGATCTCGGTGACGGCGACGGTGGCCGTGACCGGCACCGCGTCCGGTCCCGGCGCACGCAGATAAAGATGATTGGCGCGGAAGCCGAGCGTGATCTCGCCATCGGGCAGGCCCGCGAGCGGCCCGCGCAGCGGCAGGCTCGTCCCGCCCGGCAGATGCGCCATGCCGCCGGAAATTTTCGCGGCGATGAAGTTCATCGGCGGGTCGGAGAAGACATCCGCCGTTGCCTTGTCGTTTGGCCGCCGGTAGACATCGACCGTCTTCCCGAATTGCGTGATGTGCCCTTCGGAAAGCGTCGCCGTGTAACCGCCAAGCAGCAGCGCGTCGGAAGGCTCCGCCGTCGCGTAGACCGTGATCGCGCCGATCTCGGTAAAAAGCCTCGGCAATTCCTCGCGCAATTCCTCGCGCAGCTTGTAGTCGAGGTTCGCCAGCGGTTCGTCGAGCAGTAGCAGATCCGCGCGTTTGACGATCGCGCGTGCGAGCGCCGTGCGTTGCTGCTGCCCGCCCGAAAGCTCCAACGGATAGCGGTCGAGAAAGCGGTCGAGCCGCATCAGCCCCGCCGCGTCCCGAACGCGACGGTCGATGTCATTCTTCGCGACGCCCGCGACCCGCAGCGGCGACGCGATGTTCTCGTAAACGGTGAAATTCGGAAAGTTGATGAACTGCTGATAGACCATGGCGACCGAGCGCTTCTGCACCGGCACGCCCGTCACGTCCTTGCCGTTCATCAGCACCTGGCCTTCGGTCGGCACATCGAGTCCGGCCATCAGGCGCAGCAATGTTGTCTTGCCTGAAAGCGTTGGCCCGAGCAGCACGTTGAGGCTGCCGCGCGCCAGCGTCAGCGAAACATCCGCAATGTGCGTTTCCGCCTCGACCCGCTTGCTGACATTGCGAAGTTCGAGCGTCATCGCGATCCCCGTCAGGCGGCCGACGCAGCGGCCGCGCGCGGCTGCGCCCGCATCCACTCGTCGAGCGTCCGAGCCTGCTCCGGCGTCATGACAAGACCGAGGCGGCCGCGCCGCCACAGCACGTCTTCCGCCGTCACGGCCCATTCGCGGTCCATCAGGTAGCGAACCTCCAGCTCCGTCAGCCCCGCGCCGAAATCCCGGCCCCAGTCGGCAGCGGCCTTCGCGCCCGCGACCATGCCGAGCGCCCGCGTTCCATAGGTCCGCACCAGCCGTTGCGCGTGCCCGGTGCCACAGGTAGGGCAGGCGGCGGTGAGCTTCGCCACTTCCGCGTCGAAGCCGTCATAAGGAAAATCGCCGCCGGGCAGGGCGCCATTCGCGGTCCAGGCGCCGCTCGCTTTCGGAAAATGGCGCGCAAGCATCGAAAGCGCGCGTTCCGCAAGACGCCGGTATGTCGTGATCTTGCCGCCATAAACGGTGACAAGCGGCGTGCCGCCGCCCGGCGCTTCGTCGAGCTTGAGCACATAGTCGCGCGAAAGCGCCTTGGCCTCGCGCGCGCCGTCGTCGAACAGCGGACGCACGCCCGCGAAACTCGCGATCACCTGCGACGGGTGCAGCGGCGCGCGGAAATATTCGCTCACCGACGCGCAGAGATATTCGGTCTCCTCTTTGCTGGCCGCCGCATCTCCTGGATCGCCCTTGAAGTCCACGTCGGTCGTGCCGATCAGCGTGAAGTCGCGCTCGAACGGAATCGCGAACACGATGCGGCCGTCGGCATTCTGGAAAATGTAGGCGCGGTCGTGCTCGAACATTCGCGGCACCACGATGTGGCTGCCCTTCACAAGCCGCATCGAGGCATGGAGCCCGTCGCCCGTGCGGCGCGCGACATCGGCAACCCACGGGCCGGAGGCGTTCACGAGCGCGCGGGCGCGAATGCGCTGGACGCGCCGCGTGCCGGTCTCGATCAGGTCGACCGCCCAGAGATCGCCGTCGCGATGCGCGGCGACGGCCTCGGTGCGCGTGCGGATGACCGCACCGTGCTCGGCGGCTTCGAGCGCGTTCAGGACGACGAGCCGCGAGTCCTCGACCCAGCAATCGGAATATTCGAACGCGCGCCTGAATTCCGGGCGCAGCGCCTTGCCGGCTTCGTCGCGCCTCAGGTCGAGATCGCGCGTCGGCGGCAGGATCTTGCGTCCGCCGAGATGGTCGTAGGCGAACAGGCCGAGCCGGATGAACCAGGCCGGGCGCAGGCCGCTGTGATGCGGCAGCACGAAACGCAGTGGACGGATGATGTGAGGTGCCGCGCGCAGCAGCACTTCGCGCTCGATCAGCGCCTCGCGCACGAGGCGGAATTCGTAATATTCGAGATAGCGCAGGCCGCCGTGGATCAGCTTGGTCGAAGCGGAGGAGGTGGCGCCGGCGAGGTCGCCTTTATCGCAGAGAAAGACGGATAGCCCGCGCCCGGCCGCGTCACGCGCGATACCGCAACCATTGATGCCGCCGCCAATGACGGCGATGTCGAACACGACCTCGGACAACTGACGCTCCCACCCGAACGCAGCGCAGACAGCCTTTTTCGCTATCTTTGAAATTAACCATAAAGCGAAAGCAATCGCGCTTCAAGCGAAAATAAAGCGGCGGAAACGAAATCAGATTTCTTCGGATAGGGCGGTCGAGCCCGGCCGGACCTCGATCAGCCGCACGTCAGACTCCTGGCAAATCCGCCGGATCGCCTGCGGCCGGCAGTCGTCGGTCACGAATGTGTTCACCTGCGAAAGGTGGCCGATTTTTACCGGGGCCGAGCGGGTGAACTTGGTCGCGTCGCAGACGAGGATCACATGCCGCGCGTTGGCGATGATCTCCTGCGCGATCCGCACCTCACGATAGTCGAAGTCGAGGAGCGCGCCGTCCTGGTCGATGGCCGACACGCCGATCACGGCAAAATCCATTCTGAACTGACGGATGAAGTCGACCGCGGCCTCGCCGACGATACCACCGTCGGAATGGCGCACGACCCCGCCCGCGATCACAACCTCGATCTGCGAATATCCGCGCATCAGGCTGGCAACATTGAGGTTATTTGTGATCACCATCAGCCCGGAATGTTGCAGCATTGCGCGAGCGACGGCCTCGGTCGTCGTGCCGATGTTGATGAAGAGGGAGGAGTCGCTCGGGATCAGCGCGGCAGTGGCGCGGCCGATCTCTTCCTTCGCTTCCATGGCAATGGCGCGCCGCGCGTCATAGCCGACGTTCTCGACGCCCGAGGCAAGGATCGCCCCGCCATGCACGCGCGTGAGCAGGCGCTTGTCGCAAAGCTCATTCAGGTCTTTGCGGATCGTCTGCGGCGTGACGTCGAAGCGGGCCGAGAGGTCCTCGACAGTGACGCGGCCCGACCGGCGGGCGAGATCGACGATGGCCTGCTGGCGAGGGATCAACATAGGGGTCACTTTCGGAGCGAAAGTGAATCGAAAATCCCTCGCTGACAAGGGGGCGGAGTTGACGTTATTTTTCGTTCGTCCGAACGTCACGCCCTCCCGGGGAATCGCGCCGCGCGCCAAAGAGATGAAGATGGAACGCCGCCTCGTTGGCCTGATCGGCGCCAACATCATGAAGTCCCTGTCGCCGCGCCTGATCGAGGATTGCTTCGCGGCGGCCGGCCTACGCGGCCATTATCACCTGATGGATCTCGACCGCCTGCCGGGCCGGGGGCTCGCCGACCTCTTCAACGGCGCAAAGGCAACGGGCTTTATCGGCCTGAACATCACGCGGCCCTGCAAGGAAGAGATCATTCCGATGCTTGACGCGGTCTCGCCGGAGGCGCGCGAGACCGGCGCGGTCAACACGGTGAAGATCGCGCCGGACGGGCGCACCGAAGGCTTCAACACCGACCGCATCGGCTTTCGCATCAGCGTTGAGGAACGCTTCGGCCGCGACGCGGTCGCGGGCAAGCCCGTCGTGCTCGTGGGCGCGGGCGGGGCCGGACGGGCGGTGGCCTTCGCCACGCTCGACCTCGGCGTTGACCCGCTGCTTGTGTTCGACGTGGCCGCGGACCGTGCCGGGCGTCTCACCGACGAATTGAATCGCGGTGGCAAGGGCAAGGCGCGCCGGATTGAATCGCTTGAAGAAGCGATCCCGTCCGCCGCGGGGGTCATCAACGCGACGCCGATCGGCATGGTCGGCATCGGCGGCAATCCGGTGCCTGCCAATCTCGTGACGGCAAAGCATTTCGCGGCGGACGTCATCTACTCGCCGCTCGAAACCGAATTCATCAAGGCCGCGAAGCGTGCCGGCGCGCGCACCATGGGCGGCGACGGCATGCTGCTGCATCAGGGCGTCGAGGCGTTCCGCATCTTCACCGGCATCACACCCGATGTCTCGCGCATACGGGCGGTATTGAAGGAAGAGTTCACGAAGCGCGCGGAGCTTGCCGCCACGGCATGAAGATCAAGCAGGAGGCTGCGATATGCAGACCGCGATCGCCACGGTGTGTCTGAGCGGGGTGCTCGACGAGAAGCTGGAGGCGATCGCCGCCGCGGGCTTCAAGGGCGTCGAGCTGTTCGAGAACGATCTGCTTTCCTACAGCGGCACGCCCGCGGACGTGCGCAAGATCGTGGAGGGCCTCGGCCTCAGGATCGTCACCTTCCAGCCCTTCCGCGATTTCGAGGGCATGCCCGAGAACCGCCGCGAGCGTATCTTCCAGCGCGCCGAGCGCAAATTCCAGGTCATGGAAGAACTCGGCTGCGATCTGCTGATGGTTTGCTCGAATGTATCGCCCGAAAGCGTCGGCGGCATCGACCGCGCGGCGGCCGACCTGCATGCCCTCGGCGAACGCGCGGCCGCGCACGGCTTTCGCGTCGGTTTCGAAGCGCTCTCCTGGGGCAGCCATATCCACGACTATCGCGACGCTTGGGAGGCCGTGCGTCGTGCCGATCATTCCGCCATCGGCGTCGTCCTCGACAGCTTTCATATCCTCGCGCGCAAGACGGACCTGAAGGCAATCCGTTCGATCCCGCCCGACCGCATTTTCCTCGTGCAGCTCGCAGACGCGCCGCTCCTCGACATGGATTACCTGTCATGGAGCCGCCACTACCGCAGCTTTCCGGGGCAGGGCGACCTCGCCATGCCGGAATTCATGGATGCGCTGCAGGCGACCGGCTACGACGGCATTCTCTCGCTCGAAATCTTCAACGACGAATTCCGCTCGGGCTCCGCGCGCAATGTCGCCGTCGATGGCCATCGCTCGCTCATTTTCATGATGGACAGCATGCGCGCCCGCACCGGCACGCCGGTCGCCGGCACGTCGCCGTTGCCGCCGCCCGCGCGTTGCCTCGGCACCGAGTTCATCGAGTTCGCGCTCGACGAGCGCACCGCTCCGCGCCTCGAAACGCTGCTGTCCGGCCTCGGATTTCAGAAGGTGGGACAACACCGCTCGAAATCCGTGACGCGCTGGAATCAGGGCGCGATCAATCTCGTCGTCAATACGGAGAAGGAAGGCTTCGCACACGCCTTCAACGTGACGCATGGCACGTCGGTTTGCGCGATCGGTCTGCGCATGGAAGACGCGGCGGCCTGTGTTGAGCGCGCGGAGCGGTTGCTGATCGCGCCCTTCCGGCAGCCGGTGGGGCCGGGCGAACTGGAAATTCCCGCCGTGCGCGGTCTCGGCGGCAGCCTGCTTTATTTCGTCGATCCGAACAGCGAACTCGCGCGCGTCTGGGACATCGAGTTCGAGTCGGTGAAAAACGGGAGGCCCGAGCGCGCGGCAGGGCTCACCACCGTCGACCACATCTCGCAGTCGATGCACTACGAAGAGCTGCTTACGTGGCTCCTCTTCTACACGTCGCTGTTCGATCTCTCGAAGACGCCGCAGCTCGACGTGCTTGACCCCGACGGCCTCGTGAAAAGCCAGGTCGTGCAATCGGCCGACGGCGCGCTCCGCGTCGCCCTCAACGCCTCGCAGTCGAGCCGCACGCAGTCGTCGAAATTCCTGTCGGAAGCCTTCGGCTCGGGTGTGCAGCACATTGCATTCGCGACCGGCGATATTTTCGCGGCGGTCGAGAAGATGCGCGCGAACGGCGTCGAGCTGCTCGGCATCCCGGAGAATTATTACGACGACCTGGAGGCCAAGACGGACCTTGAGCCAGAATTCCTCGACCGGCTCAAGACGAGTAACGTGCTCTACGAGCGCGACGGCGCCGGCGAGTATTGCCAGGCCTATACCCGGACCTTCGACGACCGCTTTTTCTTCGAGATCGTCGAGCGTCGCGGCGGCTACAGGGGCTTCGGCGCCACGAACGCGCAGATCCGATTGACGGCGCAGGCGACCGCTGTGCGCGGCAAAGAAGGGCTCCGTTGAACAGGATGGCAAGGCCGCGCTACGGTCGGGCCGGATCGGAACAGCCGGAGCGCCGCGTGCCGCAGCAGATCAAGAAGGGCTATCGGGAACTCCTCGACGAAGCGAACCGCGAGGTCGAGACGCTACCCGTTGACGAGGCGCTCTCACTCGCGGGCCGCGACGACGTGGTGTTTGTCGATCTCCGCGACATCCGCGAGCTCGACCGGGAAGGGCGGATGCCCGGCGCGTTCCATTGTCCGCGCGGCATGCTCGAATTCTGGATCGATCCGTCCTCGACCTATCACAAGCCGGTCTTCGCGCAGGACAAGCGCTATGTCTTCTTCTGCGCCGCCGGCTGGCGCTCGGCGCTCGCCGCCCAGACCGCGCAGCGCATGGGCTTGAAGCCCGTCGCGCATATCGGCGGCGGCTTCGATGCCTGGAAGAAGGCAGGCGGACCCACGGAAACAAAAGCGCGCTGAACGCGCGCGTGTTTTACCCGGTTTGAAGAAACGTCAGGCCGCGACGCCGCGCATGCGCGCCGCGCTCTCGCGCAACTCGGCGTCCTGCGCGTATTTGCGGAGCGCGAGCTTGACGCGATCCTTGTGCCGCGCGGCGGCTTCCGCCCCGAACAGCTTCATCTCGCCATGCACGCTGTCGCTGAAATAGTCGCCGATGCGCGACTTGCGGCCGTCGATCGCGGCGAGGTCGAGCTTGCCCGGATGCTCCGGGAAGTCGAACAACGTGGCGCTGCGCCCGGTCGCGCGTTCATGCAGCCAGAAACTCCGGCCGGTCGCGTCGCGGCCCTTCTCCGACAGATTGTAGCCGGCGAGCTGGAGCGATTCGGTGATGTAGAGATGCTTGCGAAGCGGCGGCTCGTGCAGGCCGGTGAAGGCCGAGACGCGATAGATGTAGTCGGGCCGGAGCGCCTGGACCAGCTTGCTGTAGCTGGCGAGCACGATGGAAAGCACCAGATGAACGCCGCCGTCCGGCAGAATCTTGCGCGCGACCAGCCGGTTCTGGATGCTGAATACGTCGCTGCCGCTGAAGCGCAGGATATCGAAGGAGAATTCGTGGAAGGAGAACCCGTCATGGCTCTTGGGGGTGCAGTTGCACTCGACCGAGACCACGGTGCCCGCGTTGGAGAGTCCGATCGGGACGAGCGTTGTGTAACGCCCACCGTCTCTCTCGACGGTGATGTCCTGCGGAACGCCACTGGTAAGCGGTACAGACACGAAAGCAACCCTTCAACTGCTCAACCAACCCCAAGGAATTGTACGGACAGCATTTTCGATGACAAAGGAATCCGGCCGGTGAGACGGAGTTTTCAACCGATTCTGTGATTTCGAAATTTGTGTGCGTAACGGGTTGACGGCGGCAACTCAGAATTCGCGCGGCGATTCTCGCGTGCGGAACAATCACTTGCGGGTTCGGCGCGCTTCCGGAAGACTCCGTGGCAGGGACTAGGTACATGACCCGACGCGGTTCTTCCTTCGGCCTGTTCGGAATGTTCGGCCGCTCCGCCGACCTGCGGCAGCTCGACGATGCGTTGCGCGCGGTCGACCTGCACCCGCGTCTGGTTCCCGAAGCGGTGAAGCTCGCGGCGGTCAACCTGTTGAAAGATCACGCAATCGGCGCGGAGCCTGCGCCGCAGGCCTATCGCGCCGCAGCAGAACTGCTCGCCTACTGCATGATCGGGGCAGAAGGCTTTGAGGCAGTGAACGATTCGGCACTGGTAGCCCGCGTGGAATCGCGCATTGAAGCGGCCCTGCAAGGCGGCGCATCGCTCGACGCCCAGCTTATCCTGCTGACGCTTCATGCGAAAATCGTGCAGCCGAGCGTGGTGGCGGCCTTCGGGCTGGAAAGCAGCGACGGCGGCAGCGCCTAGGCGGGGACCCGTTGCCGCGCGGCGGCCAGCCGCCGGAAGGCGAAGACGAGCAATAGACCCGCCGCGAGCACCGCAAGGTTGAGAACCGAATCCCTGCCCAGCCAGAGCGTCGAGGTTCCGATCGCCACCGCCAGCACGAGCGCCAGAATGCGCTCGATTTTGCTCAGGAGATACTCGCCGACCGAGCCCTCCGCCGCCCACGCCAGATAGGCACCCGACAGGACCACCGTGGAAATCGCGTAGCCGATTTCGCTCCACGATCCGTAGAGGATGAGCGCGGGGTTGAGCACGAACAGGAACGGCAGCAGATAGCCCGACGCGCCGATGCGGATGGCATCGACCGAAGTGGTCCACATATCGGTCTTGGCGATGCCCGCCGCGGTGTAGGACGAGATCGCAACCGGCGGCGTCAGGAACGACATCATCCCGAGGTAGAAGATGAACATGTGCCCGGCGAGCGGTTCGATGCCCATTTTCACAAGCGCGGGCGCAAGCACGATCGAGAGCAGCACATAGACCGCCGATGTCGGCAGGCCCATGCCCATCACGAGCGCGATGCCCGCCGTGATCAGCAGCATCACGAAGATGCCGGCGTTTGCCCCGACCTGCGACAGCAGGAAGGTGATCGTGAAGGCGAGTCCGGAAATGTTCAGCGTGCCGATCACGACGCCGGCCGCCGCGCTGACGAGCAGGATCGGCACCATCTCCGCGCCGACGCCGACGGTGACCGCGCCCGCCAGCTTCTTCCAGTCCACGCTGCGGCGCCTGATGAGGCCGAGCAGCACCATGACGATCGAGGAATAGATCGCGGCACGCTCGACACGCATGCCCTCCGAGAACATCAGCCACAGGAGCAAGAAGATGGGCGCGATATAAATCCAGCCGTCGGCCAGCACCGCGCCGACGCGCGGCAGCTCGCTGCGCGGCAGGCCGTGCAGGCCGTTGCGCGCGGCGTAGCTGTCGATCTGGAAATACATCACGAGATAGAAGATGCCGGCCGGGATCGCTGCGGCGACCACAACGTCGCTGTAGGGAATTTGCAGGAATTCAGCGATCAGGAACGCGGTCGCGCCCATCACGGGCGGCGTGAACTGCCCTGCCGTCGACGAGCTCGCCTCGATGCCGGCCGCCATCGCGGGCCGGAAGCCCGAGCGGATCATCAGCGGAATGGTAACGATGCCGCTCGAAACGACGTTCGCGACCGCCGAGCCGCTGATCGTGCCGAACATCGCCGACGACACGACCGCGACCTTCGCCGGCCCGCCGCGTCGTGTGCCGAGCAACGCCATCGAGATGTCGTCGAAGAACTTGCCCGCACCCGCGACGTCCAGCGCCTTCGAGAAGATGATGAAGGAGAGCACGATCGTGACGGCGACGCCGAGCACAAGGCCCGGCACGCCGTTTGAGTCGTAATAGAGATAAAGAAGCAGCCGCGTCGGCGGAGTGTACTGGCCTTCAAGCACGCCCGGAAACCAGTGGCCGACAAAGCCGTAGAGGCCGATGATTCCCATCGTGGCCGCGATGGCGAAGCCGACATTCTGATAGAGCGAGATAAAGAGCAGTGTGAGCGCGATCAGCGCCGCTCCCCAGCGGTACACCGGCCGGTTCACCGGGTCGGTGATCCACTCCGGCATATAGACGGCGGCGATGGCCCAGACCGCGAGCGCGATCATCGCGAGCGCAATCTCAAGCCATCCCGGACGCTTGCCGAACGGCGCCGTCAGGAAGCCGACGCCGGTCACGAGCCCGGCGATCAGGAGATAGAACTGCTCCTGGATGATGCCGCCCCAGCCGAGCCGGAGCGGCGCGTCGAACACCCAGGCGACGCTCAATATCGTGATCGCGGCGAGATACACGCGCCGAAGCGTTTCCGCGAAAACGGTCATCGTGCCCCGCCGTGCAGCGCGCTCGTGCGCTTACATCACCTTCTTGTCGGCTTCGTCGTTCTTGGCCGTCCACATCTTCTTCACCTTGTAGGCGGCCATGGCGCCGGGGTGGTAGGGGACCACGTTGGTCGCGCGCGAGAGATCCTCGAGCTTCGAGGGGCGCAGCGCCGGATAGTCTTTCTGCAACTCCGCCCAGCTGTCGACAAGGATCGTCGTCATCTTGTTCGCATCGGCGTCGGAGAGGTCCTTGCCGACGACGAGGAACACGTCGTAAGTGCCGATCGTGACCGGCTCGGTCACTTCCGGCATGCGGGCGCTCGGCTCGAGCTTCATCAGCGACGAACCTGGCAGCGTCCGTCCCATGAACTCGTCGGTGGCGTTTGCGCCGGTGACGTTGAGATAACGCACGCCGCCCGGCACGGACGCATTCATCTCCTGCACCATCGGAATGCCGGCCGCGACCGCGGAGGCATCCGCTGTCTTGTCGGCCACCGCGTCGAGGCCCTGCTTCAGCCCGCCGACCGAGACCGGAACGACGTCGGAGAGTTGCAGGCCGCCTGCTTTGATGAGGGCCTCGTTCATCGGCTTCAGCCCGAGCAACGCCTTGAACTCCATGACGACCTTCTTGCCCTTGAGATCGGCGATGGTCTTGATGCCGGAGTCGGCGCGCACGGTGAAGGTGTAAGGCAACGAGAAGATGCGCACGAGCGAGCGCAAATTCTTCATCGCCCGGCCCTGATACTCTCCTTCGCCGCGATAGGCGGCGCCCGTGTCGAGGGTGGAGGACAGGCTCGAGGTCAGCTCGCCCGCATTGACGAGCGGCAGCGCGACGGAAGAGCCCGCGAGCGGCTGCACGATGGCCTGCACGCCCATCTTTTCGGTCAGCACTTTCGCCATGCCGCCGCCGAGCGAATAATAGATGCTGCCGGCCGGGTTGGTACCGATGGTGATGCGCTTCGCTTGCGCGAATGCCGGCAGGCTCGGTCCAAGCGCTGCGGCCGCGGTTGCGGCGCCGATGAAATGGCGGCGTGTCAGGTTGCTCATGGCGTTTCCCTCCGGCAATTTCGTGGTGTCGATGTTTCAATAGATGCTTGCGCCGCAGCGATCCAGTCCGCTGCCGACGATCGGGCGCTATGGTAAGTGCTTGAAGGGATTCGACAAGGGAAAAACCGGTCCTTATGGCATCGTGCCGGTCCGATGTGCGAACGGCGCTCGCATCCGGTGTAGGACGAGAGGCAACATTGGGCAGAGGCGGAGCGGATTATGAGTGAATCGGGCGAGGTCCTTTCGCGAATAGATGACAAAGTCGGCCATCTGATTTTCAGCAATCCGATCCGTCACAACGCCGTTTCATTGTCCATGTGGCGGCGGGCCGGTGAAATCCTGAAAGAGTTCGCAGCCGACGCAGACGTCGGCGTGGTTGTCCTGAGCGGCGCGGGCAACAAATCCTTCGTCTCCGGCGCCGACATTTCAAAGTTCGATCAGGAGCGCGGCTCGGCGACGGCCGCGCGCGATTACGGCGCGGCGGTAGAGAAAGTCTATGCCGCGGTCCATGACTTCCCGAAGCCGACGATGGCGATGATCCGCGGCTATTGCATCGGTGGCGGATTGGGCCTCGCCATCAGTTGCGACATCCGCGTCGCTGCCGCGCATTCGCGATTTGCGATGCCGGCGGCGAAGCTCGGCCTGGGTTACGACCTGCCGGGCATGCGGCGCTTCGTCGAAGTCCTCGGCGCGTCCTTCACGAAGGAGATGTTCTTCACCGCGCGCCAGTTCGATGTCGAGGAGGCGCGCCTGATGGGGCTTGTCAATCGCGTCGTGCCCGACGAGGAGATCGAGGATTTCACCCGCGCCTATGCCGGGACGATCGCGGACAACGCGCCGCTTACCATCGCCGCTGCGAAGTTCATCGTCACCGAATTGTCGAAGGACCCCGACGAGCGCGATCTCGCACGCGGCAGCGCCATGATCGATCGTTGTTTCGGGAGCCGCGACTATGAAGAAGGTCGCCGCGCCTTCCTGGAAAAGCGCAAGCCGGTCTTCACTGGCAATTAAACCCCAACCAGAAAAACGCCCGCGAGCGATGCTCGCGGGCGCAGTCTCTAATTATAGGAGAGCAACCAGCTCAGGCGCTTGGCCACACATACGCGATGATGCGGCCACGCGAGTAGCTCGCTTCCGCGACCGTGTTGTTGTGGTTGCCCGAGATAAGGATCGGGTTGCCGCTCGCGTCGATGCCCGTGACGATGCCGACGTGACCCGCGCTCTTGCCGCGCGCGACGACCGCGATGGCACCGACCTTCGGACCCGAGAGACGCGTGCCGTAGCTCGCGAACGAATTCGCCATGCTCGACGATGTTCCCTTCATCCCGCTCTTCCGGAGAACGAGGTTGAGGAAGTCGGCGCACCAGAGGCTCCGGCGATTGGTCGGGTTCGTGCCCTTGTATTGCTGGGCGACGGAAATCCAGTGCGGATTTCCGCCTGCGGCGAAGCCGCCGCCGAACATGGCCGCCGCTTTCGGCGCGGCCACAGCGAGACGCTTTTTCGCGCCGCGCTGGCGGACGATCGAAGCGCGCGGTGCGGCGTGATGCGACTGTGCGTTGGGTTGATTGTAGTGTCTCATGGCGTCGTGCTGACCGGGGTCGGCAAAGGCAGTCGGGGCTGCCGCGGCTGCGAGGAACAGGCCGGCGGCAACGCGAGCGACAAACTTCATTTCATTTTTCCCAAATTGTTGATGATGGGGAATTAGTTCCTTTCCAAAAGCGGCGCTGATGGGGCGGCAAATGGGTCGCAACTGCGACAAAGAGTTCACAGCACGAAAGGCGTGGATCGTTGATTCCACTCGCGCGTTAACTTAAATACGCCGCGTGCCGGTAAGAAAATGGGCCGGGCCGTGACCGCTTGCCACACTGTGCCTTGAATATGAACGGGTTCGGAGATCGAACGCGCGTTCGGTACTCGTCCGCGCTATGCTGTGCGGGACGATCTAAGGGGCGGAGATGACCACGTTCGATGTGCTGGTGCGCGGCGGCAAGGCGGTGACCGCCGGCGGCACGATGATCTGCGACATCGGCATCCACGGCGGCCGCATCACCGCCATCGGCAAAGATCTCGGCGAAGCGGACGAGACAATCGACGCGGCGGACCGCCTCGTCCTGCCGGGCGGCATCGACAGCCACGTCCACATCGCGCAGCCGAGCGGGCCCGGCATCTCCATGGCCGACGACTTCGAATCCGCGACGCGCTCCGCGGCCTTCGGCGGCAACACGCTCGTCATGCCCTTCTGCATTCAGGAGAAAGGCAAGAGCCTGCGCACGGCACTGACCGAGTATCACGCGAAAGCAGACGGCAAGTGTTACATCGACACCAGCTTCCACCTCGTCATTTCCGATCCGACGCAAAGCGTGCTCGGCCAGGAGCTGCCCGCGGTCGTCGCGGACGGCTACACCTCGTTCAAGATTTTTATGACCTACGAGGCGTTGAAGCTCGCCGACTATGAAATTCTTGAAGTGCTGTCGGTTGCGCGCGAAAACGGCGCGCTCGTCATGGTCCACGCCGAGAACGACGACGCGATCCGTTTCCTCGCGGAGCGGCTCGAACGCGCGGGCCGCACGGCGCCGTTCAATCACACCGTTTCGCGCCCCATTCCCGTCGAGCGTGAGGCGACGCACCGCGCCATTTCGTTGGCCGAACTGATCGACGTGCCGATCATGATCGTGCACGTCTCGAACGGCCAGACCATTGAAGAGATCGCGCGCGCGCAGGCGAGGGGCCTGAAAATTTACGGCGAGACCTGCCCGCAATATCTCGTGCTGAAGGCGTCGGACCTCAAGGACCTCGACATGGAGTCGGCGAAGCTCGTCTGCTCGCCGCCGCCGCGCGACGCCGAGAGCCAGGCCGCCTGCTGGGACGGCTTGCAGCGCGGCGTCTTCTCCGTTTTCTCGTCGGACCACTGCCCGTTCCGTTACGACGACGTGGAAGGCAAGCTCACGCCGCGCGGGCGCGAAAGTTTCCGCTACGTGCCGAACGGCATTCCCGGCATCGAGGCGCGCCTGCCGATCCTCTTTTCGGAAGGCGTGAGCAAAGGCCGCCTCACGCTCGAGCAGTTCGTGGCGCTCACCTCGACGAACCACGCCAGGATGTACGGGCTCTATCCGCAGAAGGGCGAGATCGCCGTCGGCGCCGACGCCGACCTCGCGATCTGGGACCCGGAGCGCACGGCGACGATCACGGCGAAAAACCTGCACGACGCCTGCGATTACACGCCCTATGAAGGCATCGAGGTGACGGGCTGGCCGGTGCTCACCATGTTGCGTGGACGAACGATCGTGCGCGATGGCGAACTGGTTGGCGCAAAAGGCTTCGGCCGGCACCTTGCACGCGAACGGCCGGCATCCGCGATGCCGGCCGGCAAGCTCGTGATGGATTTCGATCCCGCCCCGCGGCGGGTGTGAAAATCGTCGTCCCGGACGCGGCGAAGCCGCGATCCGGGACCGTTCAGAAATTTGTTGATGACGGTCCCGGCTCTCGCTTCGCTCGGCCGGGACGACGAATTCTTACGCCAACACCGGCTTAATTTCTTCGGCCAGCCGGCGCAGCAGCGGCACGAAGCGCTCGACCATCTCGCTGCTCCGCACGCGGCTCGACGGCGCCGTCGTGTTCACCGCGGCGATGATCTTGCCACGGATGTCGCGGATCGGCACCGCAAGCGAGCACAGGCCCAGCTCTACCTCGCCATCGGCGATCGCGTAGCCGTTTTCCCGCGCCTCGTGGATTGCCTTCCGTGCGGTAGCGATGTCGGTCGTCGTGCGCGACGTATGCTTCCGCAGCACGATGCTGGAGAGATAGAACTCAAGTTCACTGTCGGAGTAGGAAGACAGCAGGACGCGGCCGAACGCGCTGCAATAGGCGGGCAAGCGGCTCCCCACGCGCAGGCCGGCGGACAACATGCGGTTGGATTTCGCGCCGGCGACAAGCAGCACTTCTTCGTCGTCGAGGATCGCCGCCCAGCAGGATTCGCCGGTCGTCTCCGCGAGCCGCTCCAGCATCGGCTGGATCGTGCGCGGGAAGGGCGATGACGCCAGATAGGAATTGCCGAGCGAAAGAACTTTCGGGCTCAGCGAGAAGTTGCGGCCGTCGCTTTCCACATAGCCGAGCGTTTCGAGCGTGATGAGCGAGCGGCGGACGGTGGCGCGCGGCAGCGAGACGCGCTTGGCAATGTCGGCGAGCGTCATATGCGGACGCTCGGGCCCGAATGCGCGGATGACCGTGAGACCGCGGGCCAGAGCGGTAACGAAGTCCGGGCCTTCTGTCGGGTCGATCACCTTGGGCTCGGAGACGAGTGCCTTGGGGTCAGGACCAACAATGCTTTCCATGATGCATTCCCTCACCGATGCCACCTTGGATAGCGAGTTCGCCTGACGGAACGCAATCAAAACGTCCGCTTAGCGAACATTTAGCCGCTATGCGATCATGTAATAATGCATAACTAAAATGACGGACTCGCACGGCTCCGCGCCCGCACAGCGGAAAACCCTTGCCGGGCAGGCCTTTCCCGGCTCGTGCGCTTGACAGAAAAGAGCGCGCGGCCTTTTTGGAATGCAGGACGAATTGCTGGAAAAAGCGGGAGGCAATGAATGGCGGCCGTGCTGAAGCTCGCCGAGGCGGTCGAGGAAAATCTGCGCGACGGCGATACGGTCGCCATGGAAGGCTTCACCCACCTCATTCCTTATGCCGCCGGCCATGAAGTGATCCGGCAGAAGCGCAAGAACCTCACGCTCATCCGCATGACGCCCGACCTGATCTACGATCAGATCATCGGCATGGGCGGCGCGGCGAAGATGGTCTTCTCCTGGGGCGGCAATCCCGGCGTGGGCTCCTTGCATCGTTTCCGCGACGCTTACGAAAAAGCGTGGCCGAACCAGATCGAGATCGAGGAGCACAGCCACGCGGCGATGGCGAACGCCTATGACGCCGGCGCGGCCGGCATGCCCTTCGCGGTCTTCCGCGGCTATCGCGGCGCGGAGCTGCCGCGCGTCAATCCGAACATCAGGGAAGTGACGTGCCCTTACACCGGCGAGAAGCTCGCGACCGTTCCCGCGATCAAACTCGACTGCGCCATCGTGCATGCGCAGAAGGCCGACCGCGACGGCAACGTATTGTTTGAAGGCATCGTCGGCGTGCAGAAAGAGGCGGTGCTGTCAGCCAGACGCTCGATCGTCACCGTCGAAGAGATCGTCGATGAGATCAAGGCGCCGTCGCCGAACTCCGTCATGCTGCCGAGCTGGACGATCAGCGCGGTGGTGAAGGTGCCGGGCGGCGCGCACCCTTCTTACGCGCATGGCTACTACAAGCGCGACAACGCCTTCTACAAAGCCTGGGACAAGATCGCGCGCGACCGCGACAGCTTCCTCGCGTGGATGGATGAGAATGTCATGCGCAAGGGCCCCGAGGCCTTCGCGCATTTCGCGAAGCGCGCGGCTTGATTCTCATGCATGCGCAGGCGCTTCGCTTTAGTTTCCCTCTCCCCAACGGGGAGAGGGCGGAAAATCAATGGGGTAGCGGAGCGCAGCGACGTTCACCCCATTGATTTTCCGGGTGAGGGGGATCGGACTTCGCGGTCGCTTACCCCCTCACCTGCAAAATCTAGCACTTAGCCTGCGCTTCGCTCGGCTAAGTGCTGATTTTGCTTCCTCTCCCCCAAGGGGAGAGGAGATAGATTGGTGTTGCGCGGTTTGAGGGAGGCAGCCATGACCGACAAATACACGCCCAACGAAATGATGACGATTGCCGCGGCCCGCGCGCTGCGGAACGACGACGTCTGCTTCGTCGGCATCGGTGCGCCGTCGGCCGCCTGCAATCTCGCGCGCCTCACGCACGCGCCCGGCATCGTGCTGATTTACGAGTCGGGCACGATCGACACGAAGCCCAACGTGCTCCCGCTCTCCATCGGCGACGGCGAGCTGTGCGAAACGGCGATGTTCACCGTCGCGGTGCCGGAGATGTTCCGCTACTGGCTGCAGGGCGGCCGCATCACGACGGGCTTTCTCGGCGGCGCGCAGATCGACAAATTCGCGAACCTCAACACCACCGTGGTCGGCCCCTACAACAAGCCGTCCGTGCGCCTGCCCGGCGGCGGCGGCGCGCCGGAGATCGCCACGAACTGCGGGCGCATCTTTATCACCATGGCGCATTCGAAGCGCGCCTTCATGGAGAAGCTCGACTTCATCACCTCGATCGGCCATGGCAAGGGCGGTGACGACCGCCAGAAGCTCGGCATCAAGACCGCCGGCCCCACGAAAGTGATGACCGACCTCTGCGTGTTCGAACCCGATCCGAAAACCAAGGAACTGACCGTCGTGTCGCTCCATCCGGGCGTCACGAAGGAGCAGGTGATCGACGCCACCGGCTGGGCCGTGAAATTCGCGGCGACCGTTGAAGAAACGCCGCCGCCGACCGATATCGAGCTGAAAGAACTGCGCGCGCTTCAAGCGCGCACCGCGGCGGCCCACGGCGCCGCGGCCTAAAGCAAATACCCACCCCCTCTCCCTGTTGGTCTCGCTCACGTTGTTCGCGAGCCCAACTTTCCCTCTCCCCCTCCCGCGTGCGGGAGGGGGAGAGGGTAGGGAGAGGGGGAGGGCCAAAACCTGAATCCGCTTGAGGTGGATACCCATGCCAAACCGCGACGCTTTCATCTGCGACTTCGCCCGCACGCCCATCGGCCGCTACGCCGGCGCGCTCTCGAAAGTGCGCGCCGACGATCTCGGCGCGGTGCCGATCAGGGCGCTCATGGAGCGCAACAAGTCGGTCGACTGGACCGCGCTCGATGAAGTCTTCTTCGGCTGTGCCAACCAGGCGGGCGAGGACAACCGCAACGTCGCGCGCATGTCGCTGCTGCTGGCGGGCCTACCCGGCAGCGTGCCGGGCGTCACGCTCAACCGCCTCTGCGCCTCGGGCCTCGACGCGGTCGGGACCGCGGCGCGGGCGATCAAGACCGGCGAACTCGATCTCGTGATCGCGGGCGGCGTCGAGTCGATGTCGCGCGCGCCCTTCGTGCAGGGCAAGGCGACGGAAGCCTTCTCGCGCGCCGCCGAGATTTACGACACCACGATCGGCTGGCGCTTCGTCAATCCGCTGATGAAGAAGATGTACGGCGTCGATTCCATGCCCGAGACCGGCGAGAACGTCGCCGAGGAATTTCAGATCTCGCGCGAGGACCAGGACAGGTTCGGCTTGCGCTCGCAGCAGCGCGCCGTCGCAGCACAAGAGCGCGGATATTTCGACGGCGAGATCGTCCCGGTCGAAGTGCCGGGCGGCAAGGCGGGCCCGGTCACGGTGAAAGTGGACGAGCACCCGCGCAAGGACACGACGCTCGAGGGCCTGGCGAAACTCAGGACGCCGTTCCGCACTCCCGGCACGGTGACGGCCGGCAATGCCTCCGGCGTGAACGACGGCGCTGCCGCGCTCATCTTGGCTTCCGAAGAAGCGATGAAGAAGCATGGGCTGAAGCCGCTCGCGCGCGTGCTCGGCATGGCGTCGGCGGCGGTGCCGCCGCGCATCATGGGCATCGGCCCGATCCCTTCGACGGAAAAGCTGATGGCGAAGCTCGGCCTCAGGATTTCGGCGTTCGACGCCATCGAGCTGAACGAGGCCTTCGCCAGCCAGGCGCTCGCGGTCATGCGCGCGCTCGGTCTGCCCGACGACGCCGAGCATGTGAACGCGAACGGCGGCGCGATCGCGCTCGGCCACCCGCTCGGCATGTCGGGCGCGCGGCTCGCCGGCACCGTCGTGCGCTCGCTCAACGAGAAGAAGGGCAGGACCGGCCTCGCCACCATGTGCGTGGGCGTTGGGCAGGGCGTCTCGGTCGCCTTCGAGCGCGTCTGAGTTTTCTTTCACCGCGACCACACTCTCTAATCCCTCATGGCCGGGCTTGACCCGGCCATCCAGTGCAAGGCACACGGCCGTTCTGGATGCGCGGGTCAAGCCCGCGCATGAGGCGAATAAATCCAACGCAGTGGGCGCGATTTAGCTCAGTGGGCATGGACCACTCCGCTCGTCCCCGCGAAAGCGGGGACCCAGCGCTGGATTCCCGCTTGCGCGGGAATGAGCGGTCATGGCTGACTCTCATCGCGCCACGTTCGCGAATTGAGGACTCCCATGTTCAAGCCGGTCAACGCCGCCTGCATCGGCCAGATTCTCGTCAACGCCCGCTCGCATTCGGGCTGGTTCGAGGATCCCGTGACGGAGCAGGACCTGCGCGCGATCTACGAGATCGCAAAATGGGGCCCGACGACCGCGAACTCGCAGCCGCAGAGGATCGTCTTCTGCACGACGCCGCAGTCGAAGGAGCGCCTGCACCCCGCGATGTCGAAGACGAATTTCGAGAAGACGGCGACCGCGCCCGTGGTCGCGATCCTCGCCTACGACCTCGACTTCTGCGCCAATATCCACCGCATGTATGCGAAGAACCCGAAGGCCGGCGACTACTACACGACGAGCGAGGAGGTGCTGAGGACGACCGCGCTCAGGAACGCCAGCATGCAGGCGGCCTGGTTCATCATCGCGGCGCGCGCACTCGGCTTCGATTGCGGGCCGATGTCGGGCTTCAAGAACGAGCTGGTGGACAAGGAATTCTTCCCCGAGGGCCGCTGGAAATCGAACATGCTCTGCGCCGTCGGCCGCGGCGACCCGTCGAAGCTGCACAGCAAGGACGGACGGCTGACCTTCGAGGAGACGTGCAGGTTTGCTTGACGTTCGACGTCACGCCGCCGCGTCGTGCGGGTCGATTTTTGCAAGGTCGCGCGCGATGGCCCGCTCGGCAGTGCGGACGTCGTAACGATTCTGGAGGTTGAGCCAGAACTCGGCGCTGTTGCCGAAATATTTCGCGAGCCGAAGCGCGGTGTCGGCGGTGATCCCGGTCTTCTCCTCGGCGATCCGCTCGGTGCGCGTGCGCGGCACGCCGACCGCGCGCGCAATCGCGCCGGCGGTGAGGTTCATCGGCGCCATGAACTCCTCACGGAGCACTTCGCCGGGATGCATGGGCGGCAGGCGGGACATTTGAATAACTCCTGTTTTCGAACGTGGCGCGGCTAATCAACCTGCTCGGCACCGGTTTCGGTCCAGACGAAGCAAATCCGGTATTGGTCGTTGATCCTGATCGAGTGCTGGCCCTTTCTGTCTTTCGACAGGGCTTCGAGCCGGTTGTTCGGCGGCACGCGGAGATCGTTGAGGCTCGTGGCGGCGTTCAGCATTTCGAGCTTGCGGCGGGCGACTTTGACGGGAGCGGAGAAGCCCTTCGGGCTTTCCCCGTTAAACACCGCTTCGGTCGCCTTGTCCTTGAAGCTCCCGATCATGGATTAATGTATCATTAGATGATACGTATGTCAATGGCGACGTATCAATGGATGATACTGCGGAGACAACCATCTCCCTCATCGCTGGACCGTCGCGGCCCGCGAACTCGCGGGCTTGATCCGCGGGGAGCGGGGTTGCCGCGAGGTGACCCATGTCCAGAGGCAAGTCGCACGTCCGCCCTGGACGGCCGGGTCAAGCCCGGCCATGACGACGATATTTGGGCTTGACATTTCAAGATATAGGAATATAAGCCCATTCATCCCCGCTCACCGAGGGGCGCTGTCTAGAGGCGTCTGGTTGGCGGAGCGGGGAGGCGGCGCCCGCTGCCGTGCCTCGCAAGCACGGCACCGGGCGGTCCCGGGGCTCCGCCCGGCGGCACTAGGACCGCCTGCCAGGAGCTTGGCTGACGGACGTTCGGAGTTTTCCGGCAGAGCAAAGCCGGAGTCTCCGGCAC
>Ga0307505_10000400_pt1 | contig 49181 bp, 46 predicted proteins | sample 23_S_MG_FD_202183 | JGI IMG/M metagenome (GOLD analysis project Ga0307505, IMG submission 202183) | Soil microbial communities from Populus trichocarpa stands in riparian zone in the Pacific Northwest, United States - 23_S | ecosystem: Environmental > Terrestrial > Soil > Riparian zone > Trees...
GTTCATGCGGCGCATCAGCCCAGACGACAGATGGCGAACCTAGGTTGCTTAATCTAGGGGCTCCAGCTTGACGATCGATGCGCCGTGGTTGTTGCCCACCCAGAAGGTCACGGGCGTGGTCCGGTTGTCCACGAACACGCGGCGCACGTTGGTTTGCCGCGGCAGCAGGTACTCGATCATCTGTCCGGTGGTGGGGTCCAGGCGGATGATGCGGTCGTTGTACTCGCCGCCGACCCACGCGTCGCCGTTGCGGTCCGCCGTCACGTCGTAGGGCCAGGCGCCGGGCGTCGGCGGTGCCCACTCCTTGAACTGGCGCGTCCTGGTATCGAACATCCCGATGCGATCGGCGCGGTTCTCGCCGAACCAGAGCCGTTCCTGATCGTCCATCATGCCGCGCCGCGGGCCCGAACCGGGCGTAGGCGTCTTGAACATGGTGATCGCACCGGTCTTCGCGTCGATCCGTCCCACCTCTTCGGCGCCCAGCGGCAGGTAGTACCCGTTGTTCTGCTTGTCGGGAATCACGTCGTAGACGTTGGGGCGTGGAATCTTGTAGGGCTCGAAGACCTCGAACGCGCCCGACTTCACGTCCAGCCGCAGGACGGTGTAGGTGCCCGCGTCCTGCAGCCACACCTTGCCGTCCACCTTGTGGCGATCCGGGCTCACCTGGTTGATCTGGACGTGGTCCCCGTTGAGATGCGGCGGCAGGCTCCACGCCTGAAACTTCTCCGTCTTCTTGTCGAACTTCGCGATGCCGCCCTGGAACTGCAGGCCCAGCCACGGGTTCTCGTCCTCGTCGAACCGCATGCCGAGGATGCCCTTTGGCGCCGCCGGCTTGAGCACCGGCACCGGATACTCCGTGATCTTCAGCGTCTTCGGATCCAGCTTGCCGAGGATCTGCTCCCCGAAGCTCGCGTACCAGACCATGCCTGCCGCATCCACGATCACGTCGTGTGGCTGCCGCGTGCGAGCTGGCAGGTCGTACTCCGTGTAGATGACGCGCGTGGCCGCGCCCGTGGGGCGGGGAAACGTTTTCAGCGCGTAGCTCCAATGGGACCCGGCGCTCAGGTTCAGGCTGCTCAGGTATTCCGACTGGCGCCTCCACGTTTCAAGCTGCCGCTCGCGCGAAACAGTGCCGGCGCCGATGCGCGGCTTCGGTGTTCGCTGCGGCATCAGGGGGAAGGCCAGCGGGGGATAGCCGGTCATTCGCTCGACGACCTTGATGAAGCCGTCCACGTCGTGCCGCGACCGCGTGACCAGCGACATCGTGTGACAGTGCGCGCACCCGCGCACGGACGCCTTCTGCTCGTCGCTCCCGGGGAAGCTCGCCAGCCACTCCGCGTTGGTCAACTGCGCGGCCAGGTCGGCCGTCTTTCGAAGTTCGATGTTTGCCGTTGTGACGCCGGAGGTGCCCACGGACACGGTCGCGCTGCTCCCAAGGTCGTAGCCGATCGCGCGGATGCCGACGGCATACGTCCCAGGCTCGAGCCTGGCGCGCGGTACACGGTACCGCCCCTCTCGATCGCTGACGACCGTGGTGGTGACCTTCGAACCCATCTTCTTGACCGACACCAGGACGCCTTCCATGGCACCTTCCTCGGCCGAGGTCACGGTGCCGGTCAGTGCCGCCTCCGGGGCCTGCCCTTGAGCCAGGAGCGGCGCTGGCGCGTGATCAGCGAGAAGGAGGAGGGCGATGGCGACCGGCGCGAGCGACCAGAGCCTGACGGGCATGGGACCTCCTGATAGGAGCGGGGCCGGTTGACGCGCCGCTATTCTGCGCCCGCTCGGCACCGCTGTCCACCATGTAGCTTGGGCCTTGGGCCTTGAGCCCTTTTCGTCCCCCTGTCTCACCCGGGCAGCGTCAGGAACTCCACGTGTGCCTGGTGCCCGCTGACCATCAGCTTCGCGATGCTTGGTTGAAGGCGGAAGCGACGGGGGCCGGCGGCCCCGGGATTGACGACGAGCCGATCTCCCTGCCGGAACAGCTCGGCCTGATGCGTGTGACCGAACACCAGGACGTCCGCGGCGTAGCGCGTCAGCAGACGCTCGGGCGTGGGCCGGCCGAGTTCGTCTCCGTGGCTGACGTGCAGGGTCAGCGCGCCCACCGGGAACGACCGCTCGCGCGGTAGCGCCGGGTCGTGCCGGTCGTCAACGTTGCCGCTAACCGCCTCCACTGGGGCCACCTTCGCCAGCGCTGCCAGCACCGCGTGGCCGCCGACGTCGCCGGCGTGCACGATCACATCTACCCCCGCGAACCACGGTGCGACCTCGGCGCGCAGCAAACCGTGCGTGTCCGAGATGAGCCCGACGACGAACGTGCCAGCGATCATGACTCCGCGGGCGCAGCAATCGCGCGCCGAGGCGTCGCGAACGGTTCGCGTTCGCTCAGCCCGCGCTCTTGCTTGGGCCTTGAGCCTTGAGCCTTGGGCCTTGATGCGTCACTTCGCGGTCTCACACGGTTCACCGCCGAGGACCACCAGGAGAATCAACGGTCGGTTTCCTCGTCGTTCGAACGAGTGAGACGTTCCACGGGGCACGGACAGGAACGCGCTGGTCGCGATGCGCGAGTCGCGGCCGTTCAACTTCATCGTGCCTTCACCGCCCAGTACGTAGTACGCAACGTCCGCCTCTTCGTACACCCGCGTTGGCAGCGGTTCGTTGATCTGCAGCATCGTCGTTCGGGTGTTGCCGCTGCAGGACAGCAGGGATTCCCGCCGCGGTTGCCGCCCGACGTACTCTTTCTCGATGAGGTCCACGACCGACACCGACTGTGGTTGTCCCGAGGGGCCGGTAGGCGCCTTTGGCGGCGCCACTGCCACGGGGGCCGGGGCTGCTGGTGCGGGCGGGGGAGGGGCGGCTACCTTCGGCGCGGCAAACAATGCCACGTCCAAGTCCAGAATCTGGCCGCCGCGCAACGTCACCTCGCGCTCGTACGTGATCACGTCCTCACCGGAGAAGCGGAGACGATAATTGCCGGCCAGGAGACCCGGCAGGTTCAGTTGGCCGCTATCGTTCGTGTCCGCGGAGCGGTCGGTGGAGCCGGACAAGGCCACGTGGATGCGCGGAAGCGTCGCACCACTCGGGTCGGTCACCGTGATGGTCAGGCCACCGCGGGCAGACACCGGCTGAGCTGGCGGACGGCGCACGACGGGCGGTGCGACCGTTGCCGGGGGTTGGCCCGGCGCAGGTGGAGTGCCTTGTGCTGGCGTGGCTGGCCTCGGAGCGGCGGTCGTGCCTGGCGCAGCGGGTGCCGCGGGCCGGGGCTGAGCTGGGGCCTGCTGCCCGGCGGCCGGCGGTGTTCCGGTCGGCCGTGCCGGTGTCGTCGGCGCTTGCGCGTGGGCGGCCAGAGACGCGCCGGCAACCAGTACACAACTGAAGAGCATCCTCATCCTCATGAGGTCAATTACAGCAGAAATCGTGCCGCGGCGCTGGGTAAGCCACCGAGCCCATGCCCCGCCGCCGAGACATATAATCGAGGCGGCCGCCTGGGCAAATAATGCCCAATGCTCAATGCCCAATGCCCAACGAAGGCCCAACCCCATGATTGATTTCGCATCGGCATATCCGAACTCGCGCAAGGCGTACGACGCGCGCGTCGCTCCATTGACGCCTGGCGGTCCCGACGTGACGCTCCAGGTGCCGTTGCGCGAGGTGGCGCTGTCGGGCGGGGAGCCCTCGGTTCGTCTGTACGACACCAGCGGTCCGCAGGGACACGACGTGCGGGAAGGGCTGCCCAAGCTGCGCGCGCCGTGGATTGCGGCGCGCCGGGCGTCGGGTCACGTCGGCACGCAGCTTTACTACGCGCGGCGCGGCGAGATCACGCCCGAGATGGAATTCGTCAGCGTGCGCGAGGGGCTGCCCGCCGAGTTCGTGCGGACCGAAGTGGCCCGCGGCCGCGCCATCATTCCGTCCAACGTCAACCACCTGGAGCTGGAGCCGATGATCATCGGCCGCAACTTCCTGGTGAAGATCAACGCCAACATCGGGAACTCGGCGGTGCGGTCGTCGGTGGAAGAAGAGGTGGAGAAGCTTCAGTGGGCCACCTTGTGGGGCGCCGACACGGTGATGGACCTCTCCACCGGCAAGAACATCCACGAGACGCGGGAGTGGATCGTCCGCAACTCGGCGGTGCCCATCGGCACCGTGCCCATCTACCAGGCGCTCGAGAAGGTGGGCGGGCGGCCCGAAGACCTGACGTGGGAGGTCTACCGCGACACCCTGATCGAGCAGTGCGAGCAGGGCGTGGACTACTTCACCGTGCACGCGGGCGTGCTGCTGCGCTTCGTGCCGCTGACGGCGCGCCGGCTGACGGGCATCGTGTCGCGCGGCGGGTCCATCATGGCCAAGTGGTGCCTGGCGCACCACCAGGAGAACTTCCTGTACACGCGCTTTCGCGAGATCTGCGAGATCATGCGCGCCTACGACGTGTCGTTCTCGCTCGGCGACGGGCTGCGCCCGGGGTCGATCGCCGACGCCAACGACGAAGCGCAGTTCGGCGAGCTGAAGGTGCAGGGCGAGCTGAACAAGATCGCGTGGGAGTACGACGTCCAGGTGATGAACGAAGGTCCCGGCCACATTCCCATGCACCTCATCAAAGAGAACATGGAGAAGCAGCTGGAGTGGTGCGCCGAGGCGCCCTTCTACACGCTGGGTCCGCTGACGACCGACGTGGCGCCCGGCTACGACCACATCACCTCCGCCATCGGCGCGGCGATGATCGGCTGGTACGGCACGGCGATGCTGTGCTACGTAACGCCCAAGGAGCACCTGGGCCTGCCCAACCGCGACGACGTGAAGGCGGGTGTAATCGCCTACAAGATCGCGGCCCACGCGGCGGATCTCGCCAAGGGCCACCCGCGGGCGCAGGCCTGGGACGATGCCCTGTCCAAGGCGCGCTTCGACTTCCGCTGGGAGGACCAGTTCAACCTGGCGATGGACCCGGTCACGGCACGCTCGTATCACGACGAGACGTTGCCGGCCGACGGCGCCAAGGTGGCGCACTTCTGCTCCATGTGCGGCCCCAAGTTCTGCTCGATGGAATTGACGCAGCAGGTGCGCGAGTATGCGGCCGAGCACGGCATGACCAGCGTGGATGCGCTGAAGGCTGGCATGCGCGAGAAGTCGGACGAGTTCAAGAAGGCCGGCGAGATCTACGTGAAGGCCGCCAGCCAATAGACCGGCGACCGGCGACTGGAGACTGGAGACTGGAGACCATGAGACATTGGCAGCTCGGACGGCGATCGTTTCTGGGCTACGGCTCGCTTGCGGCAACGGGCCTCCTCATCGACGGCCTGTGGACCCCGTCGTCGGCGCAGGATGTTCGCGGCTTTCCGCCGTCGTCCGCCGTGCAGACGTCGCACGGGCGCGTTCGTGGGCTGGTTCGTTACGGCGTCAACCAGTTCTACGGCGTGCCGTATGGCGCCTCCACCGCCGGCGCGAACCGCTTTCTGCCACCGGTGAAGCCGACGGCGTGGACGGGCGTGCGGGATTGTTTCCAAGTAGGGAACCGCTCGCCGCAGGATCCGGACGGTCCCATCTCGGAAGTGTTCGCCATGGACCGGCGCGAGCCGATGGGCGAGGACTGTCTGTCGATCAACGTCTACACGCCGGGGCTCGGCGCCGGCAACCGCCCCGTGATGGTGTGGCTGCACGGCGGCGGCTTCTCGGGCGGGTCGGGCAACTGGCTGCTGTACGACGGCACCAACCTGGCGCGCAAGGAAGACGTGGTGGTGGTGTCGGTGAACCACCGCCTGAACCTCTTCGGATTCCTGCACCTTGCGGACCTGGGTGCGGGCGAAAAGTGGAGCCAGGCCAGTAACGCCGGCGTCCTCGACATCGTGGCGGCGCTCGGCTGGGTGAAAGAGAACATCGCGGCCTTCGGCGGCAACCCCGGTAACGTCACCGTGTTCGGGCAGTCGGGCGGCGGCGGCAAGGTCACGACGCTCATGGCCATGCCGGCGGCGAAAGGGTTGTTCCATCGGGCCATCGCCCAGAGCGGCTCGGCCCTGCGCGGCATCACGCGCGAGAACGCGACGCGCGGCGCCGAACAGTTCCTGGCCAAGGTGGGGCTGAAGCCGAACCAGTTGGACCAACTGCAACAGATGCCGTGGCAGAAGGTGCAGGAGGCCTACTTCGCCGAGCCGCGCATCCAGGGCTTGGGCAACGGGCCCGTGGTGGACGGGCGATCGCTGCCCCGCGACCAATGGACCCCGGACGCGCCCGCCTTCTCCTCCGATGTGCCGCTCATGGTCGGGTCCGTGCAGACGGAGGACGCGTGGAACGATCCGCCGCCGCCGCTCCAGATGCCTGAGGACGAGATGATGACGCGCGTGAAGCGTATCGTCCGCAACGACGACGCCAAGGCGAGAGAGTTGGTGGCGCTCTACCGCGGCAAGCACGCCGGCATCACCAACACCGACGTGTGGCTGATCATGAACGCCGACAACACCCGCCGCGCCAATGCGCAGCTGCTGAGCGAGCTGAAGACGGCGCAGGCCAAGGCGCCCGCGTACCTGTATTACTTCAACTGGCGGTCGCCCGTGCACCTGGGCCAGATGAAGTCGTACCACACGCTCGACATCCCGTTCGTCTTCGCCAACGTGGACGTGGCGGCGTCGATGACCGGCTCGATGAACAATCGCTACGCGCTGGAGCACCGGATGAGCGCCGCGTGGGCCGCCTTTGCGCGCACCGGCAACCCGAACCACAAGGACCTGCCGCCGTGGCCCGCGTTCAGCGCGTCCAGCTACCCGACGATGATCCTGGGCGACGAGTGCAAGGTGGCTAACGACCCGAACCGGGAGGAGCGCCTGGCGCTGAAGGCCGTGCGGGCCGCGGGCACCGGCACGGGAACGGCGGGGGAGTAAGCGGAGGTGAGCCGCGGGGGCTGGCTCGCCGGCGTGCTGGCGTTGACGCTGCTGGCGCCGACGGCGGCGCCGGCCCAGGACAGTGTTTCCCAGAACAGTGCCGCGGCCCGGGCGGCCCGCTCATGGCGGCAGGGTCACGAGCGCGCCATCCTCGACGAGTTCGTCGCCCTGCTCCGCCTGCCCAACGTCTCGAGCGACCGCCCCAACATCGAGCGCAACGCCGACGCGATCGCCGAGATGCTGCGCCGGCGCGGCGTGGCCACCCGGCTGCTGACGGCGGAGGGCGCCAACCCGGTGGTCTTCGGCGAGATCCGCACGCCAGGAGCCACGCGCACCATCGGCTTCTACGCGCACTACGACGGTCAGCCCCTCGACCCGAGCGAGTGGAAGTCGCCTCCGTTCTCGCCGACCTTCCGCGATGGGCAAGGGCAGGAGGTGGCGTTGCCCGCGGCGGGTGGGTCCATCGACCCTGAGTGGCGCGTGTATGCCCGCTCCGCGGGGGACGACAAGGCACCGATCGTGGCGCTCGTGACGGCGCTCGATGCGTTGCACGCCGCCGGGCTGGCCCTCAAGGCCAACGTGAAGTTCGCGTTCGAGGGCGAGGAGGAGGCCGGGTCGGCCAACCTGGCGAAGATTCTTGCGGCCAATCGCGAGCTGGCGCAGGCCGACGTGTGGCTGATGTGCGACGGACCGTTGCACCAGACCAGGCGTCCCCTGATCTACTTCGGGTCGCGAGACGGTGTGAGGCTGGACCTGACGGTCTACGGCGCCAAAAACGAGCTGCACAGCGGCCACTACGGCAATTGGGCTCCGAATCCAGCGCTGTCGCTGGCGCGGCTCCTGGTTTCGATGAAGGGCGCCGACGATCGTGTGCTGGTGGACGGCTTCTATGAAGGCATCGAGCCGCTGACCGAGAGCGAGCGGCGGGCCATCGCCGATGCGCCGCTCATCGAGCGGGCGCTGATGGAAGAGCTGTGGCTTGGCGGCGTGGACGGCGGCGGAGCGCCGCTTGCCGAGCTGGTGACGCGGCCTTCGCTGAACATCCGCGGCATGTCCAGCTCGCGAACCGGGGCCCAGGCCTCGAACGTGATTCCCAACACAGCGACGGCGTCGATCGACATCCGCTTGGTGAAGGGGATGGAGCCGGCCCGCACGCTGGACCGAGTGATCGCGCACATTCGCAAGCAGGGTTACTACGTGGTGGACAAGCCGCCCACGCCAGAAGTGCGCAAGGCCAACGCGAACGTCGTGTGGGTCGATCGGGGCCGCGTGGGTCGCGGCGCCGTGCGGACGCCGATGGACCTGCCGATTTCACGAGATGTGCTTCGGGCCGTTCAAAGCGTTCGCGGACCCGTGATTGCGCTGCCGAACATGGGCGGCAACCTGCCGTTGGCGGATGTGGAGCAGACGCTGGGAACGCGGACGATTGTGGTGCCGATCGCCAACCACGACAACAACCAGCACAGCTTCGACGAGAACCTGCGCCTGCAGAACCTGTGGGACGGCATCGAGGTGATGGCCGCGCTGCTCGCCATGTAGCCGAGCGCGGACACCACTACGCGCGCCCGTGTAATTCCGGCAGCCGAACCCTTGTAATTACGGCAGTCGAAGCTCCTGCCCGGGCTTGATCTTGTCGGGATCGGACAGCTGGTCCTTGTTGAGCTCGAAGATCTTCATGTAAGCGGCTGCGCTGCCAAGCTGTGCCTTTGCGATTCCACTGAGCGTGTCACCGGCCTTCACCGTGTATGTTTTTACGACGGCCGGCGCCGCTGCGGCCGCGGCCGGCGCGCCGGTCACCTGGATGTCGGCCACGATGTCCTTCTGCCAGGTCGGAATCGTCTTGATTGCGTTCCAGATGTCGTTCTTCTGGTCCTGGGTGGCCACCGTGCCCTTGAAGAAGAGCTTGCCGTCGCGCTCCTCGGTGCTGCCGTGAAACGTGCCCTGTGCGGTCTTGATCGCGTACGCGTACATGCCCTTGAGACTCATGTGCAACCTCCACTGTTGGCGCATCGGTACCGGTGCAAGTGGAGTACCACCACTCAGGCGTGTGGGGCGATCCGCTGCAGCTACGCGCGCAGGTCGTAGCAGAGGAGGCGCGGCGTATTGCCCCTGGAGATCTCGCGCGTGTTCTGGACGACGTAGAGCAGCCCGCGGCTGAGCACCGGCAGGGCCCACGATTCCCGCGCCTGGAACAACCAGGTGCGCGACACCTCGCGGTAGCCCTTCGGTGTCAGGTCCATCCAGATCAGGTGGCCCAGTTCTCCCAGGCAAAGGTAGCTGCCGTCGACCGCGAGCAGCGAACCACGATATGCGCCGACGGTCTGCTGCCGGCCGCCAAGGGTCTCGGTCCACTCGGGAGTTTCCCGCCACACGGCCTTGCCGGTGGCAGCATCCACACACGCCAGCGACGCGTCGGGTTCGTTCCGGCCGTCGAAGCCGTACAAGTAGCCGTCGCGATAGATGGGGGTGTTGAAGTGCAGCCCGAACTCCTGTGTGGTCCAGAGCACCTTGTGCGTGAAGTCGGGGTTGATCTGGACCAGCGCGCCGCCCGTGCGATAGCTCGCCGAGACGAAGACCTTGTTGTCGAAGACGACGGGGCACGAGGCATTCACCGACTCGTAGCTGCGGCTGCGCCACGGAAACGAGAAGTCCACCTTTCCGTTCGTGGGGTCAATCGACATGAGGCCGCCGGTGGGAGGCGTGGACTCGCCTCCAGCGAAGACCAGGACGCGCCGCTGGCCGTGCACGACCGCTGGCACCGGCGATGCGTAGCTGGGCCCCCACGCCGAGCCCGCGCGCCACGCCTCCTTGCCGGTCGAGGCGTCCAACCCCACGACGCACGGCCCGCCGGGCGCGCCAACGTTGATGATGAGCAGTCGGCCCTCCACGAGAGGCGTCCCGGCGGTGCCGAAGAAATCCTGCGGCACCTTGTACTCCGCCGTGAGATCGCGCCTCCACAGCATCTTGCCCGAGGCCAGATCCAGGCAGTGCAGCTTTCCCTCGGCACCCATCGTGTAGACGCGCGGGCCGTCCACGACGGGGCTCGAACGCGGACCGTTGTTGTAGCCGTAGCGATCCTCGAACACCGTTCCGTACTTGAACTGCCAGCGGCCGGCGCCCGTGAGGGCGTCCATGCACTCGACGATCTCTTCGTTGCCGATTCGGTGGAAGTACAGCAGCCGATCGCCGGCAACGGCTGGCGACGTGTAGCTGGTGCCTTTGGGGAACTCCCAGAGAAGCGGGGCCGGCAGCTTTCGACTGAGCTTCGTTTCGGTGGAGACGGCGTTGTGCGTCGGCCCGAGAAACGACGTCCAGTCGTGCGTCGTGGCTCCCGCCGGAAGGGGCTTCGGCTTGCCGACGACGCGCGCCTGGGCCTGGGCGATGCCCGCAAGCAGTGGTTGGGCCACGAAGGCCTGCAGGAGATGCCGACGGGAGAGCGAACGCATACCTGAATTGTAGGGGCGAGCGCGGACTCCGTATAGAGTGTCCACCATGGACTCTGGTGCGGGCGAATCGATCGCCGACGGCGTCGCACGGCAGCTCGATCCGCGTTGGATTCCGGTGCAGCGGATTCATGCCGCCATCAGCTTCGCGGTCATCTGCTCCGCGTCGTTCGTCGGCCTCATCGCCATCTGGATCGCCAGCCGGATGCTGGCCGCGGGCCTTCTGCTCCTGCCGGTGTGGGCCGCCGCCGTGGCCGCACTCGCCTGGCACTTGTACAGGTGGCCCGCCGTCACGTACCGGTTCGCGTCCTACCGCATCGACGAGCAGGGCCTCGAGATTCTTCGAGGCGTCTACTGGCGGACGATCACCAGCATCCCGCGGTCCCGTGTTCAGCACACCGATGTGTCTCAAGGGCCGCTCGAGCGCCGCTACGGCCTGGGCACGCTGGTCGTGTATACGGCGGGCACGCAGCACTCGCAGGTGAAGCTGCCCGGCCTCGACTTCACCGTGGCGCGCCGCATCCGTGCGCACCTGCTCCCGGGGGATGAGGGCGATGCCGTCTGATCATCGTCTCCACCCGACGTCGATCCTGTTTGCGATGGCCGGCGGCCTGAAGGCGTTCCTGCTGCCGGCGATCATCCTTCTGCTGACAACGGGCCGCTCGTCGCGGGCGCCCTCGGGATCCCGTGGATTAGGACCAGGGCCGTGGATGAGCGGGTGGATGCCCGGCGACGTCGAGATCGCCAACTGGCAGTTCTGGTTCCTGCTGTTCCTGATCCCCAGCGCCCTCGTGGCGGTGGCTCGTTATTTGTCCTTCCGCCTGCAGTACGAAGGCACGGAGCTCGTGATTCGATCCGGGATCATCTTTCGCAACGAGCGCCACGTGCCGTACGCCAGGATCCAGAACCTCGACGCGGTGAGGAGCATCGCGCACAGGCTGTTGGGCGTCGCCGAGGTCCGGGTCGAGACGGGGGGTGGCCAGGCGCCGGAGGCCACGATCAGCGTGCTGCACGACACGGTCTTCGAAGAGATGCGCCGGCGGATCTTCGAAGGGCGTGCGCGCGTCGTTCAGGGAGACGTCCGGGGAGACGCTGCGCGGACCGACACGCCGGCCCCGACGGTTGCGGTGGTCGAACCACGGACGCTCCTGTACTTGCCTCCTCGCGAGCTGCTCCTCAACGGCGTCATCGACAACCGCGGCATGGTCCTGGTGGCGGCGGTCTACGGCCTGGCGTGGCAGGCCGGGCTGTTTCGCGACGTGTGGGGCCGGCTCGCGCGAGGCGCCTTCGGACCTGACTTCGTGCGCGAGACCATGCTCATGCTGGCGGCCGGGGGCGTTCCCTCGCTGACCCGGATTGCGGTCGTCCTGGCCGGGATCGTCGCCCTGCTGCTGTTGGTTCGCGTCCTCTCGATGGCCTGGTCCTGGATACGGCTGCACGAGTTCCGGCTCTCGCGGGTAGGCGAAGACCTGCGGACGCAGTACGGACTGCTGACGCACGTGACCACCACGGTTCCGCTGCGCCGTGTGCAGATGCTGACGATCAGGGAAACGCCGCTCCAGCGCCTGGTCAAGCGCATGTCGCTCCGCGTCGAGACGGCGGGCGGACACGGACACGGTGCCCCGGAGAACGGCCCCAAGCAACCGCGTGAGTGGCTGGCGCCGCTCGTTCGGCGCGACGCGGTGCCGGCGCTCGTACGCGAAGTGCTTCCCGGCATGGAGTTGAGCGCGCTCCAGTGGCAGCCGTTGCACCCGAGGGCGTTCCAGCGTGGCTTGAAGCCGGCGGCCCTCATCGCGGTGGCGACCACGGCACCGATGGTCGGGTTGCTCGGCGTGCGGGGGCTCCTCGTCCTGCCGTTCACGCTGGCCTGGTTGGGCGTCGTGACATGGAAACAGGTGCAGCACATGCAGTGGGCTGCCACCGAGGATGCGGTGGCCTTTCGCAGTGGCTGGCTGTGGCGACACGTCACCGTGGCGCCGGTGGTGAAGATTCAGACAGTCAGCTGCAACGAGTCGCCCTTCGACAGGCGCGCCACGATGGCGACCTTGCAGGTGGATACGGCAGGCGGAGGCCCCCACCGGATCACCATCCCTTATCTCGCGCGCGAGACCGCGAAGACCCTCTACGACAGGCTTGCGACGCAGACGGCGCAGACGGCGTTTCGCTGGTAGGCTGTCAACCGGAGCCCCAGCTTGCGGTTCAGTACTCGATCAGCCTCAGTCCTGGCACACGCGAGAAGTGTTTGAGGTTGCGAGTGACGAGCGGTGCATCGTCGAGCAGTGCTGCCGTCGCGATTGGCAGGTCCCTTGCGGAGATAGTTCCCTTCGGTCGTTGAATGGCTGCGAGCAGGCGCCCGTATAGAGGTGGAAATGTCGCGTCCGGGTACCTGACCAGTAGGCCTCCAAAGAGCCGGTCCAACCCTTCGGGTTCCTTGAGCGCACTGCGCGACAGTTCCGCTCCGGCCCGCAGCTCACCCGCCAGGTGCACCGAAGTCGCCAGAATCTCGTCGTCGTCGAACGATTCCATGACGTCGAACGCCGGCCCTGGGCGCTCGCGCTGCGTTTCCCGAAGCAGATCGATTGGTAGACAACTGTCGAGGTGAATCATCGGAGGATCGCTCTTGCCCGTGTCTTGGCGCGCGCCCGCACCTGGGACTCCATGGCGTCGAGTGCGTCGCTACTGATTCGCAGGCTCCGCGCCAGGGCTCGAAAACGAGAGGCCGTGGGCTGGTCTCCGAAATGCGCCTTGATGACCTGAGAAAACGACTGTCCTGTCTGCTTCTGTCGCGACAGGAGGTTGTACGCCTCGATGTCGATCGTGATGGTCTTGACGGCCATGCACTTAGCATGCACTTACCTTGTCGTGATGGTCAAAGGTCCGCCTGGGCGCCCTTGATGACGCACCAGGTCGTCATGGCCCGCATCCCCTGCACCACGGTCGTCTTCAGCGGATCCGCCAGGCGCGCGCCAAGACGCTGAGTCCAGTCGAGGAGCATCGCCTCGTCCACGATGAACCGGTCCGATCCGTCGGGGAGACGCACCCGGCGGCCACCCGCGCCGACCACGGATTCGAGGCCGATGTTCGACGCCAGGCGGGCGAAGAGCAGGCCGCCCGGCGCCAGCACGCGCCACAGTTCCTGCACCATACGGCCGAAGTGCGCGGTGTCGTCGGCGAAGTGAAGGACCGCGCTGCAGACCACAGCGTCCATGCTGCCGTCGGGCCACGGGATCTGGTCCACCTCGCCCGCCTGGAACTGTCCCTCGGGCGTGCCCGGTGCCAGCGTGGCAGCCAGCGACCTGACGTGCTGGAGGGCTCGTTCGTCGCGGTCCAGGCCATGGCACTCGAACCCGCGGCTCAGCAGGTAGCGCAGGTTTCGGCCGTCGCCGCAGCCGGCGTCGAGGACCCGAGGCCGTGTGTCGAAGCGGCCTCGAAGCAGTTGGTCGAAGAGATAGATGTCGATGTCGCCGAACGCGTCTCGCAGCTCGGCACTGGGCGGCGCGGGCAAGTGACTTCGACTTCTGCCTTGGGCCTTGATCAGTTCACCGGCGCGACCGACACCGGGGGATTAGCCGGGGCTGGCGCGCGCTCCGTCATCACCCTGCCGTCCGCCAGCGTCACCGACACAAACAGGCCCCCCGGCGTGCCGTCGCGGAACGGGCGGACGGTGACGCTGAGCTTCTCGCCAGCTTTGATGGTGCTGGATCTCCAGCCCGCGCGCAGCAGAAACGTGGGCGAGGTCATCTCGATCGACCAGGTGTCCACGACGCCCTTCTCGTTGGCGACATCCAAATCGATCCAGGCGTGCGGGTTGCCCCACCGGAACTCCTTCACCGTGCCTGTGATCGTCTTGCTCTGATTGCGGTCGATTCCAGCCGCCGAGTGGTGCGCGAAGGTCGCACCGGCCGGGAAGAGCACAGCCAGACAGACCGTGGCGAACGTGGAACGGATCATCAGCAGTCCTCGGCGTCTCATCGTACGTTTTCCTTCGAGCGCGTGCTCGGCATGTGATCGTTGAGGTCCGGATAGCAGCTCACCTCGGCGATGTCCCGATCGTCCACGCGGTTCCACCGCTTGGTCCATTTCCACTCACCCTCGAAGCTCTTCGGGTCGGTGATCGCGTACTCGATCTCGAGGGTTTTGCCCTCGTTGACCATCTTCACCCGTTCGACGATGTGCATGGCGTCGCTGGCGGGGATCCCGGAATCGAGCCAGTGGTGGTGGCCGATGAAGAACTGCGTGTCGATGACCAGCGTGTCGCCCTCCCAGCGCCCGATCGATTCGCCGTTGTGGCTGCGCACCACGACGTCCGGATCGGAGTGCGGGCGGTCCAGATACACCACCCGCAAGCTGTTCATGAACTCGCTGACCATGTAGATGACCGTCGGATACTGCATCATCGCGATGGGCCACACGCGGGTCATGATCACCGGCAGCCCGGCGGGCCAGCACTGGCCGATGTCGTCGCGGTAGACGCCGCCTTCCGCCTGCGCCTTGCGCGCGGCGTCGTAGTGCACCTGCGCCTGGGGCGTCAGCTTGAAGCCGGCCGGTGGCGCGAAGCGGAACGGGCTGGTGGGGCTGTTGGCGTGCAGCCAGACGCCGGTGGTGTCGAAAGGCGGCTTCTGCCGCGGCTTGGCCAGATTGGCCGGAGCCAGGGCACCGGTTGGCGCGGGCTGTGCCGCGGGCGCCTGCGCCTGCGCGACACCGCCGAGAAGAAGGCACCACACCGTGGCGCCGTACAACGCTGTTCGTCTCATCAGTCCTCGTCCTTGTGGCTTAACGGCTTCGCAGACGCATGCGCACTTTGCCTTGCGCGTCCACGTACTCGCGGTTGTTCTCGCAGACGAACTCCACCATCTTGTAGCCCGGCAGCCGGCGATAGGCGAGCGTGTAGACCACCGGCTTCTCGAGGACCACGGGATCGGCGATCGTGATCTGGTCGTGGATCACATCCGGCGTGACGAAGCGGATGCGTTCGGTGATCCGCATCTGATCGCTGTGCGGGATGTTCTGGTAGCCGGGCACCGACGTCTTGATGCCGACTGTGTCGATCACCAGCGTCCCGTTCTCCCATCGGCCCACGGAGTGCCCGTAGTAGCCGGGCGGCACCTCGTCGATGGGCTGCTGGGGCTGATCCATGAACACGCGGCGCACCTCGCTGAAGGCCTCGGTGACGATGGTGATCTGTCCGGCCGTTTGCAGGAACTCCACGGGGTAGGTGGCCACCGCCATCATCCGCGGCATCCCGTACGGAGAGCACAGCACCGCGTCGCTGACCGGCGGCTCCCCGCGTTTGGTCGCGTCGGCGTCAGCCTGACGGCGCGCCTCGAACTGCTGGGCGTACGGCGCCTTGAGCACGACGGGGCCGGCAGGTGGCGGCGCTACGGCGGGGTCGGCACCGCGCCCCGCACCGAACGGCACCCAGGCCCCCGTGATACTCGGGGCCGACGCACTCTGTCCCGCCAGCGCTGCATCCCCCGCGGCTGCGGCGACGAGGGCCCCGATCACGAGGCCCGTCAACATCCTTTGAACGTTTCGGACCATTGGTGGCCTCAGCGCTGCGGTGCCGAGGTGGCCGGTGGCGGCACGCCGCCGCCGATGCCCGTCGGACCGCCGTTACCCAGCACCCGCCCGTCAGGCAGCGTCACACGGACCAGCAAGCCCCCGGTTTCGCCGCTCCGCAGCGGGCCGAGCACCGCCGTGATCTTGTCGCCTTTCCTGATTGTGGTGAACTTCCACCCGCCACGCTGGAGGATGCTGGTGCTGCCCAATTCGATCGTCCAGTGCTTCAGGGATCCGCCCTCCGTGACGTCCACCTCGATGTAGGAATGCGGGTTCGTCCACTCGAACTCCGTGACGACGCCGGAGATGGTCACCGGGTTCGCCGTGTCGAACATCGCGAACGAATGGTGGGCGAGGACCGCTCCGGTCCCGGACAGCAGCAGGACCGCAAGGGCCAGGGTCGTTGTCAGTCGTCTTGTTGTCGCCATCGGTTTCCTCGGCCATGCGCGCCAGGCGCGCGCCGCTATGGCCCGGCATCTTACTCCGGTTGGGCCTTTAGCCTTGAGCCTTGGGCCTTGACGCTCTATCGCGCCGCGGGTGCCGGGGCTGGTGGCTGCGGCACGAACATGATGACCGTCGGGAAGCGCGCGGGCTGGCCGTTCAACGTCGGGTTGGTATAGCCCATGGACCCGCCCCAGGTGAAGTCCTTCACCGTCACGCCCGGGGGAAACGCCATGGTTTCCTCGCGGAAGCGACCCACCTCGAACGTGTGCGTCGGCGGCTCTCGAAACACCAGGTCGCCGTTCCCTTTCAGCTGCGTGCGGTAGTAGACGACGATGTCGGCAAACGAGGCGGTGGTGCCAAACAGCACGTACTTCTGGCCGCGGCCGGCATCGTGCGTGGAGAGGTACTGCGCCGCCGGGTAGATCGGCAGGCCCAGGGATTGCGCCGTGGGTGCGGCCGCATCTGCTCCCGTCGAGGTTGGCTGTGCGTTCCCGGCCGGTTGCGGCGGTGCGGGTGCCGCCTGCGTGGGAGCCGGGGCCGGTTGACGTAGAGGTGGCGTGGCCGGCTCCGCGGGCCGGGCGGGCGCAGGCGTCTGTGCGGGTGCAGGTTGAGAGGCGCGGGGGAACGGCTGCGGCGTTTGCGCGGCACTGGTCGCGCACACGCTGATGGTCAACGCAATCGCCCCGAGCGAGCGGCGCATGGCTCCATTATAGAGGTCATCTCAGAATCTAGCGAGGCTCCGCCTCGGACCAACAAGCATGCAGGCTCCGCCTCGCTAGTCCAGTGTTTGATTGCCCGCGCGTCCGCGCGGGCGTAGAAACTTGACTCGTCTGGTCGGATCTGGGACGGTCAAGTTTCTAGGCAGGGTCGCGCAAACGGCGACTTCTGGTGACGCTTCTCGAAAGAAGTTCAAGGCGTCCTCACGGATCGGGCGCACATCCGCTCCCTTCACCCTGGCCCGCGAATTGCCTATCCAACTGGCAGGGCGCGTGACATGCGGAGCCCGGGTGGCTTTGGCCCGGTGACACGCCGCGGAACAACGGGGGTGAGCCCATGGAAGACCTCGACATCGCCCAGAGCAAGATCGCCGAGTCCGCTCAGCGCGTGGTCGATCGCGCCGGTGACGAGGCGCGTCGCCGTGGCCAGGGCGAGTTCACGAGCGCGCACCTGTTTCTGGCCTTCGCCCAGGTTGAATGGCACACGTTCTCGGAATCGATGCGCGACCTGGAGCTGAACCCGCACGAGATGCTGAAGGCGGTGGAGGAGCACGTGCACGCGCAGCCGCCGGCCACCGGCGAGGCGTCCGACCTGCGCGCGTCCACGGGCGCCAAGCTGGTACTGCGCTCCGCGTTTCACCACGCCAGCCGGGCGGGCCGACAGGCCATCGAGTCGGCGGATCTCGTCGCGGCCATCTTGGATCAGAGCCAGGAGGCGCCGGTGGCCATCGTGCGTCGCCACGGGGTGGAGCCAGACGCCGTCGTGGCGCGCGTGGCCACCCACTTCCGCGACAGCGAACTGCGCGAAGAGCAGCTGCGCAAGCGATTCGAGCTGCCGAGCGCCCTCAGGAACTACGCGGTGAACCTGAACCTGCTGGCTCGGCAGGACAAGCTGGCGCCGGTGTTCGGGCGCGACCACGAGATCCAGCAGGTGCTGGAGATCCTGTGCCATCGGGAACGCTCGAACTCCGTGATGCTGATTGGAGAGCCCGGCGTCGGCAAGACGGCCATCGTCGAAGGGTTGGCGCGACGCATCGAGCTGGAGCCCGACCTGGTGCCGGGCCGGCTGCGCGATTGCCACATCGTGAACCTGCAGATGAACGCCGTGGTGGCCGGCACGATGCTGCGCGGGATGTTCGAGGAGCGCGTGCACGCCGTCATCAAGGAGATCAAGGAGCACCCCAACCTGATCCTGTTCGTGGACGAAGCGCACACGCTGGTGGGCGCCGGCTCGGCTATCGGCGCTCCAGCCGATGCCGCCAACATCTTCAAGTCGGTGCTCGCACGCGGAGAGGTGCGCATGATTGGCGCCACGACGCGCAGCGAGTACAAGGCCTACATCCAGGAGGACGAGGCCCTGGCGCGGCGCTTCCGGACCGTCCACGTGCCCGAGCCGTCGCTCCACGACACGCGGCGCATCCTCAATGGGCTCAAGCCGCGCCTCGAGCGGCTTTATTCCGTGCGGCTCCTCGACGAGGCGATCGAGGCCGCCCTGGCGCTGGCGCCCCGGTACGAGCGGCACCTGCACCTGCCCGACAAGGCCATCGGCTGGCTGGACACCGCGGCCGTGCGCGCGGAAATGGACCGTCGGTGGGACGTGACGGCAGCGGATGTGGTGTTCGTCGTGTCCCAGGCCGCGCAGATCCCCACCGACATGGTGTTCCGAGACGTCGGGGAGCGATTCCAGGACCTGGAGTTCAGCCTCAGGCATCGAGTCGTGGGCCAGGAGCAGGCCGTGCGCGCCCTCGTGCGCCGACTCGTCCTCAACAAGGGGCCGCTCAAGGGCGGCTTCGACAGGCCCGATGGCGTCTTGCTGTTCCTGGGCCCGACTGGCGTCGGCAAGACGGAGCTGGCCAAGGCCGTGGCCGAGTTCCTGTTCGGCGACGAGAAGAAGATGATCCGCATCGACATGTCCGAGTACCAGGACGGCGCCGTGTCGGTGGACAAGCTGATCGGCATGCCGCGCGGCATCGTGGGCAGCGAGCGCGGCGGCATCTTGACCAATCAGCTGCGCGACAACCCGTGCTCGGTGGTGCTGCTCGACGAGATCGAGAAGGCCAGCCCGATGCTGCTCAACCTGTTCCTCCAGGCCTTCGACGAAGGCTGGTTGACGGACGGCCGTGGACGACGGGTGTATCTGTCGGACGCGATCGTCATCATGACCTCGAACGCCGGGTCGGAGCACTTCCGGAAGCTGGCGAGCCCGCTGGGCTTCCGGTCTGGTCCGATGGGGGCCAACCACGTGCGGGGCGACATCCAGCGCGAGCTCGAGAAGCGTTTCTCGCCCGAGTTCCGGAACCGGATCGACGAAGTGGTGGTGTTCGATCCGCTCACCGTCGACCAGGTGCGGGAAATCGCCGAGATGCACATCGAACGGCTGCGCGCGACGCTGGCCGGCGAGGGCAAGTCGCTGGTGATTGGTCCAGGCGTGGTGGACGCACTCGTGCTCGAAGGCCACAACGTGACCTACGGCGCGCGGTTCCTGAAGCGCGTCATCGACGACCGACTGAAGATGCCGCTGAGCCAGCAGTGGAAGGCGTCTTCCAGCTTCAGCGCCGTGATCAGGGATGGAGCGGTCGTGGTGGAGCCGGTCAGGATGGCGCTGTCGGACCCGGAATCTGCCGTGGCCGTGTAGCCGGATGGTGCCTGTCGCGCGCGCCGGCCACGACGCGCGCGACCTCTGCCCGATACGCTGCCGGCGCCGTCTTGCGCTGATACAGCTGGTCGTAGCCGTCCACGAGCTCGGGGTGCGCGCGAGCCAGCCACGCCAGGAAGTGCGTACGCGCACCCTCCTCCAGGTGCATCACGTTCGCGCCCACCACGCCAAGACCTTCCATGGCGCATGCCTCGATGGTGCGCTCGATCAGCGCCGGACGCGACGAGAACCCCGGCACGATGGGGCTCATCAACACCCGCACGCGCACACCGGCATCGGCCAGGTGACGGGCCGCCCGGAGGCGTTGCCGAGGAGACGCCGTGCCCGGCTCGAGCTCGGCCCACACCGCTTCGTCTACGCACGGCACGCTGACGTACACGCCGCTGCCGTCGATGGCTGAGAGCGCCCGCAGCAGATCGACGTCTCGAACCACCATCGGTCCCTTCGTGACGATGCTGGCCGGGTTGCCGTGTTCGAGGAGCGCCTCCAGCGCTCCTCGCGTCAGCTTGTAGTGGCCCTCGATCGGCTGGTAACAATCCGTGGCCGTGCCCAGCGCCACGCATTCCCCTTTCCACGTCGGGCGGGCCAGCTCACGCCGCAACACTTCGACGATGTTGGTCTTGACCAGGATCACCGAGGCGAACTCGTCGTCCGCGTTCATCTCGAACTGCGCGTGGTACTTCCGCGCGTAGCAGTAGTGGCAGCCGTGCGTGCACCCGCGGTAGGGGTTGAGCGTCCAGGAAAACGGCATCCCGAAGGCGCGGTTGAGCGCGGACTTGCACCGCACCTCTTGATAGCGCGCCTGGTCGGCGCGTAGCTCGGCCTCCGTCAGCGCCTCGGCGCCGCCGGCCCGAACCAGGTCGGCCACGTCCCGCGTGGTGGGAGGCTGGTGCCAGAACGTGAGCTGTTGGTGGCGGCCCATGGTCGAGGGCAATGATATTCGCTTTATGTTCGTCAATCCTCAAGGCCGGTGTGCCCCTCTACGGGCTCGACTTTGTCTTATCGATCGCTAATTGGTCAGACGTCTATAATTAGCGGCAGTATGTCTATCTTTGACATCCACGCGTCCCAGGAGAACGCCCGCCGACGACTGCACGCTGGGCCGAGAGCCAGTGGACGCCGCCCCCGATCCGACCGTGGACGCTCACGACTGGACGCTCGCGTCCTGTCGTGGCTGGTCGAGGCGACCGGTGGGTACGACCGGCCGCCAATCGCGGAGGTCCTGGGGCAAGTTCGCGCGCGTTGTGAGCGAGAGGGGCTCCGGGCTCCCTCGCGGGCAACGTTGTACAAGCTCCTGGCCACGCTGCCGACACCCCGTCACCGGCTGGCCGAGTTGCCGGCCCCGGTGCGACACGCGCTCTACAATCTCGAGCCCGACAGCGACGTTCCCGCCCATCAAGTCGCCTTCTACTGCTTCAACTACGGCGACCTCGACGCGATCAGCTTCGCGTCCGGGCTGCCGTGGCTGGCTTTGTATCAGGCACGACGACTGCCCGGCTACAGGGCCAGGAGCCGGGGCCTGCTCGATGCCGTGGCCCTCGTGCGGGGAGTCTGACCGCGTGGATCCTCGTGAACCGCTCCAGGTCATCCCGCCCTCGATCGGTCGCGCCGTGGCCGACTTGCCCTATTGGTTTGTGATCGGTGGCCAGGCGATGCGCTGCTTCTGCCCGTACCGGCCCACGCGTGACGTGGACTTCGGGGTCACCAGCGCCGCCGACCTGGACGACCTCGTGCGCCAGCTCGAGGGACGGGGCCACGTCGAGATCGCCGAGCGCACGAGCGATACAGCGCATCTCCGATTCGACGGCATCGACGTCTCGATCTTCGTCCTCGATCAGCTGTCTCCGTTTGTCAGCGGCCGCCGCCTGTCGGTCACGGGCCTGCTGGCGACCAAGCTGCACGCGATCCTCGATCGCGGTACCCGGCGCGATTTCTTCGATCTCTACGTGACGCTGCACCGGCACGCCCTGGGCATCGCCGAGTGCCTCGCCGCGATGCGCCAGGTCTATCGCCAGGGCGTGAACGACGCGTTGCTCCTGCGCGCGCTCACGTTCTTCGACGACGCCGATCGTGAGGCTCGGCTGCCAGGCGAAGGGCCGGAGGATTGGCCCACGGTCAAGGAGTTCTTCTGGAGCCGCGTCGGCAACCTGCTCATCCCCCCGGCCCGCGAGCTGCAAATCGAGCAGCGCGTGATCGATGTCGTCGACCCACCCCATCACTCTTGAGCATTGGGCATTGGGCATTGGGCATTGAGCATTGATCTACTCCCACGCCCTCCAGTACTCGAGCAAGTCGTCGAGCGTACGTTCGAACGGAAACTCCGGCTCCCACCCGGTCTCGCGCTTCAGGCGCGATGGGTCGCCCACAAGCGCCGGCGTGTCGCTGGGCCGCAGCTTGGTCGGGTCCAGCTCGACCTCCACCGCTACGCGGGAGCGGGCCACCAGGCCGTCCAGCACGGACCGAATCGATCTGCCGACGCCCGAGGCCACGTTGTAGATTCGGCCCGACGCGCCTCGTTCGACGAGCAGTCGATACGCGTGCACGACGTCTCGCACGTCAGTGAAGTCGCGGAGCGCCTCCAGATTGCCCACTCGGATGCTCGGGGCGATCGCCCCACGCTCGATCAGGGCGATCTGTCTCGCGAAGCTGGGCGCGGCGAAGTCGGACGTTTGCCGCGGCCCCGTGTGGTTGAACGATCGGGCCACCACCACCTCGACGCCGTCCTCCCGCAGGCCGCGCAGCGCGCGGGCCTCCTGCGCCAGCTTGCTCAGCGCATAGGGGCTCGTGGGCGCCAGCGCGGCGTCTTCGTCGATGGGGTTCTCCGAAGCGGCATAGATGGTGGCCGATCCCGTGACCAGGACGCGCGCCCCGTTGGCCAGACGGCGAAGCTCGTCCAGCAGGATGTGCGTGGCCAGGACGTTGCCCCGCAGCGCGTGCGCGATCTGCCGGAACGACTGCGCCACGTGGGGCACGCCCGCGCAGTGGTAGACGACCTGGGGTGCGACCTCCGACAACGCCGCGCGCACGGAGTGCCGGTCCAGCAGATCCACGCGCTGCCAGCGCGCCACGGTCGCGAGGCTGGGCGGCGGCGTCGATCTGGACCAGGCCACCACCTGACCTCGAGCGGCCAGGTGCTCCACGAGATGACTTCCGGCGAACCCCGCGGCGCCGGTCACCAGCACGGGTCCGCCGTTCATGGTTAGGGTCGAGGGGCGACGGGCGGGCCGCTCACGAACGACGCGCGCCGTACTGGGCCTGGTAGTAGGCCTTGAACGCCTGGTCCTGTTCCTTGATCGGGCGCCACCACCAATCGTTGTCGCGGTACCAGTCGATGGTTTTCTGGAGTCCGTCCTCGAAGGGTTCCTGCGGCGTCCAGCCCAGGCGCTGCAGCTTCGCCGTGTCCAGGCAGTAGCGGCGGTCGTGGCCGGGTCGATCGGCCACCGGCCGGATGAGCCCATGCGACTTGCCCAGCCCGTCGAGGATCCGGTGGGTCAACTCGACATTCATGATGTCGTTGCCGCCACCGATGTTGTAGACCTCGCCGTTCGTGCCTTTGTCGATCAGCAGGTCCACGCCCCGGCAATGGTCGTCCACGTGCAGCCAATCGCGAACGTTGCGCCCGTCGCCGTAGAGCGGCACCGGGATGTCGTCGATCGCGTTGGTGACGAAGAGCGGGATGACCTTTTCCGGGAACTGGTAGGGCCCGTAGTTGTTCGACGCCCGCGTGATGACCACCGGAACGTCGTAGGTGGCCCAGTAGCTGTAGGCCAGCCGGTCGGCGCCGGCCTTGCTGGCGGCGTAGGGATTGCGCGGCCGTAGCTCGTCGGTTTCGACGCTGGCGCCGGTCGGAACAGTGCCATACACCTCGTCGGTCGAGATCTGGATGAAGCGGCGCAGCTTCGGGGCGCGACGCGCGGCCTCGAGCAGCACCCACGTGCCCTCGACGTCGGTTCGGATGAAGACGCCCGCCGACTGAATCGACCGGTCCACGTGGGTTTCGGCGGCGAAGTGCACCACCACTTCGGACCGCTCGACGAGCGGTCCGCTGACCGGCGCGTTCGCGATGTCGTCGTGAACGAACTCGTGCCGCGGGTTCCCCATCACGTCGTGGAGGTTCTCGCGCCGGCCGGCGTACGTGAGCTTGTCCAGCGTGGTTACGCGCCAGTCGGGATGCGCGGCCAGCGCGTGGCGCACGAAGTTGCTTCCGATGAATCCGGCACCGCCGGTGACGAGTACCTCAACCATTTACCACCTGATGCCCACTTCCGAATTGTCGCCCAGCATGAACCGGTAGGCACTGGGCTTCACCGGCTCGCGGTAGATCTTCACGCCCTTGCCGATCAGGCTGTCGGTCACTCGGCTCGCCAGATCCCGCAGGCTCGAGCCCTCCAACACGATGCTGTGCTCGATCTCCGTGTCGATGATCTGCACGTCGTTCATGATGGCGGTGAAGGGTCCGATGTACGCCTTCACGATGCGCGCGCCGCTGCCGATGATGGCGGGGCCCCTGATGACCGACCGTTCCACCACCGCGCCCGCCTCGATGACGACCTTGCCCTCGATGCGGCTCTCGGCGTCCACCTGCCCGTCGATGCGACGCTCGAACGTGTCCAGGATGAGCCGGTTGGCCTCGAGCATGTCTTCCAGCTTGCCCGTGTCCTTCCACCACCCCTCGACGATGTGTGGTTTCACCGTCAAGCCGCGGTCGATCAGGTCCTGGATGGCGTCGGTGATCTCCAGCTCGTTGCGGAAGCTGGGCTTGATGCGGTTGACGGACTCGAAGATCTCCGGCCCGAACATGTAGACGCCGACGAGCGCCAGGTCGCCGATGGGCTCCTTGGGTTTCTCCACCAGCCGCACCACGCGGCCGCCGTCCAGTTGGGCGACGCCGAACATCTGGGGGTCCGGCACGCGCGTCAGCAGGATCTGCGCCGCCGGGCGGTCGCGCTCGAACTCGCGGACGAAGGCCACGATGCCCCGGTTGAGCAGATTGTCCCCGAGGTACATCACGAACGGCTCGTCGCCCAGGAAGTCGTGGCTGATCTTGACGGCGTGCGCCAGGCCCAGCGGTGCCTCCTGCGGGATGTACGTGATCCGCACGCCCCACTTCGAGCCGTCGCCGGCCGCCGCGCGGATTTCGGCCTGGGTGTCGCCGACGACGATGCCGATGTCCTCGAGCCCTGCCTCGGCCATCGCTTCGATGCCGTAGAAGAGCACGGGCTTGTTGGCCACCGGGACGAGTTGTTTGGCGCTGGTATAGGTGAGTGGGCGCAGGCGTGTGCCCTTGCCGCCGCTGAGAATCAGTCCCTTCACGTCACCTCATCGTAGTCCGCCGAACGCGCCAAAGAAGCCGGGAATGCTGCCGAGGCCCGCCAGCACCACCGACACGTTGAAGCGCCGGTCGGCGGCGAAGGGGACGCCCGATCCAGGAGCATAGCTGAAGATCTGCGCGTCCGCCTGGATCCCGCAGCATTGGGCCATGTAGGACCACCCCAGGGTCTGGCTTTGCACGTAGGCGCGTGCGATATCCCAGCTCAGGGAGTAGACGCCGTTCACGCGGCCTTCCTTGAGACGCACCGACGACGATCCGGACAAGATGCTGCTGACGTCGGAGGCCGGGCTGGGGCGCTGCCGGCTGTAACTGAGGTTGCTCGAGAGCGCCTGGCCGCTGAGCGTGCCGCCGATGGACAGGATCTGCAGCCCGTTGCCGCTCACGTCGTATTCCGCCCTGGCGTTGGCGTCGAATCCGAGGGTGGGCGAGAACCGCGCGGTAAGCGCGACGGGCGACAGATCCACGGCGCGGGGACGCCGCGAGTAGCTGACGTATGAGGTGTCATACAGGCTCGACTGGCGGTCCGTGTAGAAGGTCTGTGCCACGCCCACCGTCACGAACTCGCGCGTCTGGTTCCGGCCCCCATCCACCGGTCGGGAGCGGTAAAACAGGCGGTTGGTCAGGCCGTAGGTCAGCCGCGCCGCGCCGCCAATGATGAAGTCCGACGCGTCGTTGAGCAGCGGCACCTGTGCCTGGTTGGCGAACTCGGTCGTGTAGTCCACGGCAAACGTCGGCTCGATCACGTGCTTCATCCGTTCGATGGCCGCACGGGTTGGCGTGTCCCAGATCTTCGTCAGCACGGGACCGATGACCTCGGACCTCAACGTCAGAAGCTGCCGCGTGAGAGGCTCCGCGGTCAGCTGGCCGTCGGCGTCGGTCGAGCGGGAGTAGTAGGTGGTGCGATAGGACGCGCTGGCGTTGGCGGATAGGAACGTCAGCCTGGAGAGTGGCATCCGGACCATCGGCGACAGGTCCCACCTGTTCAGGGTGCGATCCGACGAGACCACGCCGTCGGTGATCTGCTGGTTGGGGATATGCGCGAACTCGGTGTTCACCGACGCGTAAATCGGTCTCCCGAACAGCATCTGCGGCGCCACACTGGCCGCCGCGCGTGGCGTGCTGCCGTACACGCTCGACGAGTTTTTCCCGGTCAGGTACTCGTTGCGCTGGAAGTGCAGGCTCGTCGAGGTGATGCCGAACGTGCCGCTGAGGCTTCCTTCGATGGTGCGGCGGCTCTGGGTCGCCTGGTACACGTTCTGGTTGTAGAGCTGCTGCGTCAGGATGTCCGAGAAATAGTCCACGTAGCCGCGCGCGCGGATGCGGGTCCCGATGGCCTGGTTCGCCGTGCCGGTCATCTGGAAGCTGTTGTTGGCCGGCAGAATGACGCCGCCGTTCGTGGACGTGGTTTCCTTGCGGGAGAACCCGTACAGCCGGACGTTGCCGGAGGATTGCCCGCTGGCCACGTATCGATACTCTCCGCCCGCGCCTTGCCCGGACTGCGTGTACCAATCGTGCACCAGCGTCGCATCCTGGCTGCGCCCGATAGCCCAGAAGAAGCCGTTGGTGATGGCCTGGCCCCGAATCGTGGAGGTGCCGTAGGAGGGCATCAGGAACCCCGTTTGGCGCTGGTCGTTCTGAATCGGGTAGTAGATTGCCGGCAGATACAGCACCGGCACGCCCTTGACCTTCAGCACGACGTTGCGCGCGAAGGCGTAGTCGTCGAGGTTGATGGTGACGGACTTGCTGGTCACCTCCCACCGCGGTTCCGGCTGCACGCAGGTGGTGAACGCGCCGCGCGTCAGCTTGTACCTGCGCGGTCCCAGCTTCTCGATGATCTCGCCGTGGAAATAGACGTCCGGGTCCTGGCTCCCGAACTCGGCCGCCCGCGCCTGGTTGCCCAGCCCCATGCTGCCCGAGGCGTTCTTGAACGTCCCGACGCCGGAGGCGATGTCGAACTCCACTTCATCCGCTGCGATGCGCCCGTCGGCATCGGCAAATACCACGTTGCCCTTGGCCACCAGGCTGTTGGTGTCGAGGTAGAGATCCACCTCGTCCGCGAAGAACTTGAACGTGGAACCGGGGAAGCCCAGCTCGACACTGCCCGTCAGCCGCCAGTGCGTGGCGGTTACCTGCTCCCACTTGTCGGATTGCTGGTCGGGTACACGCTCCTGCAAAGTGAGCGGTGCCGGGTCGGCTGGTGCCGCGGCCGCGGGGGGCGCGATCGGCGGTGCCTGCTGCTGCGCCGGCGCCGCCACGGCGCTCCACAGGCACACGAGGCACGTGGCGAAAAGGACGCGTCCCATTTCGGCGGTCACGGGGTTGGCACAATAGTACGCGGCACCAGGCGCTCCCGGACGGGTCCAACCAGGAAGATCGAGCCGGCCACGACTACAACGGGGTTAGACGCGAGCGCTCGGTTCACGGCCGTCAACGGGTCGTCCTCGCGAGAGATCTCGGGACGAGACTCCGCAGAGAGTCGCTGCACCGCGGTCCAGAGCCGCGCCTCCAACTCGGCGGCGGGAAGTGCCCGGGGCGTGGGCGCCTCGGTAGCGACGATGGTCGACACGCGCGGAAGAAGCGGTTCGACGATCGCCGCGGTGTCCTTGTCGCGCATGACGCCCACGACAAGGGCCGGTCGCTCGGGATGCCAGCGGCCGAGGTAGTCGGCCAGCGCGGCCGCGCCCTCGGCGTTGTGCGCGGCGTCGAGGATCACCTGCCCGCCGTCCCGCAGCCGCAGCGCTTCGAGCCTGGCCGGCCAGGTGGCCTTGGTGAGCCCGTGGACGATCGCCTGGTGCGAGATGGCGACGCCCGCTCGTCCAGCGGTTTCCAAGAGGCGAACGGCCACGGCGGCATTGCGGACCTGGTGCTCGCCGCGCAGGGCCAACGTCAGCGGCCCGTAACGGCCGGTCGGCGTGGCCAACGTGAGGTACGCCGCGCCTTCCACCATCGATGCCTCGATTGCGGTGTCGCCTGCTGCCTCGAGCAATGTGGCGTCCCGTTCGCGCGCCACGCGACGCACGACATCCATGGCCTCGCCGGGCAACCAGCCGGCGACGACCGGCGTCCCGGCCTTGATGATGCCGGCCTTTTCGAAGGCGATCTCGGCAAGCGAATGCCCGAGATGCTGCTGGTGGTCGAAGCCGATGGTGGTAATCGCCCCGGCCACCGGCGTGATCACGTTGGTGGCGTCGAAGCGGCCGCCGAGGCCCACCTCGATCACCGCCACCTCCGTGCCGGCCCGCCGGAACAGCTCGAACGCGATGGCTGTCGTGGCCTCGAAGAAGGTGGGGGAGACCCGCAGCGCCCCGGACGCCTCGAGCCGGTCGGCCAGGTCCAGCACGTCGCGGGCCACCGCGTCGAAGGTGGGTGTGTCCACTGGCGCGTCGCCGATGACGAAGCGCTCGGTGATGTCCGCCAGGTGCGGGGAGGTGTAGCGCGCGGTGCGCAGGCCGCTGGCCTGGAGCGCCGCGTGAACCATCGCCGTCACGGAGCCCTTGCCGTTGGTGCCGGCCACGTGCAGCGAGGTGAAGCTGCGCTCGGGATGCCCGAGGCCTTCACAGAGGCGAGCGATGTTCTCGAGACCGAGCTTGATGCCGAACGTCTCGAGCGAAAGGAGGCGGTCGAGCAATGAGGGCCGCGCCCTGCTAGCGAGCCGTGACGAGGGCGGCGACTGGGCGGCGCTCGCCGGCGGTCGTGGTGCCCAGCTCCGAGCCCATGAACCGGAGGGCGCGTGCGACGGTGGCCTTGAGGTCGCGCCGGTCCACCACCAGGTCCAACATCCCGTGTTCGGCCAGGAACTCGCTGCGCTGGAAGCCCTCCGGCAGTTTTTGGCGGATGGTCTGTTCGATGACGCGTGGCCCGGCAAACCCGATGAGCGCCTTGGGTTCGGCGATGTTCAGGTCCCCCAGCATGGCGAAGCTCGCCGTGACGCCGCCAGTGGTCGGGTCCGTCAGGATCGAGATGTAGGGCAGCCGCGCACGGTCCAGGCGCGCCAGCGCCGCCGACACCTTGGCCATCTGCATGAGGGACAGCGCGCCCTCCATCATCCGGGCGCCGCCGGAGCAGGAGACGATGATGGCCGGCTGGCGCCGCTCGAGCGCCAGTTCAACCGCCCGCGTCAGCTTCTCGCCCGCCACCACGCCCATGCTGCCGCCGATGAAGGCGTACTCCATGGCGGCGATTACCACGTTCAAGCCGTCCAACCGTCCCGTGGCCACCACCACGGCGTCGTTGAGCCCGGTGGCTTCACGGGCCTTCTCCAGGCGGTCGCGGTAAGGCTTGGTGTCGGTGAAGGTCAGCGGGTCGTTGGAGCGGAGGTCTGCGTAGTGCTCGGTGTAGGCGCCGTCATCGAAGAGCGCCTTCAGTCGCTCGGCAGCGGTCATCCGAAAGTGGTACGAGCACTTCGGACACACGCCGAGGTTGCCTTCGAGATCCCGGTTGTAGACGGGCTGGCCGCAGTCCGGACACTTGACCCACAGTCCCTCTGGCACCCGGCTCGGCGTTTCGGCCGTTTTCGACGCCATGGGCCGGCGGGTCTTCTTGAACCAGGCCATTGGGAAGAACTTACCACAATGCCCAATTCACAATGCGCAATGCGCAATGCCCAAGTCAGAGTGCTAAAACCACGGGTCTCAGGGGCAGACGCCCCGCCCGGTCCCACCCCTCTTGGCTTTCTTCTTCATTGGGCATTGGGCATTGAGCATTGGATTCGACCGCCCCTCCATCCCCTCACGTCCTTGGAACGTAGTACCGCGTCCCCCTTCCCATGGCGTTGATCTGCCGCACCAGGTCTTCCAGCGCCGCGTCGTTGGCGTGCAGCTCCACCTGGGACGTTTCGACGACCAGCAGGGGGGTGGCCGTGTAGTGGAAGAAGAAGTGCTGATAGGCCTCGTTCAGCTCCCGGAGGTAGTCGGGGTCCGGATCGGGTACCTCGGCCTCGTCCTTCCGCTCGGCGGCCCGCGCCCGCAGGCGCGCCTCGAGCACGTCGGTCGGGGCCTGGAGGTAGATCACGAGATCGGGTGCCGGGACGTCGGCGGCCAGCAGGTCGTAGAGTCGCTGATAGACGAACAGCTCGTTGTCGTCTAGGTTCAGATACGCGAAGATCTTGTCCTTGTCGAACAAGTAGTCGCAGATGGTCACCGACGAGAAGAGGTTCGCCTGTCGCTGCGCGGTCTGCTGTTGATGCCTGTTGAGCAGGTAGAACAGCTGGGCCTGCAGCGCGGCGCCAGGGCGGCCGATGTAGAAGTCGGCCAGGAACGGGTTCTCACGTTCTTCGAGCAGCGTCGTTCCGTCGAGGCGCGCCGCCAGGCGTTCGGCCAGCGCCGACTTGCCCACCCCAATGGGTCCATCTATCGCGATCGATCGGAACATGCGTGAGAGACGAACCCGAATGCTATCATCCGTCCCGCCGGCCGGGTCAGAATGGTCCCGGCTCGCGGGACGTATCATTGCTTTCTGGGCGCGCTTCGCGCGCCTGACCGCCATGCGGAATCGCATCAATTTGCCAAATCGACGTTCGAGGCCGCATGGCGGTCGGGCGATGATTCCCTCGCGTGCCGCGCTACGACCGATGCTCCTGTGGCTCGTTGTTGCCGCGCGTGCGTGCGCGCCTCCAGCGCCCGAGGTCACGACGGCGGTGCCGGCAGCCGCCGCGACCGCGAGCGCGACCTGGGAGCAGAAGGTGGCGTGGATCATCCGGCTCGAGGATCAGCGGCTGCTGCGCGATCCGAATCCGCCGGCGCCGCCCGTGCTGCGGCCCGCCTCGGCTAATCAGCCAGCCCTCCTTGGCTCAGCCCCTCCCTCGGACTTGCTGGTGTTGCTGCAGGACAGGGAAGGGCGTGTACGTCGGCGCGCGGCGCTTGCCGCCGGCCGCGTCGGGCTGCCAGAGGCGATCCCGTACCTCGCCGAGCGGCTGACGGACGAGGAACCCGAGGTTCGCCAGATGGCGGCGTTTGCCTTGGGGCTCATCGGCGACCCGGGCGCGCGGGGGGCGCTGCTTCAGGCGCTGGGCGCCCGCGACACGGTGGTGCAGGGACGAGCGGCCGAGGCGCTCGGGCAGATCGGCGACAAGGCCGACGCCCCGGCCGTGGCCACGATGGTGCGGGCGCACGTGCAGGCTGGCGTGCTGAAAGGCATCGACGCCGACAACCTGGACTATCCGCTGGCACCTGCCGTCGAGGCCGTGCGCATCGGGGTCTATGCCCTCGCGCGCCTTGGCGTGTACGACGCGCTGGCGTCGGCCGTGCTGGATCCGGCCGGGCAGCCCGTGTCGACGTGGTGGCCGATCTCCTACGCCCTGCAGCGTGTGGGGGACGCGCGTGCGGCGGCGCCGCTGGCGTCTCTGGTCGTTACGCCCGGACGCTACACGGCATCCTTCGCCGTCCGTGGGTTGGCCGCGACCAAGGCCACGGCGGCCCTTCCGCAACTGCGTGCTTTCGTCGAGACACGCCAGGCAGACCGCGCCGTGCTGGTGCAGGCTATTCGCGCGCTGGCGTCGTTGTCCGACGCCGCGTCCGCGACCGTCCTTTCTCGACTGGTCACGGACCAGTCGCTGGACCCGGGCGTGCGTGCGGAGGCGATGACGGCGTTTGCCACCGTGACGGAACCGCGCGCGGCCGAGGCGCTGGCGGATCTGCTCTTCCACCCGGAGCCGTTCATGCGCGCGCAAGCCACGCGAGCGCTGGCGCGTGTGGCGCCCGAGACGCTGATGCTGACGCTCTCGGGGCTCGACGCGGACGTGGACTGGACGGTGCGCACGGCGCAGGCCGCCGCGCTGGGCACGTTGCCGGACGGCGCCGGCGTGGCACGGCTGACCCTGATGTTGGAGGACCGCGACCTGCGCGTCGTGCCCGTCGTGATGTCGGCCTTGGTGGCCGCCAAGGCGCCGGGTGTGGAGACGCTCCTGCAAGACAGGCTCTCGTCCCCCGACGTCGTCGTGCGGGCGTCCGCGGCGCAAGGCTTGGCGGAACTGAAGGCCGTCGGCGCGGTCCCCGCGCTGCAGGCCGCGCTGCAGGCCGCTGGAGCCGATGCCACCTACATCGCCCGCGGGGCCATGCTGTCGGCCATCCACCGGCTGGACGCGCCGGCGGCGCGGCCGCTGCTGGAAGCGGCGCTTGCCGATCGCGATTGGGCGCTCCGGGTGCGCGCCGCCGAGCTGCTGCGAGAATCGGGCGCGGCGGCGGGCGTGGCCGAGCGGATACGGCCCGCCACTGCCGGGGTTTCCGTGGACGACGCCGAGTGGCGCGCGCTTGCGACGCCGGCCTTCTCGCCGCACGCCTACATCGAGACCGACAAGGGCACGATCGAGATCGAGCTGGCCGTGCTGGACGCGCCGCTCACGGTGCGCAATTTCGTGACGCTGGCCCGCAAGGGGTTCTTCACCAACGTGCCCGTGCACCGCGTCGTCCACGACTTCGTCATCCAGGGTGGCGACCCGCGCGGCGATGGAGAAGGCGGTCCCGGCTACACCATCCGCGACGAGATCAACCAGCGGCCGTACTTGCGCGGCACGGTGGGGATGGCGCTCGATTGGAAGGACACGGGCGGTAGTCAGTTCTTCATCACCCACTCGCCGGCGCCACACCTGGACGGACGCTACACGGTGTTCGGCCACGTGGTGGCGGGCATGGACGTCGTGGACCGCATCGTGCCGTGGGATCGGATCCTTCGCGTGCGGATCCGCGATGGGCTCAGCGAGTGATGAGTGGAAGGGATATGTAGAGGGGGCGTTGTACAAAAAGAAGGGGCGCCGAAGCGCCCCGTGAAGGCCAAAAAATGGGGTGCTTCAACAAGCACCCCATAAAAGCCTTCTTGAAGAACTACCGCTTCTTCGCGGCCTTCTTCTTTGCGCCCTTGGCAGCCTTCTTCGCCATTGTGCTCTCCTTAGAGTTAGCAGCTCAACCTCCGACGACCGCTCGGCCGTCACAATTGGTGGGCTGAGCCATCCACCCTCATACCAGATGTAGATTACGGGCGGGATTCTTCTCCTGTCAAGCACAAAATCGCGAGGCTTGTCAAAAAAAGAGCCGGACGACCACGCCCAATCGCATCCTCTCTGTCAAGTGTCGGCACCTTGTGCGACGGGCTTCAACGACGCGCGTGCGCTGCATCACTACAGGGCCGCGGACAGCGTCCACATCGTCACGCCGCGAGACGCGCCAGCGCACGCTGCGCATCGCCCTTGAGCGTGGGATCGACGCCGAACGCACCGACGACCAGGCGATAGAGTTCGATTGCTCGGGTAGTGGTGCCTTGCTGCTCCAGCGCACGGGCCGCATGATAGCAGGCGTTCGCAAACACGTGCGGCGGCGTGGCGGGATCGCTGATCACCAACTCGAGCGCCTCGACGGCTTCCGACGCGCGTCGCTCCGCCAGCCACACGCGCGCCTGTCGATAGCGTGTCGTCGGGTTCGCGGCACGTAGCGCGTGGGATCTGGTCAGCAGGCGAGACGCGTCGGCCAGGTCGCCGCGTTCGAAGGCGCGCCACCCCTCGAGCGAGAGGCGATACGCCGATGCGGCATCCGGGTTCGGTGGCCCGCGCATGGCGTCGCGAGCCGCCGTGCCCGTCTTCAGCGGGTCGCCGGGAGGCAGCGCCGCAAGGGCCGCCTTGTACTGCGCGAGGGCCTCGGCGCGCGCGCCCACGTGATCCAGGGCGCGCCCCAGTGCCACGTGGGCGCGTGCTTCGATGCCCACGGGCGACGTGGGCTTCGTGCTCAAGAGCGCGCGCAGCTCCTCGACGGCCTGGTCCGTGTCGCCGAGGCGGTCGAGCTGCACCGCCATGCCGAGTCGGGCCCGTGCCGACGCCATGTCGGGGAAGGCGACCTTTCGCGCCGCGGCGGCCTCGAAGAGCCCGCGCCACGCGCGAAGGCTCGCGCCGAAGTCGGATAGGTGCACGTCGTAGATTTCCGCTTCGGTCTCGATGAAGTGCGGGTTGGCTGGGTGGCGCGCGCGCAACTCCTGCACCAGGGCCAGGGCTCGTTCCGGTGCGCGTTCGTACCAGATGTAGACGACGTGCAGCTGGTACGCGGCCTCGCTGCGCAGGAGCTGTGCTCGTGCCCGCGCCTCTTCCATGGTGCGCAGGCCCCGGGCCCTGTCGCCGCCGGGAAGGAGCAGCAACCATCGAAGGATCTTCAGCGCGGACGGCGCCACGTCGGCGTAGTACTGATAGAGGCCCACGCCGAACCGCGCGTCCTGGAGAGACGGGTCGAGGGCCAGGGCCTTCTCCATCGATTCCTTGATCCGTTTGCCGTCGCGGGCCGCGGCCAGCTGGCTGCCACGGGCGGTGCGCCACTGCGCGCGCGCGGCGTAGCTGCCTCCCAGGTAGAACCAGGCTTCGGCGCGGTTGGGCTCGCGGGCCACCCACGCCTCGGTGGCGGCGACCGCCGCATCGGCCTGCGCGACAAACATCTGGTCGCGCGACTGGTCCAGCACGTCGAGCCGAATTCGCCACCAGGTGGCCAGCGCCTCCAGGACGCGGCACACCTCGGCGGGGACACGATCGTCTCGCGGCCCTGGGCGAGGGGGTGCGCACATGGAGGCGAGTTCGGTTGACAGCCCGTCCAGGCGGGCATCGAAGATCGCGTCGTAAGCTCGCCCCACGGGACCTGGGGCGGTGAGCCCCCTCAGGGCGACACCTTGTCCGCTCGTCCCGAGGGAAGCCAAGAGGCAGATGCCCACTGCGGCCGCCGCGGCCGCCCAGTCTTGGCCGACACTTCCGCGGGAGGGTCGCCCCTGGTTGGGCCGTGGCATCAGACGACGCTGGTGCGAAGGCGCTGCTTCTCGGCGTGACGCTCGAGGGCCAGCGCGATCAGCCGGTCGATGAGCGCGGGCATGGGGACGCCGGACGCCTCCCACATCTTCGGATACATCGAGATCGTGGTGAAACCGGGCAGGGTGTTCACCTCGTTCAAGTACAGCGCGCCGTCGGTCCGGTCCAGGAAGAAGTCCACCCGCGCCATCCCCGAGAGATCCAGGCAACGAAAGGCCTGCACGCTCAGCCTCTGCACCAGTCGTCGCGTGTCCTCGGGCAGGTCCGCTGGAATACGCCACGACGCGCCGTCGGGGCTCAGATACTTGGCGTCGTATGAGTAGAACCCATCGGGGTGCGTAACGATGACCTCTCCCGGCAGTGATGCCTCGGGCTCGTCGTTGCCCAGCACGGCACACTCGATCTCGCGCGCCTGGGTCACGCCCGCCTCGATCACCACCTTGCGGTCGAACTCGAACGCCAGTTCCACGGCGGGCGCCAGCGCCTCAGCGGCCCCAACCTTCGAGATCCCGACGCTGGAGCCCAGGTTGGCCGGCTTCACGAAGAGTGGGAGGCCCAAGGTGGCGGCGCGGGCCGACACGCCCCGCGGGTCCTGTTCCCACTCGCGTCGGTGCACCGTGGCGTGACGCACGATGGGCAGGCCCTGCTCGGCGAAGAGCGACTTCATCACGGCCTTGTCCATCCCTACCGCCGACCCCAGGACCCCGGCTCCCACGTAGGGCACGTTGGCCAGTTCCAGCAGGCCCTGCACGGTGCCGTCTTCGCCGTAGGGCCCGTGGAGGATCGGAAACACGACGTCCACCCGCGAGCCCGCAAGGGCGGTTGTGGGTTCGACGATCTGAAGGGCCGTCACCTCGGCGTGCTGATGCACGTCCGCGGCCGAAAGCGACTTGGGGGCGGCGTCCGGCAGGGACCAGGCGCCGTCCTTGGCGATGTGGATGGGAACGACGTCGTAACGGGCCGGGTCGAGGTTCTGGCAGATGGAGGCGGCCGAGGCGATCGAGACTTCGTGTTCGCCCGACCGACCGCCGAACACCACGCCGACACGAAGTTTGCTCGCCAACTTACACAGATAATAAGTCGTGTCTCACGGCTTTGCGTTCAATCTCGGCACCTCGGACGGCTCCGCGCGCCTTGGAACAGTGGTGACGCCGCATGGGATAGTCGTCACCCCCGCTTTCATGCCGGTCGGGACACAGGGTACGGTGAAGGCGGCGCTGCACAAGGACCTCGAAGAGCTGGGCGCCAGCATCATCCTGGGCAACACCTATCACCTGTTCCTCCGACCGGGCGACGAGCTGATCGCCCGGCGCGGCGGCTTGCACCGCTTCATCGGGTGGACGCGGCCCATCCTGACCGACAGCGGCGGCTACCAGGTGTTCAGCCTCGCCGACCGGCGGAAAATTGGCGAGGAAGGCGCGGAGTTTCGGAGCCATCTCGACGGCAGCCTGCACATGCTGTCGCCCGAGCGCGCCACCGACATCCAGGCCAACCTCGGGTCCGACATCGCGATGGTGCTCGACGAGTGCCTGGCTTACCCGGCCACCCACGACGAGGCGGCGGCCTCGATGCGGCGATCGGCCCGATGGGCTGAACGGTGTCGCGACCGGCTGCGGGCCCTGCGCGCGGGCGGCGTCGAAGGCGTGACGGTGTCCACGCCGGGCCAGGCGCAGTTCGGCATCGTGCAAGGGGGGGTGTTTCCAGACCTGCGCGCGGAGAGCGCCGACGCCACGGTGGCGCTGGACTTCGACGGCTACGCCATCGGGGGCCTGAGCGTCGGCGAACCCCCGGCGGTCATGTACGACACCGTGGCGGCGACGGCCAGCCGGCTCCCCGAGCGGCGGCCCCGTTACCTGATGGGGGCCGGGACGCCCGAGGACCTTGTGGAATGCGTGGCCCGCGGCATCGACATGTTCGACTGCGTGATGCCGACCAGGAACGCCCGCAACGGGCAGCTCTTCACCAGCCAGGGCCGGGTGAACATCCGCAACGCCCGGCACGCCGAGGACGACGGGCCGCTGGACCCGGCCTGCGGCTGCTACACGTGCAGGCGCCACTCGCGGGCCTATTTACGGCACCTGTACATGGCGGGCGAGGTGGCGGCGCTCACCCTTAACACGTTGCACAATCTGACCTTTTACCTTGACACGATGAAACGGATTAGAGAGGCTATAGCGTTTCGGAGCTTCGAAACGTTCAGGCAGGATTTCCTCCGTTCGGTATCCCGCCCGGCCGTCGAATCATGAGTGCTGGTGTCGCTCCGAGAGGCACGCTCCGAGAAACGCCAACCCGGAGACGCGGCTCCCTGAGAGACGGGTCTAAGACATACTTCTAGAGGTACTGTGGGGTATTCGATGCAGGAGCCGGGGCTGCCGGTCCTGGTGGCCATGGGCGCGCCCCCTCAAGGGGCGGCCGGTATTTGGGTCCAGCTGATTCCGTTTGCCCTGGTCCTGGGCATTTTCTACTTCATCATCATCCTGCCGATGAAGCGCAAGCAGCAGAAGGTGCAAGCCTTCCACGCCGCGCTGAAGGTGGGGGACCGGGTGGTCACGTCCGGAGGGATCTTCGGTACCATTACCCGGCTGAGCGACCAGGCGGTGCAAGTGCAGATTGCCGACAAGGTCCGGATCGACGTGTCCCGGGCCGCGATCGTCGGGTATCAGGGTCAGGAGCCCGTCGCGACTGAAGGTCAGGCATGAACAAGAACCTACGCTGGAGAGTCGTTGTCATCCTGGCCGTCATCGCCCTGAGTGTGTGGGCCTTCTACCCGCCGGGACAGAAAATCAGCCTGGGCCTCGACCTCAAGGGTGGCGTCCACCTGGTGCTTCGCGTTCAGACCGACGACGCGCTGAAGCTGGAAACCGAAACCACGGTCGAGCGTCTGCGCGACACGCTCACGCGCGGCAGCGTGGCCTTCACCAAGCTGGAAGCCCTGGATTCCACGTCGTTCATCGTCGAGGGCATCCAGGACGATCAGGGATTCCGCACGGCGGCCGTGGAACCCGACGCCGTGTTCAACCGGGCCTCCGGCGCCGGCCGCTACACCTACACGATGAGGCCGAACATCGCGCAGCAGCTTCGCTCGGAGGCGGTTACGCAGGCGCTCCAGACCATCGAACGGCGCGTGAACGAGCTGGGCGTGGCCGAGCCCATCGTGGCCCGGCAGGGGGGCGTGGACCAGATTCTCGTCCAGCTGCCCGGCGTCAGCGACGTCCAACGCGCCAAGGACATCATTCGCTCCACCGCGCTCCTCGAGCTGAAGTTCGTGGAGCAGGGGCCCTTCTCGTCGGAGGACGACGCGAGGAAGGCGTACAACAACACGTTGCCGCCCGACATGCTGATCGTCCCGGGCTCGGCCGATGGGGGTGCGGCCGCTGGAGCGCCGGCGACGATGTACTACGTCGTGCGCCGGGCCTCGGTGGTGACGGGCCGGGACCTGCGAAATGCCCGGCCGACGCTGGACGAGAACAACCTGCCGGCGGTGGGCTTCTCGCTGAACCAGGACGGCGCGCGGAAGTTCGGCACCGCTACCGAGCAGAACATCGGCCGGCAGCTCGCCATCATCCTCGACAACCGGGTGTTCTCGGCTCCGGTCGTCCAGAGCCGCATCTCGGACGAGGGCCGCATCAGCGGGGCGTTCACGCAGCAGGAGGCGCAGGATCTGTCGCTCGTGCTGCGCTCCGGCGCCCTGCCCGCGTCCCTGACCTACCTCGAGGAGCGCACGGTCGGGCCGTCGCTGGGCGCCGACTCGATTCGCAGCGGCGTGATGGCCTCGATCGGCGGCATGGTCCTGGTGCTCATCTTCATGCTGTTCTACTACCGCCTGGCCGGGTTGAACGCCCTGACGTCGATTGTCGTGAACCTGCTGATCCTGCTCGGCATGATGGCCTACATCGGCGCCGTGATGACCTTGCCGGGCTTTGCCGGCTTCATCCTGACGATTGGCATCGGCGTGGATTCGAACGTGCTGATCTTCGAGCGAATCAAGGAGGAGTTGGCCGCCGCGAAGAGCGTGAAGGCGGCGATTGCAGCCGGCTTCGACCGCGTCTGGTGGACGATTGTGGACACGCACATCGCGTCGCTGATCGCGGCCGCCTTCCTGTTCCAGTTCGGCACGGGGCCGATCCGCGGTTTCGCCACTACGCTGGCGATCGGGCTCGCGGCCAACGTCTTCACCGCGATCTTCGTGTCGCGCACCATGTTCGAAATCGTCCTGACGCGGCGGCGCGCCGCGACGATGAGCATCTGAATCATGCGAATACTGACCGACGTCAACATCGACTGGCTGCGCTGGCGCTGGCATTCGCTGGCCCTGTCGTGGCTGATCATCCTGAGCGGGCTGGGCCTCATCATCGCGCGGGGGATGCCGCTCGGCATCGACTTCACCGGCGGCACCGCGCTGGTCGTGCAGTTCGAGACCGACGTCCCCTTGGAGCAGGTGCGAAGCGCCATCGAGGCGCTCCCCGGCGAGGAAGTGGTCCAGCAGTTCGACGATCCGTCCAAGCGGCAGGTACTCGTCCGGTTGGCGCAGGTGGAGACGTCGGAAGACGGCACGAGCCTCGAGAGGGGCTCCCTGCAGGTAGCGGAGGCCCTCCAGCGCGCCGGGCTGCCGAAGTTCGAGATCATCAGCCGCGACCTGGTCGGCGCGGTCATCGGCGACGACCTGCAGCGCAAGGGCATCTACGCGACGCTGGCCTCGCTGGTGGGCATCATGGCCTACATCTCGTTCCGATTCCGGTTCAGCTTCGGCATCGGCGCGATGGTGGCCAGCATCCACGACGTCCTCATCACCCTGTCGCTGCTGACGTTCTTCGGCTACGAGCTGTCCCTCAACGTCGTTGCCGCCATCCTGACGCTGGTGGGCTACGGCGTGAACGACCAGATCGTGATCTTCGATCGGGTGCGCGAGAACCTGCGCGCCCACCGGAACGAGCCGATGAACGTCGTGATCAACAAGAGCGTCAACCAGACGCTGCCGCGGACGGTGATCACGGCGGGGACCACGGCGCTGGCCGTCCTGTCGCTGTATCTGTTCGGGGGCGTCGTCCTGGAACCGTTTGCCTTCGCCATGCTGGTAGGCGTCATCACGAGCACGTATTCCACCGTGTTCATCGCCTCGGCCGTGGCCGTGCTGCTCAGCCCGCAACAGAGGAATGCCGGGGTCGTCCAGGCGCGCGGCGCCGCAGGCAAGCCGGGCGGCAAGCCGTCCCGTCGGGCGAAAGCGTCCTGAGCGTCTCGACCTACCTGTCTGCCGCCCTCCTCGGGATCGTGCAGGGGCTCACCGAGTTCCTGCCGGTTTCATCCACGGCCCACCTGCTGCTCGGCGCGCGGGTGCTGGGGTACGAAGACCCGGGCGGCGTGTTCACCGTCATGATTCAACTGGGGGCGGTCCTGGCCCTCGTCTGGCTGTACCGGACGAAGCTGTGGGAGGTCCTGGGCGGTCTGTCTTCGCAGCGGGCCGCCCAGCGGTTCGCGCTGGCGGTCGTCCTGGGCTGCGTCCCGGCGTTCCTGGCCGGCGCGCTCCTGTCCGACTACGTCAGGCAGGTGCTCTACTACAGCACGCCCGTGATGGCGTCGGCCTTCGTGCTTGGAGGGTTGGTGATGCTGGCCACCGAGCGCTGGCGTCCCAGTCCCACGGTGACCGACATGTCGGATCTGTCGCTGGGCCGTGCCTTCGCGGTCGGCGCCTGCCAGACCTTGGCGCTCGTGCCCGGCGTCTCCCGGTCCGGAGCCACCATCGTCGGCGGGCTGCTGTTGGGCCTCGACCGGGCCGTGGCCGCCGAGTTCTCGTTCTTCCTGGCGATCCCCACCATTTCAGGCGCCTTTCTACACGACTTGCTGGACGTGAGGGACCAGCTCACGTTCGACCGGACGGCGGAGATCGCCGTGGGGTTCGTGGCCGCGTTCCTGTCGGCGCTGGTCGTCGTGCGGCCGTTCCTCCAGCTCGTGACCCGCGTGGGCTTCGCGTGGTTTGCGTGGTATCGAATCGCCCTCGGCATGCTACTTTTTGCGGCGATGGCGGCAGGATGGCGCTAGTCGCGTTGACCGTGGTCCAACGGCTGCGTCGCACGTTCATCACCGGCTTCTTCGTCACGGTGCCCTTGGTCGTCAGCGTTTCCGCCCTGGTCTGGATCTTCGGTATCATTGATGGTTTCACGGCGCCCCTTTCCGAGAGAGTATTGGGGCGCCGGATCCAGGGACTGGGCCTCCTCATCACGGTGGCGTTCGTCCTGGGCGTCGGTGCCATCGCCACAAACGTCATCGGACGTCGACTCGTGGCGCGCGCGGAGAGCTGGCTGACGATGATTCCGGTGTTCCGGACCATCTACACACCGGTCAAGCAGCTCATCGCGGCGTTCTCGCCCGACAACGAGTACGGGTTCAAGCAGGTGGTGATGGTGCACGACGAGCGGCGCGGGTTGGTGATGGGGTTTCTGACCAAGGAGTTCACCGTCGAACGCGGCTCCGGACGGGAGTCGATGATGGCGGTCTACGTGCCGACCAACCACCTGTACTTGGGCGACATCGTCGTGTATCCGCGCGAACGGGCGTACTTCCCGGAGCTGACGGTGGAAGAGGGCGTTCGGATCTTCCTGACGGGCGGGATGTCCCTGCCAGGTGAGATTCGAGAAAAGCACGAGCCGGACACGAGTCGGGCGAGCTAGCTAAATGCCCCGCGAAGCTGGGGCCAGACGATACTGTCGCGAGCGAAGCGGTGTTACGAAGATGGGAACGCCGCTTCGCGAGCCAGAGGGAGAGGAGCAATGAGACCGATGCGCGAGTTCTTGAAGGCGTGTGGCCGGGCTGTGGCGCTGGGGGCGCTGATGCTGGCGCTTGTTCCGGCCGTGACGTTGGCCCAGCAGCCCGAAGCGGCGGCTCCCGCTGGGCAGGAAGAGTCGCGCCCTGGAGGCGAGGCGAACCTGGTGCTTCCCGACCTCGGCCAGACCGATGTGGGCGGCTACAACGGACGGTCTCTGCTGATGGGCGGCCTGCTGGTTTCGTTTGCCGGCATCCTGTTCGGCCTCACCATCCTGAACCAGTTGAAGAACATGCCGGTGCACCGGTCGATGCGGGAGATCTCGGAGCTGATCTACGAGACCTGTAAGACCTACCTGATCACGCAGGGCCGGTTCCTGGTGATCCTCGAGGTGTTCATCGCCGCGATCATCATTCTGTATTTCGGAGTGCTGTCGGGGCTGGGAACGCTGCGGGTGGGCATCATCCTGCTCTTCAGCGTCGTCGGCATCCTGGGCAGCTACGGCGTGGCGTGGTTCGGCATCCGCGTCAACACCTACGCCAATTCGCGGACGGCGTTTGCCAGTCTCAAGGGCCTGCCCTACCCGTGCTACGCCATCCCGCTCAAGGCCGGCATGAGCATCGGCATGCTGCTCATCAGCGTCGAGTTGCTGATCATGCTCTTCATCCTGCTCTTCATTCCGGGTGACTACGCCGGGCCCTGCTTCATCGGCTTCGCCATCGGCGAATCGCTGGGCGCCTCGGCGCTGCGTATCGCGGGCGGCATCTTCACCAAGATCGCCGACATCGGGGCCGACCTGATGAAGATCGTCTTCAACATCAAGGAAGACGACGTGCGCAACCCGGGCGTCATCGCCGACTGCACGGGCGACAACGCGGGCGATTCGGTGGGCCCGAGCGCCGACGGCTTCGAGACCTACGGCGTGACGGGCGTGGCGCTCATCATGTTCATCATGATGGCCGTGACCGAACCCGCCGACCAGGTCCGGCTCCTCGTCTGGATCTTCGTGATGCGCATCATGATGGTCGTGGCGAGCGCCGGCTCGTATCTGCTCAACGAAGCCATCGCCAAGAGCCGTTACATCGCGGCGCCGAAGATGAACTTCGAGGCTCCGCTGACGTTCCTGGTGTGGCTCACGTCCATCGTGTCCGTGGTCCTGACCTACATCGTGTCCAACGTCCTCATCTCGGACCTGGGCGACGGGACGCTGTGGTGGAAGCTGGCGACCATCATCACGTGCGGCACGCTGGCCGGCGCCATCATCCCCGAGCTGGTCAAGATCTTCACGTCCACCGAGTCGAGCCACGTGAAAGAAGTGGTGACGTCCTCGCGCGAGGGCGGCGCGTCGCTGAACATCCTGTCGGGCCTCGTGGCCGGCAACTTCAGCGCGTTCTGGCTGGGCCTGACCATCGTGACGCTGATGACGATCGCCTACTTCGTGAGCGCGTCCAGTACCGCGATGTCGAACCTGATGCTCGCTCCCGCGGTGTTCTCGTTCGGTCTGGTGGCGTTCGGCTTCCTGGGCATGGGACCGGTGACGATTGCCGTGGACTCTTACGGTCCGGTGACCGACAACGCGCAGTCGGTCTACGAGCTGTCGGAGATCGAGGGCATTCAGGGCATTCAGCAGGAGCTGAAGAAGGACTTCGGCATCGACGCCAAATTCGAGCGGGCCAAGGCGCTCCTCGAAGAGAACGACGGGGCCGGCAACACCTTCAAGGCCACGGCCAAGCCGGTGCTGATCGGCACGGCGGTGGTGGGCGCCACGACGATGATCTTCACGACGATCATGGAATTGACCGAGGGCCTCACCCAGAACCTCGACAAGCTGTCGATCCTCCACGCGCCGTTCCTGCTGGGGCTCATCACCGGCGGGGCGATCATCTACTGGTTCACGGGCGCGTCTACGCAGGCCGTGACGACGGGCGCCTACCGCGCCGTGGAGTTCATCAAGGCCAACATCAAGCTGGACGGCGCGAGAGCCTCGGTGGCCGACAGCAAGAAGGTGGTCGAGATCTGCACCCAGTACGCACAGAAGGGGATGTTCAACATCTTCCTGACGGTCTTCTTCATCACGCTGGCGTTTGCGTTCATCGAGTCCTACTTCTTCATCGGCTACCTGGTGTCGATCGCGGTCTTCGGGCTCTATCAGGCAGTCTTCATGGCCAATGCGGGCGGCGCATGGGACAACGCCAAGAAGATCGTGGAAACCGAGCTGAAGATGAAGAACACGCCGCTTCACGCGGCCACGGTCGTCGGCGACACGGTCGGCGACCCATTCAAGGACACGTCGTCGGTGGCGCTCAACCCGGTGATCAAGTTCACGACGCTTTTCGGCCTCCTGGCCGTGGAACTGGCCGTGAGCCTGGCGGCGGACGTGGGAACCGGCATCACACACGCCCTGGCGGCGGTATTCCTGGCGATCGCGCTCTTTTTCGTCCACCGCTCCTTCTATGGGATGCGGATTGGGGGTGCCCATTAGGACAGGGGTTGCGACAAACCAATGACGAAAATCGACTAGATCTCCCGAATAGGGGCTGAAGGACGATCCTTTAGCTTGATCGGGGATGGAGTCCGGTACTACAATCCCCGCTCCGTTGCTAGCGAGGCTTCGCCGCAGACCGTGCGGCCTCGCCTCGCGAGCATGGAGCGGATTTCAGAGGGCGGTGTCTAAGGGAGGTAGCACGAATTTCGCTACCGCCCAGGGTTCGTTGACACTGTATTTTCGGGCTGGCATAATTTGCCGCTCGGTCGGCCGGCGCGAGAGCTGGAGTCGGGCCGATTCGTAGGAGGAAGACACCGGTGCCACGCGAAGAAAAGATGTTCGGCGACATCGTCGACCCGTCCGTAAAGGTGGGGAACCAGCAGTGGTACACCGTGCCGCTGTCCATTTTGGTTCACACGGCGGTCATAGGCGCCATCGTCATCATTCCGTTGCTGGCGGCCGACATCCTGCCCACGCCGCCGTCGATGCTGGCGTTCGTGGCAGCTCCGCCGCCACCGCCACCGCCGCCGCCACCGCCGCCTCCACCCCAGGCGGCCAAGCCACCTGAGATCCCGCAGACCAATCCGAACGCGGCTCCAACCGAAGCCCCGTCCGAGATCAAGCCCGAGACCAAGCTCGACACCAACTTCGACCGCAGTGGAGGCGTCGAAGGCGGTATTCCGGGCGGCGTCGTTGGCGGCGTCGTTGGTGGTCTGCCAGACCCGCCTCCGCCCCCACCGCCACCCCCGCCTCCGGCCGCGCCGGTCCGCGTGGGCGGCAACATCAAGCAGCCGACCAAGACGAAGGATCAGCGTCCCGTCTATCCGCCCATCGCCCAGTCGGCCCGGGTACAGGGTGTCGTCATCATCGAGGCAGTCATCGGACCCAATGGTCGTGTGACGGATGCGCGCGTGTTGCGTTCCATCCCTCTGCTCGACGCCGCCGCGCTTGATGCGGTGAAACAGTGGGAGTTCACGCCCACGCTTCTTAATGGCGTTCCGGTGCCGGTCATCATGACCGTCACGGTCAACTTCGCGCTCAGTTAGTCACCAGGGATCGGCTCGCAGCTCGGTAGCTGGCCTCACCCCTTTTTCGGAGGATGCTGTAATGGACGTTCGCAAGATGCGGCAGGTCGGACAGATTTCGGGCGCGGCGCTTGCCGTGGTGCTGATGAGCAACCCCGCGTTCGCGCAAGAGGGCGGCGGCGGGCTCAACCTGGTGGACATGTTCGCCTCGATGGGCCCCACGGCCATCGCGGTCGCCGTGGTGCTGTTCATCATGTCTTTCTGGTCGGTGGGCGTCGCCATCGAGCGCGTCTACACCTACAGCAAGGCCAAGGAGCAGTCCAAGGCGTATGCCCCGCAGGTGGCCAAGCACCTCAAGGACGGCCGTTTGAAGGAAGCCATCCAGCTGTCCCAGTCGAAGGACTACAAGTACAGCCACCTCGCCAAGGTGGTGCTGGCCGGTCTGCAGGAGTATCAGTTCCAGCAGGACAGCGGCAGCGGCATGGGCCGTGAAGACGTGCTGGACACGGTTCGCCGGTCCATTCAGCGCGCGACCGCGCTGACCACGTCGGACCTGAAGAAGGGCGTCAACACACTGGCCACCATCGGCTCCACGGCGCCGTTCGTCGGTCTACTTGGCACGGTCGTGGGCGTCATCAACGCGTTCGTCGGCATCGCGTCCTCGGGCTCGGGTGGTATCGGCGCCGTGTCGGCTGGTATCGCGGAAGCGCTCGTCGAAACCGCGCTGGGACTCTTCGTAGCCATCCCGGCCGTGTGGTTCTACAACTACCTGCAGAGCCGCCTCGAATACTTCAACGTCGAGATGGACAACTCGTCGTCGGAGCTCGTGGACTACTTCATCAAGAAGACGTCCCATTAGAACCCTTGCGGGTCCGAGACTTGACCAAGTCAAGTCTCAGGACCGGCAAGTGACCTATAGGGGGCGCGGCTTGCCGCGACCGCTAGAACGTGGGTTGGCCGTCCGCTTCCTGAACGGGGCTGACAGCACAGGGAAACACTAGGAGTAGTTGCCATGGCAATGTCAATGGGGGGCGGCGGGGGCGTTAAGAGTGACATCAACGTCACGCCGCTCGTGGACGTCATGCTGGTGCTGCTGATCATCATGATGATCGTGGCCCCACTGCTGCAGCAGGGCGTGCCGGTCACGCTTCCGCGGGCCATCAACACGACGGAAAAGCCCGAAACGCAGGACCAGACGGTTGTCGCCATCACGGCCGACAAGCGCTACTTCGTGAACGCAGTCCAGATTCAGCCCAGCGACCTGCGCCGGCGGATCGAGGAAGTGCTGGAAAGCAAGAAGGAGCGCGTGGTCATCATCAAGGCTGACGAGGACGTCGAGTACGGAGCCGTCATGAACGCCATGGACGAGTTGCGCGCGAGCGGCATCGAGGACATGGGGCTCATCACCGAGACACGGCGGCCGGGAGCCGCTGGTGGCGCCGGGGGGAGCAACTAGATGGCTGTTCACCAGCACCACGGCGCCGAGAAGGTCTTCAAGGCCTCGCTGCCGGCGGCCAATTCGGAGATGAACATCACGCCGATGATCGACGTGCTGCTCGTCCTCCTCGTGATCTTCATGGCGGCGCTGCCGTTGTCGCAGCGCGGTCTGGACGTGAACCTGCCGGCCGAGACGCAGCAGAAAACCGAGCAGCCGGTGGACGTCAGCCAGATCATGCTCGAGTACACGCCGGACAAGCAGATTCAGGTCAACAAGCGGGCCGTCAGCGTGACGGAGCTCGACGAGTTCCTGCGCACCACGTTCGAAGAACGCAAGGACAAGACGCTGTTCATCGCCGGCGCGGGCAACCTGCGCTACGGCGACATCGTGGTGGTGATCGACGCGGCCAAGGGCGCGGGCGTCGAGAAGGTGGGCATCGTCACGGAAGGCATGCGGCGCGCGGCCGCCGGCGGCGAATAGCGCAACCTCCGAATCGCTGAACTTCGAGGCCGTCCTCGCTATGCGGGACGGCCTTTTTCTTTGTACTGCTCGCGCTGATCCCTTCGACTCGTTCGGCGAGGGGGCTCGCGCACCGGAGGTCGCCCAAGCGGAGGCCCACCGTCGACACCTCCCTCGCAGGCCAGCCCAGGCCGCGATCTCGGCACGCACCTACGAATGTGCGGGTCTACATACCTCGACGAGTCGAACCATGGGACCCTGCACGGTCCACTCGGTCAGGCTTTGCCAGACGTTCCAAGTGAGCCCCACCTGCGTTGTGCTGGGGACGCCGCTCGGCCTATCGGGATGTGCCGATCGGCATACTGTTTACCGCCTACGAATCGGCGACATCCGGGTGTTCTATGACGTTACAGAAACGCAAGTCGAAGTCCTCGCTATCGTCACGAAGGCCGAAGCCGAAGCGTGGCTCGACGAGCAAGGCACGCCACACCCGGAAAGCTCCGAGGGAGGTGGCGCTGGCCCAATTGGACGACCATCTGGACGCGCCAAGGGACAGGTGCAACTTCGGACGACACGTTGCAGAAAACGCCACTGCAGCCGCCAAGCGGCGGGCAGCCGAGTATAGAGTGAGCATCGGGAGTGCTGCTTGCGGCTGAGCGACACTGCGCTAGGTTGTCGCCAACGACCCGCTAGGACTACAACAGGTCAACAACCCGGCCGGGGTGGGCGATGAAGGCATGCGCGGCTCATGTGAAGCGTTAGGCGATGCACGAGGTACGAAGATGACGAATCGCAAGGTACAGAATCTGACCCCTTTTGTTCCAGCGAAGGACTTCGATCTTTCGTCTCGCTTCTACCGAGACCTTGGGTTCGTCGTCGTGGCGTCCATCAAGAACGCGATTCGATTGGAGAAGGACGGCTATGGTTTCTGGCTTCAGAACTACTACGTTGAGGACTGGGCCGGGAACTTCATGTTCTGCCTGTACGTCGAGGATATGGAGGCGTGGTGGTCGCACGTCAAGGCGATGCGCTTCGACGAGGCCTACGGAAGTACGGCCCGTGTGCTCGCGGAGCCACATCACCAGGAAGGTGGCTTGATGATGCAGTTCGCTGACCCTTCAGGTGTTCTGTGGCACATCCGGCAGGACTGACTGCTCGCAGCCTGTGCAAGAGGATACGAATGTGATCGAACAGATACTGGTGATCGTTTCCGTGACCTCCCTTGTGATGGTTAGCCCAGGGCCGGATATGCTCCTCGTCCTGCGCAATACATTCGCGGGCGGTCGTGGCGCCGGTCTGCAAACGTCGGTGGGGATTCTGTCTGGAAACCTGGTCCACATCACCTACTGCATGCTTGGCATCGGGCTGGTCATGTCGCAAAGCATCCTGGTTTTCTCGACGCTCAAGTACGCAGGGGCCGCGTATCTCATCTACCTTGGAGTGATGAGCTTTCGATCTGGTGTGAAGACACTCGACGTGAACGACATCGAAGGTCGGCGATCCAACAGACCATGGTTCATCCAGGGGTTTGTCAACAATCTCCTCAACCCGAAAGGCACCCTCTTTTATCTCGGCGTGTTCACGACGGTCATGACCCCTGAGATGTCAGCAAGCACCATGCTTGTCCTCATTCTCAGCATGATGCTCGTGAGTGCGTCTTTCTGGCTGCTCTTCGTCTACACACTGGATCAGCCGATTATCCGAGACTATATCGAGCGGTCTCAAGAGGTCGTGAGCCGGATCTGTGGAGTTCTACTGGTTCTCCTCGGCGTAAGAATGGCGTCGATGTCGCGTTGAATCGACACCCGTTTACGACACGGGGCCGGCAACAGGCTAACCCAGCCGGCAGGGGGCAGCGCAATTGCTCAAGCTTGGTCTCATGCTCTCAACCGCTGGACTCGCTGTGTTCGCGGCCAGTCTGGCAGCGCCTGAATCTATCGCCATCCCTCTCGGTGGTCGGTGGCACCTCACGTTGTTCCCTCGCGGCATCGGGGTTCTCGTGTTCATCCTTGGGGCGGTGCTGCTCGCGACGGCGGGAGTTCGCTGGGCTGTGGCCGGGCGACCGCCGGACGATGGTAAAACCCATGGCTGAACCGAGAGCGGCCAGCGTGTTCGCGTCATTCAAAATAGAGGTCCGATCCTGGCGTGCCGGGTATCCTGGGTGATCTTCGATGGACTACGCGTCCCTGTCATTGGCAGAGGTTAGGCACGGGCTCGAGAACCTTACGCGAGAGGCGC